>Ga0255196_1000226_pt1 | contig 9510 bp, 10 predicted proteins | sample Miss_Law_RepA_8h_FD_183637 | JGI IMG/M metagenome (GOLD analysis project Ga0255196, IMG submission 183637) | Freshwater microbial communities from Mississippi River, Louisiana, United States - Miss_Law_RepA_8h | ecosystem: Environmental > Aquatic > Freshwater > River | place: USA: Louisiana... | reverse complement strand
GATTTTTTTGAGTGCTTTTGCTGCCTGCTCGGGTTCGACAGGATCAGGAATCAAAATGATTCGCTTAATTCTTTTGTTCAAGCAGGCCCAGCGTGAGTTGTTACAGATTATTCATCCGCGTTTGGTGCGGCCCGTGGAGCTTGGGGGGTCACCAGTGAGCAATCAGGTGATTTTTGCCATTCTTGCTTATATGCTGTTTTACGGTGCAACGGTAATGGTGATGTCTTTTCTGATGCTCATGACTGGTATGGACCCGATCAGCGCTGTGAGTGCGGTTTTGGCCAGCGTGAATAATCTTGGGCCCGGCCTTGGCGAGGTGGGGCCTGCAGGGAATTACGCTGGGCTCTCGAGCCCGCAACTTTGGATATGCTCAATCACGATGCTGCTGGGCCGGCTTGAATTGCTCACCCTGCTGGTGATGCTGATCCCAGCGTTTTGGCGGGACTGACTACATCTCGAGTTTTCCATTGGGCAATCGTGGTGAGTCCGAGCCATAAGGCGGTGGCCGCGAAGCCCCACTGAAAGGCATTTGCGTCATAGCGTCTGACGCCATTGACGAGTTGCCCGTCCCAGCGCCAGTCCAGAATAAATCCAAAAAGCGGCTGCAGCCCGAGCGATCCAAGAGTGACTGAGAGATTGACTAAGGCCGTGATGGTCGCGGTGCGGCGGCCGCCGACCAAGTCTTTTCCGTAGGCGAAAGCCACCACCATTGAGCCAGAACTGATTCCAATCATTGAGAGAAGTGCTGCGGTAGCCCACAAGGATGAAAGCGTAATGCCACTGGCAAGCAAAACGAAGCCCACAAAAACCCCAAGGGTTCCGACGATAAGAGGCTGTTTGCGTCGACCAATCCGATCAGACCAGGGCCCAAATACCAGACTGCCCGCCGCAAAGCCGACGGGAATAAGCGAAGTCAGTGTGACCGCCGTGCGGCTGCTGATCTCAAAAAGAGTCGTTAAAAAAGGCACGCCCCAGAGTCCGGCCAGCATGACAACGCTTCCCGTGACTGCTGTTTGCCCCAGACAGAGCAGTGCGAGATCTTTTCTGGGAAGGGTGCGGAGAGACTCCCTCAAAGAGATCTCTGCGAGCGCATCGTCGGTCTGAGGGGCTGGCGCCCAGCTGCGGTAGCCCCGATCAACAGGATCATCACGCAGTACAAAAATCATGACCATGAGTAGCACCGCTGCAAATACGGCACTTCCCGAGATTACATTTCGCCACCCGTACTCATCCGATAAAAGCCGTAAGGGAAACCCTGCTAAGACCGCCCCCACTGTGCCGACGGTCAGTGATAGTCCTGAAATCGAGGCGAATTTCTGCGGTGAAAACCAGTGTGCCGCAAGTTTTAGCATGCCAATCCATCCGACCGCAGCTGCAGCCCCGATAATGCCGCGGCCAACAGCAGCAGCAGTAAAAGTTTCAGCCCATGCGAATAAGAGTGTTCCGGCGACTGCGGCTGCTGTAGCAGCAATGAACAGCCGGCGCGGGCCAAATCGATCAGCAAGAAGGCCTGCAGGCAGCTGCATAACGGCATAGCAGTAAAAATAGGTTGCTGAAAGCCAGCCCAAAGCGGTAGCGGTGGGCGCAAGCTCCATAGCGAGCTCTTGGGCCAATGCGGCCGGCGTGACCCGTTGAAAAAATCCAAATAGATAAAAGGCTGCTGCCAGGCCCCACATCAGCAGGGCCAAGCCAAGCGGAGGAACTGCAGACCTTAGAGCATCTGGTTTCAAGAGTTAATAGCTGTAAAAACCTCGGCCAGACTTTCGGCCAAGGTAGCCTGCATCCACCATTTCCTTCAGCAGTGGCGCTGCACGATATTTTGGATCTTCGAAGTTGCTATACAGAACTTCCATTACCGCCAGCAGAACGTCAAGGCCAATGAGATCCGCCAGCGCAAGGGGGCCAATCGGATGGTTACAACCCAGTTTCATGCCCTCATCAATTTCAGCGGCCGAAGCCAAACCCTCCGCGTAGACAAAAATAGCCTCATTGACCATCGGGCAGAGGATTCGGTTCACCACAAATCCTGCGCTATTTTTGACCCCGATGGGCGTTTTTCCAACCGCCTTGGCAAGCTCTGTTACCGCAGTTACAGTGGATTCCGAGGTCTGCAGGCCCCGAATGATTTCAACGAGGGCCATCATCGGTACGGGATTGAAAAAATGCATGCCAACAAATCGTTCGGGCCGTTGGGTCGCCGCCGCAAGACGAGTGATTGAGAGCGAGGAGGTATTCGTGGCGATGATTGTTTCAGGCCGCAGTACTTTTTCGACCGCCTGAAGAATCTTAATTTTTACGGATTCGTTCTCGGTAGCGGCCTCAATCAAAAGATCTGCGGAGGCCAGGTCGTCCACCTTGGTGGTCGTACAGATGTGGGCCAGGGCCATTTTTTTAGCGTCTTCGGTGAGCGCCCCTTTTTTGATCAGCCGATCCATTGACCCGGATATGGCTGCTAAGCCTTTTGCGAGCGCGGGCTCAGCAATGTCTTGCATGATGACATCGTAGTCTTTTGCGGCAAAGGCCTGGGCAATGCCATTGCCCATCGTGCCGGCGCCAATAACGCCGATAGTCTTGATGGCCATGCTGGGGTCCTCCTTGTTTAGGGCGATCTTTTTTGGAAGCGGTATACCGCCAGAGTGCTTCTTAGGTTTGGCATAAATCTGATTGGCTGATCATCGTCCAGAAAAGCACGATCCAAGATATCAAATCCAAGACGAGTGAGAAGTTCTTCAAAGTCTTGGGCGGTAGCAAAGTGAAAATTAGGCGTGTCGTACCAGGCATAAGGTAGTCTTTTGTTGACGGGCATATGGCCCGAGAGCAGCGAGGTGACATGTGACCAATGGCCAAAATTCGGGATGCTGACCAGGCATTCACGGCCAATCTCACCGATCTCTCGCAGCACGCGCTCTGTCTCTCGAGTGGCTTGCAGGGCCTGGGATAGCACGACGACATCGAACCGACCCCGAGCAAACATGGCAAGGCCTCGGTCAATATCGGCTTGAATCACGTTGACGCCTCGTTTGATACAGGCGAGCACATTTTCATCAGCGATCTCAACGCCCAGTGTTTCACATGAGTGTTGGACAGCTAGCCAATGCAAGAGCGTGCCATCGCCGCAGCCCAAGTCCAGCACTCGGGCATGAGGGGCCACCCATTTTGCAATCTGTGCGAGATCGCTCCGCAGGGATTTTCCGCCATGGTCAAGAATGCGCTTCATGCAGCACACTCCTTGCCGATGCGGTCAAAGTAGGCCGCCACCAGATGGTGATACCGGGGATCGTTCATCAAAAATGCATCGTGTCCATGAGGGGCATCAATCTCGGCATAAGTCACTGATTTGCGCTGTGCCAGCAACGCTTCAACAATTTCACGAGAGCGTTCGGGCGGAAATCGCCAGTCTGTAGTGAAAGAAATCAACAGATTATTGCAGTGGATGCCAGCAAAGGCCTCCGAGAGGCTGCCTGAGCATGCTTTGGCGGGATCAAAATAATCCAGTGCCCGCGTAATCAGCAAATAAGTATTGGCATCAAAATAAGTCGAAAACTTTTCGCCTTGGTAGCGAAGATAAGACTCGATTTCAAACTCTGCATCAAAGCCGAATCGATAGTCATCTGAGCCACGCAACTGCCGACCGAATTTCTCGGCCATGTCATCATCAGAGAGGTAGGTAATATGCCCGATCATTCGGGCCACGGATAGCCCAGTCTTCGGCACGGTATTTTTGGCGTAATAGTGACCACCATGAAATTCGGGGTCGTTCACAATGGCCCGGCGGGCCACCTCATTAAATGCAATGTTTTGCGCCGACAGTCTGGCAGTGGAGGCAATCACCACTGCATGCCGGAGACGATCGGGATAAGCGATGGACCACTGCATGGCCTGCATGCCACCAAGACTGCCGCCCATGACGGCGGCAAACTGCGTGATGCCCAGCCGATCGGCGAGCCGGGCCTGGGCCTGGACCCAGTCTTCCACAGTGATGACTGGAAAATCGGCGCCATAAGGTTCGCCAGTCGTGGGATTGAGAGAAGTTGGGCCCGTCGAGCCAAAGCATGATCCGAGATTATTCACGCCGATGACAAAAAAACGACGAGTATCCACCGGCTTTCCTGGTCCCACCATGTTGTCCCACCAGCCAATGGCCTGCGGATCATCGGGGCGGCAGCCCGCAACGTGATGGGAAGCATTCAGAGCGTGGCAGACCAACACAGCGTTACTTCGGTCTCGATTCAGTGTGCCATAGGTCTCATATACCAGCTGGTAGGGGCCAAAGGACTGGCCGCTTTTGAGCGTCAGAGGCTCTAAAAAGTCCGCGGTCTGCGGTGTGATGGGTCCGACCGAATCGAAAGGCGGAGGAGCGATGGCCATAACGGGTTTTGAGGTGAGCCTTAAAAGTTAGCTGCCTGGGCAGGGGGATGTCAATTTGTTGACACTTTGACACAAAGCCTAGTGGCCTCGCAGCCGGCAATGTCGCTGAGTTCGCATTTGTTGAACATTGCTGGGTCAGCCGACGGTGATACTGCCCCCGGATCAATTGACTTTTCTGAAGAAGGAGCCCGGCGTGACCAAGCGCTTAGTACTGCAGCAAGACCTGATGCCCCCGACCTCGTTGTTGATGAAGGAGGCCCCGATACAGCCATACCGCCAGCTCAAGCCCGATCAGCCGGCATCCACGTCGGCCATCACGCCACGCCAGCAAGAGGTGCTGTTTTGTCTTGTGGAAGGCAAGCCGACCAAGAAGATTTGCACTGAACTGGGAATCTCTGAGGGAACTGCAAAGGTGCATATCAGCGCTATTTTTCGAGCCCTGAGGGTAAGAAATCGCACTCAGGCGACCCTGGTGGCGCTGCGCGAGGGCTGGATTCATCCAGAAATGTGGTCGCGATCTTGATTCCATCTGGCCAAGGCAGCCGCCAGCTTCATCGGATCGCCTTGCCGCAGAATTTTTGAGGACTGTTTGCTGCAATCACTGGCCCGCGACCGAAGAATTTCTTGCTTGATGACCAATACTTGTGCTGGATGCATTGAAAATTCTCGCAGACCAAAACCGAGCAGCAGGCGCGTCAGCACTGGGTCACCCGCCATTTCGCCACAGACCGAGACCGGAGTGCCCCGTCGATTGCAGGCCTTGATAACATCTGCGATCAGGCGCAGCACCGCAGGATGCAGGGGATTGTATAAGTGGGCCACATCGCCGTCGGCACGATCAATGGCAAGCGTGTATTGAATCAAATCATTTGTACCCAAGGAAGCAAAATCCAACTCGGGTAAAAGCCCATCGATCGCCAGTGCGGCGGCCGGAACTTCGATCATGGCCCCGATGGGAATGCTGTCATCAAAAGGCTGCTGCCGGAACTTGAGCTGATCCATCGCAGCCGCAATCATTTTTCTCGCAGACATCATCTCTTGTGGCCCGCTGATCAGGGGGATCAATAACTTGATGGGGCCATGGGCAGACGCCCTGAGTATCGCGCGCAGCTGCGTCATGAATAGTTCGGGCTCTGCCAGACAGAGGCGAATTGCACGCAACGCAAGCGCAGGATTAGAAGGAGGATCACGATGGGCCGATACGCTAGGTACATCTTTGTCGGCACCAGAGTCAAGAGTGCGAATGGTTACAGGTCGGCCCTTCAGCGCCATCACCACGCTCCGATAGGCTTCGTATTGTTCCTCTTCTGATGGGGGATCGTTGCGGTTCATGTAGAGAAATTCGCTACGAAAAAGACCCACACCCTGGCAGCCGGCTTCCATCGCGTGGGCAGCATCGGAGGGCAGATCGAGATTGGCAAATAGGCCGACAGCCTGGCCGTCCAGCGTTTGTGCAGCGACATTCTTGAGTCGGGTCAGTCGGCTGCGGGCCACCGCCTGTTCGGCCTGCCGAACCTCATAGATGCTTCGGATGGGAGCATCAATGCTGCCCAACACCACGCCAGCTTCTGCATCGATGATGATGGGCTCACCCTGCTGAATAAGACCATACAGTGTCTGAAGGCCAACCACAGCCGGCAGGCCAAGGCTTCGGGCGAGAATGGCCGTGTGTGAAGTGGGGCTGCCGGTATCGGTTGCGAATCCAGCAAAAGAGTGTTGCTTGAGCAGCAGCATATCGGCGGGCGCAATGTCATGAGCAACAAGGATCCATGGCAGCTCTGCAGCAGGGCCCGACTCAGTGACTGTAGGCTGTGGAAGGCTAATCCGTACGCCGCCATCGGGATGTCGCATGGCCTTCAGGATACGTTCCACAATTTGCCGAACATCCGCACGGCGTTCGCGAAGATATGCGTCTTCAATTGCGTCGAATTGCTCTGCAACCTGCTCATATTGCTGCACAAGGGCCCACTCGGCATTGCACTGTTCGGACAGAATTCGATCTCGTGTGGTTTCAATCAGCATCGGGTCGTGCAGAACAATAGCCTGTAAGTCCAGAAAAGCGCGTAACTCAGCGACCACCTCATTGCCGAGGTCGTGCCGCATTTTTTCAAATTCCTCATCCACGGCGCGGACTGCGGCGTAGAGCCGCTCCACTTCCGCATGGCCCTGGCCTGCTTCAATGGAACGCCGTGGAACATCGAGTGAGGCGGGCGCGAGCACCCAGGCCCGGCCAATCGCGATGCCACGACCCACTGAAATTCCGGAAACTGAAAACGCCAAGCCTAGGACTCCTCTCCGAAGCGCGCAGCGAATAGACCAGCAAGCGCTTTTAAGGCTTCATCTTCTTGCTCGCCCGTGGTTTCAATTTCGACCTCAGTGCCTTTTCCGGCGGCCAGCATCGTGACGCCGAGAACGCTTTTTGCGTTCACCCGCTTGCCGTTGCGCGAAAGCCAGACCTCGCAGGGAAATCGTGTTGCCATCTGGCTAAGTTTCGAAGAGGCCCGCAGATGTAGACCAAGCGCATTGATGACAGGGACGATTTGCTTGGGCATGACGACCTTTAGACGACGGGAGCAAGGGGCGCGCAAGACGGCGATATCGTGTCGGCCAGTCTTTCGACCAACTCCTGCGGAGAGAGCTCGCGGTAAGTAAATGCTTTCAGCATCATCGGGACGCTAACACCGGTGAGGCCGCAGGCGTTGATTTCCGGGTGCAGGCTGAGCCATGCGCAGGCCGCATTGCAGGGTGTGGCGCCCAAGATGTCGCCGAGCATCACCACCTGCTGGGGCCGTCCTTCCTGTTTCCAGACGGCCTCAATGGCGGCCACTGCATCATCGAGCGATGAGTTAGCAGCGATGTCGGCGACCACGACCTCTGCGATGTAACGCCCAAAGGCGTGGCAGGCTACGGCGTGGAGAGCATGGCCCAAGGGCGCATGACAAATCAGAATCAAAGATGTCATTGGGCCAGCGCTGTTTCTATAAAGATTTGGGCGACATCGATCCCAGACTGCGCCTGAATTTCCTGAAAACCAGTCGGACTGGTGACATTTATTTCAGTTAAGTGCTCGCCAATCACATCCAAACCCAGCAGCAGCAGGCCCCGAGGCGCCAGAGCCTCGCCGACGGTGCATGCGATTTTTCGGTCGCGGGCCGACAGCGCTGTGACCACCCCTTTGCCACCCGCAGCAAGATTACCGCGAGACTGTCCGGCCGGAGGAATTCTTGCAAGCGCCGATTCAATGGGCTGGCCATTGATCACAATGATGCGTTTATCACCTTGAGCAATTGCTGGCAGATAGCGCTGAATCACGATTGGCTGGCTGCCGTGATGCGTCAGCAGCTCAAGTGCAGACGGAAGATTGGGATCCTCTGCGGCGAGCACAAAAACACCAATGCCCCCCATCGCATCCAGGGGCTTGACCACAATCTTTTGATGGTGAGTTGCAAATTCTCGCAGTGATTTGAGATCTGCAGAGATCAGCGTCTCTGGTGTCAACTCCGGAAATTCAAGGGCTGCCATCTTTTCGCCATGATTGCGCAAAGCCTGCGGGCAATTGACTACGCGTATCCCCTCGCGCTGAGCAATCTCGAGCTGCTGCGTGGCCACAAGATAGCGAGTATCAAAAGGCGGGTCTTTGCGCATCAAAATCAGATCAAACGCTTTTGCGGGCCGCCAGTGGGCCGAATCTTCCACCCACCAAATGGGTGTGTGAGGCTGATCGATACGAATCTGGTGGGCAAAGATTTCCAGCCGGCTACCATGATGATCTGCGCGGGAGCGCAGTTCGTGCAATTCTGCTGTGTGAATTTCGATTCCTCGCCGCTGACACTCCCGCATCATGGCAAAGGTGGTGTCTTTATAGGTCTTGAACCCGCCAAGCGGGTCACAGACAAACAGCACACTGCGGGTCATGGCCGAGCCTGCTCGAGTTCCAGGGATGCTGCCAATAGTGCCAGACGGGCGATGACTCCGTAAACGTAATACCGATTGGGGGCCGCATCAGGATGGATAGCCTGATCCGGCTGCATGCAGCTCTTATCAAATGGCAGCGGCAGAAACTTCATACCGGGGGCATTGAGGTTCTCATCCGGCCCACGCTCTGCGTGAATCCGATAGAACCCACCCACGACAGTGCGGTCCACCATGTAGACCACGGGCTCTGCCACCGCTCCATCCACCGCCTCTACCGTGGGCACACCCTCTTGGATCAGTACATCGGAGACCGAGAGGCCCTCTTTCACAACAGCCATCTTATTGCGCTGCTTGCGATTCAGATTGATGATCTCCTGGGCATCTTTGACCATCATGATGCCCATACCATAGGTGCCAGCATCTGCTTTGACGACCACATAGGGGGTCTGCTGGACCCCAAGCTCTCGGTATTTGATGCGGATTTTATCCAGCATCATTGAGATGTTGTCGGCCAAGCATGACTCACCTTCGCGGGCGTGAAAGTCGACTTCTGAGCAGGTGGCGTAAAACGGATCCAGGACCCAAGGGTCGATTTGTAGGCGTTCGGCAAACTGTTTCACAACAGTTGAGTAGGCCGAAAAGTGTTGGCTTTTGCGTCGTACCGACCAGCCCGCATGCAGCGGTGGAATCATGTGCTGGCCTTTGATGCCTTGAAGGCTTGCAGGAATTCCTGCGGAGAGATCGTTATTCAGCAAAATGGCGCAGGGATCAAATCCCTTCACGCCCAGCCGGTCCCCTTGTCTTTCCAGGGGTTCCAGCAGCAGGTGAGAGCCGTCCGCAAGGGCGATCGGGGTGGGCTCAGTGATTTCGGGGATCAGGGTTCCGATTCGGACCTCAAGGCCGGATTGCCGCAGCAGGGCCGCAAGCCGGGCCACATTGGCAAGGTAGTAGCTATTACGAGTGTGGCTTTCTGGAATCAGAAGAAACCGGCGAACATCGGGGCATCGTCTCTCGACCGCTGCGCTCATGGCCTGCACGGCGAGCGGCAGGGCATTGTCGGCGAGGTTGTTAAATCCCCCAGGAAAGAGGTTGGTGTCGACCACGGAGAGCTTGAAGCCTGCATTTCGGATGTCGACCGAGGCATAAAACGGGGGCGTGTGAGAGAGCCATTGCGAGCGAAACCAGTGTTCGATCTCGACGTTGGCCTCTAGGATCTGCCGTTCTAGG
>Ga0255196_1000201_pt1 | contig 10833 bp, 7 predicted proteins | sample Miss_Law_RepA_8h_FD_183637 | JGI IMG/M metagenome (GOLD analysis project Ga0255196, IMG submission 183637) | Freshwater microbial communities from Mississippi River, Louisiana, United States - Miss_Law_RepA_8h | ecosystem: Environmental > Aquatic > Freshwater > River | place: USA: Louisiana... | reverse complement strand
GCTCATTCCTGAGCCCGTTGCGCGGCGAAACAATATTATTGCGTACAGCAAACATGGCGAGGAGCTGGAGGTGGCCATGCTCGACACCGATGACATTGCCGCCATCGATTTCATCAAAAAGAAGACGCAACTTAAGGTGTTGCCGCGCCTCACCGATGTTCCGTCTATAAAATCAGCCCTCAAGCAGTATCAACAGGGGCTCAAGGATAACCTCGGCGACGTTATCAAGAGAGAGACGGTTGCGCTTGAAAAAGGAGGAGATGATGACCTTAAAGAGATGGCCGAAGGGGTTTCTGCCGTTCGTATCGTCGACACGCTCTTAAGACATGCTGGCGCACAGAACGCTTCTGACATTCATATAGAGCCTCAGGAACAAACACTTCTTATCCGTTATCGCATCGACGGAATGTTGCATGATGCGATGGAGTTGCCCAAGCACGCAGCTGCTGCTGTCACGGCGCGCATCAAAGTGCTCGCGAACATGCGTCTCGACGAGCATCGTTTGCCGCAGGATGGGCGCTTTAGCGCAGAGGCAGGGGGCGAGAAGATATCGTTCCGTGTTTCGGTGCTTCCTACCTACTTTGGCGAAAAGATCGTGATGCGTCTTTTGCGCGACTCTATCGCCGGCTTCACTCTTGAGGGTTCCGGTTTCCACGGGCGCTCGCTCGAGCTTATGCATGATGCGATGCGCCGCACGACTGGCATGATCCTCACGACGGGTCCGACGGGCTCAGGTAAGTCGACGACGCTCTATACGCTTCTCGATATATTGAACACGCCCGACGTGAACATTTCGACGGTTGAAGATCCGATTGAGTATCAGATGTTGCGCATCAATCAGACGCAAGTGCGCCCTGATATCGGATTTACCTTTGCGAATGGGCTCCGTGCGCTTCTCCGCCAGGACCCAGACATCATCATGGTTGGCGAAATACGAGACAAAGAAACGGCAGCGCTTGCCGTAAATGCCGCGCTTACCGGACATCTCGTTCTCTCGACGCTCCACACCAATTCGGCGGCTTCAGCGGTTGCGCGACTCATTGACATGGGCATCGAACCGTTTCTCGTGGTCTCTACGGTGCGCGTCATTATCGGTCAACGACTCGTGAGAAAGCTATCGCCGCAACGCGATCCGTACGAGCTTTCGCGTGACGAACAATCACAGCTAGAACAGCTCATAGACGCAGGGGCGGTGCTTAAGAATCTTAAGGCCGAAAAGATTGTGCCGGATACAGCGACGTGGAAAAATGTTCCGTTCTATAAACCGAAAGAGTCGCCAGAAAATCCAGAAGGGTTTTCTGGACGTGTGGGCATCTATGAGGTGCTCCCCATGACGCAGTCGATCAAAGAGCTCGTGATGCGTTCCGCAACGGCAGATGAGATACATAAGCAAGCGCGCTCAGAAGGGATGATGACCATGAGCGAAGATGGCATTTTTAAAGCAGCACAAGGCGTAACGACTATCGAAGAGGTGCTCCGGGTCATCTCCGAATAATCTATGGCACATTTTACTTACACGGCAGAGAAGGCTGATGGCGAGATCTATAAGGGTGCCGCTGACGCACCAGACCGCTTCGAACTTTACAATATCGTGCGAAGAGAAGGAGGTCGTATCATCTCCGTGAATGAAGATAAAGGACGATCGCTCCTGAGTTGGTCATATTGGAACACGACGATCCGGAGCGTGACGGAGTACGAGAAGATTCTCTTTGCGCGCAATCTTGGTGCGATGCTTGGCGCCGGGCTCGCGCTCTCACGCGCACTTAGTGTTCAGGAACGACAGACGCATAACCCGAAGCTTTCGGATGTTGTCTCGCAGGTCGCGAGCGATGTGCGGCGCGGCGACACGCTGCATAAATCGCTGAGCAAGTATCCAAAGATCTTCTCAAGTCTCTTTGTGGCGATGGTGCGTGCGGGTGAGGAGGGAGGCGATCTCGCCAAATCTCTCGCGGTAATCTCCGATCAGATGGAGCGTTTGTATAACCTCAAAAAAAAGGTGCGTGGGGCACTTATCTATCCGGCGATCATCGTTATCGCTATCGTCGGCATTGGCGCCCTTATGATGACGCAAGTAGTGCCGACCTTGGCGCAGACCTTTGAAGAAATGAATGCCGATCTGCCGCGCTCGACTCAGGCAGTGATTGCAATCAGCGACTTCCTTGTCGAGAACACCGTGCTCGCCATCACTCTCTTGTTGCTCGGTATCGGAGCGCTTTATGCCGCGATGCAGACCTCATGGGGTCGTCGTGGTCGCGATTTTCTCTTCATTAAGATGCCCCTTATCGGAGAAATGGTTCGTGAGGTAAATGCGGCGCGGACCTCGCGCACGCTTTCCTCGCTAGTCTCTTCGGGTGTTGATGTCCTTACTTCCCTCGAAATAACCGGAGAGGTTGTTCAGAACTCATATTTTCGCGAGGTAATACAGAGCGCTAAAGTATCTGTGGGTAAGGGTGAGCCGCTTTCGGCTGCGTTTGTGCGCCGCGAGGATCTCTATCCGCCGTTTGTGGGCGAGATGATGTCAGTAGGAGAAGAGACCGGGCAGGTGGCGGACATGCTCTCGCGGCTCGCGCTCTTCTATGAAGACGAAGTCGATCGCAAGACGAAAGATATGTCGACGGTCATTGAGCCGTTTCTCATGGTTATCATTGGTGCCGCTGTCGGGTTCTTCGCCGTGTCGATGATTAGTCCCATCTACCAGCTTTCTCAGAATATATAGCAGGAGCGTGTGCGTAAACGGCGGGAGGTGTATGAATCGCGTTACAATACTCTGTAATGAGCAGTCCTCACGGGGAACGAGGAGTGAGTCTAATTGAGACGGTCGTCTCAACATCATTAATGCTCTTGGTGTTTGTTGGTGTTTCAGCGGCCTTCCAGCTTTCGGTTGACGCAGTGACGAACAACAAGGCGCGCGCAGGCGCCATAGCGCTTGCCAATGAACGTCAGGAATTCGTGCGGAGTCTCTCGTACGATTCGCTCGGCACCTCTGGTGGCATCCCTGCCGGCGCGATTCCTCAGAGCGAGACCGTTTCTTTGAACGGAATTACGTACACACGGCGTACACTCATTTTATATGAAGATGATCCCAAAGACGGTTTAGGTGTCGCCGATACGAATAGTGTTACAGCAGACTTTAAATCCGTAAAGACTGAAGTCTCGTGGGAGGCGCATAATGGCGGAGTGCGAAGCGTGAGTCTCGCGACCCGTGTATCTCCCATTGGTGTTGAGCAGGCAGTACCAGGAGGTACGCTCGCGCTCACGATTATTGGCGCGGGATCTCAGCCTATAGTCGATGCGCGGGTGACCATCGTAAACGCCTCAACAACACCTGCGACCAATATGACCCTCTATTCCGATTCGGCCGGGCTGGTAACCGTAATTGGCGCACCTCCTTCGGCTGGTTATGAGATTACGGTCACAAAGGAAGGATTTTCGACGGCGCTAACTTACGACGCCACAACGGAAAACACTAATCCTACGCCCGGGCATCTTACGGTTGCCCTGAATCAGACGACCGCGGTTACTTTTGCCATTGATCAGGTGTCGACCATGAATATACGGAGCTTCACTGCGGTGGAGACGTTCACGAATGCAGATGCGTTTGCGGACAGCGACGGTCTCTCAGAGTTCGTCAATGCGGAAGTGGTGGGGGGAGGGGTGCAGTTGGTGAACTCTGGCGGGCTCTTTGCTTCTTCGGGCGAGGTCAGATCCATCGCCTTCTCGACAACGACACCGATTGTTTCTTGGGGAAGTTTCGCATGGGATGACACTAAGCCCGCTATGACGAATATTGTGTACCGCGTGTACACGGGAGACGGTACTGCGCTGGTACCAGACACGCAGATTCCAGGGAATTCCGCAGGCTTCTCATCATCGCCTATAGATCTCACCGGTGTCGCCACATCTTCATACCAGAGCCTTTCTGTACGAGCGTCGCTCGGCACTGTCGATGAGGCAGTGACACCAGAAATTAGGTCGTGGGAAATTTCTTACGATGCCGGCCCGTTACCGCTTCAGAATCTGACGTTCTCCCTGCGAGGGACGAAGACCATAGGGAGTGGGCCCGGAGGAACACTCTACAAATACAGCACATCGACACTCACGACAGGAGTAAGTGCGGGAGTGAACCTTGCAGCGATGGAGTGGGATACGTACACGCTGACCGTCGACTCATCGACGGGTTATGACATTGCCTCGTCGTGTGGAACTCAGCCAAAAAGCGTTGCGCCGGGGACCTACGACGAGACCGTGCTCATGCTCGCGCCGCACACCGCGCATTCGCTTTTGGTCGATCTTCGCTCGAGTGGCGGCACAATGGTTCCCGGGGCTACGGTCCGGCTTACGCGCGGCGCCATTGATACTACGGTGACCGCAGATAACTGCGGACAGGCATTCTTTAGTGGTCTCAGCTCCGGAACGCCGGGTGCCGGCAATCCCTATACGATCGAGGTAACGGCGCCGGAGTTCGCGCCCTACAGCACGGCGGACGTGTCGGTCTCGGGGACCTCACGGCTCTCCATCATCCTCAATTGATATATGAATAACAACACTGATCTTAGGCGCGGGATTACATTGCTTGAGACCATGGTCTCGATCACAGTCTTTACGCTCGCAATCCTTGCGATTATTTCCTCGGTTCGGTATTTCTACCGGACGAATACATATGCCATAGAGCAAGCAAGCGCTGTTACTTCTGCCCAGAAAGGTGTAGAGAGTATGGTAAAAACGATTCGCGAAGCGGCCTATGCTTCGAATGGTGCCTATCCGATAGTTTCCATGGCAGCGAACGATCTTACCTTTTATGCTGACATTGATGAAGATCCGTATGTCGAGCGCGTGCGTTACTATGTTTCAGGAATGTCACTTTTTCGCGACATAACGAATCCTGCGGGAGATCCGCCGACCTATGGTGCCGTTGAAACTACGTCTCTCGTATCTGAAACGGTGCGTAATCTTGAGCAGGGAGTCGCGTTGTTTGAGTATCATGACATGAACGGCGGTCTCATTTCGAATTACGCGCGTGTCGCTGATATGCGCTACGTGGTTATGAATATCGTCGTAAACGTTGACCCGAATCGGCTGCCGAATCAACTCATTCTGCGCTCGACCGCTGCGCTGAGGAATCTCAAATGAATATGGAAACACAACATTCATTTGAGCGCGGTGTCACTATCTTGCTTGTGGTGGCGTTCATGGGCATATTCACGCTCATTCTCGGCACAATTACCAGTTACACGTTTACGCAAGCGACCTATGGTCGGGCGCTCTTGGCTCGGGAACAAGCCATGCAAGTGGCCGAAGCAGGTGTCGAATACTACCGTTGGTTTCTCGTAAAGAATCCGACGATCATGCAAACAGGTATTGGGCTCGAGTCTCCGGTCACGTATGTAGTGGAAGATACCGAGGAGGGGAGGATCGGGGAGGCGACGATCACGGCGACGATTGCGACTGCGTGTGGGGTGCCACAGTACATCAATATTACTGCTGAGGGTCGCGCCGATTCGAACACCTCGTTCCCGCGAACGCTCGAGGGTCGCTATATGAGGCCCTCCACGGCAGAGTACTCGCACATCGTCAACCAGAATGTCTGGGCAGGTGCCGACAGAAATATTACTGGCCCCTATCACTCAAATGGTGGTGTGCGTATGGATGGCACGAACAATTCGGATGTCACCAGTTCGGTGAGTACGTGGGTTTGTGATAGTAGTTTCGGCTGCTCGCCCACCAATAGTAGTGCGCCGGGCGTCTACGGTAGTGGTTCAGGATATGCGCTCTGGCAGTATCCAGCGCCACAAGTTGATTTTGCGAGTATGGCGGCGAACTTCGGATCGCTCGCGTCATCGGCCTACACGCACGGTATCTATCTCTCGGGCACCACGACGCGTGTTGATGGGGTGCAGCAGGGCGGGTCGTACTCATCGGTCGCCGGCTCTGATCAGCGAGGGTACCGATTGATATTCAATTCAAACGGAACCGTGACTATCTATCGCGTGACGGGCACATCGTATACCCGAGGATATAACGGCATGCTCGGCTGGCATAACGACTACGGCATCATTGCGACACAGACGCTCGTCGGTACGTTTTCTCCGCCCGCTGATTGTGGTCTCATTTATGTGAACGCAAAGACCTGGGTGGAGGGGACTGTCTCAGGGAAAGTCACGGTCGTCTCGGCAGACACGGGCTCGTACGCTGTCGATACTATTCTCAATAACAACATCACCTACTCGACGTTCGACGGGAGTGCGGGGCTTACCGTACTTGCGGAGCGTTCTATCTTGGTGCCGCTCCTATCGCCCGACATGATGACCGTACGCGGCGTGTTCGTCGCGCAAGGCGGACTCTTTGGACGGAATCACTACACGACAAGTGGATCGAACGAAGTTCCTTCGGGCTACGATTCCTACGTTCAACAGTCTTCGCTGACCACGAACGGATCGGTAATATCGAACCTTCGTGTCGGTACGAAGTGGCTTTGCGGGAGTCCTGGCTCGTATTGCTCCGGCTATAATACGCGTATCGACAATTATGATCGCATTCTTGCGTTCTCACCGCCGCCGTTTACGCCCGCCGCAAGCACCGACTATCGCATTGTCCTCTGGCGCGAGCAGTGATTTCGGCGCACGTTTGTATGCTACACTCCGCGCATGAAAGTCATTGTCGTTGCGAACTGGAAGATGAATCCTCCCTCCGTAAGTGAAGCAAAGAGACTCTTTGCAGCGACAAAGAAGCTCTCGCTCGCCCGTAAGAACATTGTGTTCATGGTGGCACCACCTGCGCTCTATGTGAGAGAGCTTGCGGCACTTGCACGTACCGGTCTTCAGGTTGGGGTTCAGCATGCGCATTACGAATCTGAAGGAGCGCATACAGGTGATATATCTATCGATCAGGCGAAAGATGCGAAAGCGTCTTTTCTCCTTATAGGACACGCTGAGCGGCGCGCGCTTGGGGAAACCAACGCCGACATAAATCGGAAACTGCTTGTGGCGCTTGAGAAAGGGATGACACCAATTCTCTGTGTCGGAGAGGACAAGCGCACGATCGCGGGTGAATACTTTGATACGGTTAAGACGCAACTACGCGCTGCGCTTTCAGGTGTGCCGACACACAAACTTTCACGCATATACATAGCATATGAGCCAGTCTGGGCTATTGGTGCGACCACGGCTATGAAGCCGCGTGACATGCACGAAATGTCGATTTTTATCAGGAAAACACTTGTCGAGCAGTTTGGTGAGGCGGCCCATACGGTTTCCGTGCTCTATGGAGGGGCAGTTGATGGTACGAATGCGCCCAGCATGCTCTCTGAGGGGGATGTGCGCGGCTTCCTTGTCGGGCGCTCATCAGTTGATGTACAAAAACTTAAAGATCTTGTCGCTTCTCTATGAAATGTATCGATGAAGTTCCGTCGGAATATTTGAAAGGGGTTCGCGTATTTCTTCGCACAGGACTCAACTTGCCGCTTGCTGAAGATGGAAGTGTCGGAGATATTTTTCGCTTGAGGCGCGGGCTTCCGACTGTTCGCTATCTCGTGGAGCGCGGCGCCCGGGTCATCATTGCCGGCTACTTTGGCAGAGAAGGGGCTAGTATGCGTCCCGTTGCAGAAGCGCTCATGCGCCTTGCTCCCGATATTCAGATGCATTTTCTCGGAAGCGCATTCTCCGAAGTGCCCCGCGAGGCACTCTCGCTCAAAGACGGTAGCTGTCTCATTCTTGAGAATTTGCGTCGTGATCCGGGTGAGGAAAAGAATGATCCGAATTTTGCGAAGCTCCTCGCATCATCAGCGGAGCTTTTCGTGGATGATGCGCTTCCTGAGGCGCATCGTCCGTATGCGTCGAACGTCGGTATTGCGGCGCACTTGCCGTCCTATGCCGGATTGCTTATGCGAGACGAGATGGCAGCCCTCTCGCGCTCTCGCGCGCCCGAACACCCATCTTTTGCGATTCTTGGTGGCGCAAAATTCGAAACCAAAGCACCGCTCATCGCGTCTCTTCTTTCCACCTATGATCATGTGTTCATTACCGGAGCTCTTGCGAACGATGTATTCAAAGCACAGGGGCTGCCAGTGGGGCGGTCGCTCATCTCGAAAGAATTACCGAGTCCAGAGATCCTCGCGCACCCCGGACTCCTCGCTCCTGTTGACGTAACGGTGCAGGATCCTGAAGGTCATGCGCGCGTCAAATTGCCGCGCGATGTGATTGAGACAGACAAAATAGTGGACATTGGACCCGACACCATCGCACATATTGCCCCTTTTATCGGGAAGGCAGAGCATCTTCTCTGGAATGGGCCGACGGGTCTCTATGAGGAGGGATTTGTCTCGTATACACACGCGATAGCTGAGCTCATCGCGAAGCGCGTGGATGTTGGTGCAACGGTCGTTATTGGTGGTGGAGACACAATTGCCGTTCTTGAGAGCTGCGGGATCGCGAAAGAGCGCCTCGGATTTCTCTCGACAGGAGGAGGTGCCATGCTGGAGTATCTTCTCAAGGGGACGTTGCCGGCGATAGAGGTTCTTCAATAAGTGGTTTGATATAGTGGTGCTATGCAAGCAGTCATCTTGGCGGCGGGGCGTGGATCGCGCATGGGAGTTCTCACTGAAGAGGTGCCCAAACCAATGCTTCTCTATAAAGGAAAGACGCTCCTGGAGCACAAGTTCGACATTCTGCCGGCGGATGTCGACCATATTATTCTGGTGGTTGGGTATCGTGCGGAGGTTGTCCGTGCGGCGTACGCAGAAGGGTATCAGGGTAGACGCGTGTCGTTTGTAGAGCAGCAGAATAGTGTTGGCGGTACAGCGGATGCACTGTGGAGTGCGCGGCCCATGCTCACGGATCGCTTTTTAGTGCTGATGGGAGACGATTTGTACGCACGAGAGGATATTGAGCGGTGTCGCGGGTTCGACTGGGCACTTCTCGTGCAGCACGTTCCCGACGTTTCGGTGGGCGGGCATGTCGTACTTCAGAATGATGTTGTCTCAACTATTGTTGAGCATAAAGGGGCCGGCGAAGGGTTGGTGAGCACCAACATGTTCATGCTTGATACGCGTCTTTTTTCGCATCCGCCGGTACCAAAAGCTCCTGGTTCATCAGAACTTGGGCTGCCGCAGACTGTCCTCGCTGCTTCGGCGGCGAGTGGGATTCCCTTGCACGTCGTTCGTGCAACCTATTGGAAACAGATCACCGCTCCTGCAGACCTAATCTAGAAGGCGGTGGCTCCACGACCAGTGTAAGAAAGTCACCGCTCAGCCGTCGTAATGAGACGAGTATGGTGCTAGAGTTAAGGCACTAACAATAATCTATGTCTATGAAAAAACGCATCATCGCGTCCCTTATTATCGGCTCGGTATTCGCAGGCTCTGCTACGTTCGCGTCAGCGTTAAGTATGAACGAACTTCAGACTCAGATCCAGGCACTGATGGGGAGGATTCAGGAACTCACAGCTCAGCTCAATATCCTGCGCTCGGAAGGAGAGGTTAGCGGCTCGTCGGTGAGCACTGCGCCAGCACAGATTGGACATCGTATCTGTATGCTTTTGAACAGAAACCTTGGTGTTGGTGCACAGGGAGATGACGTGAGGGGGCTCCAAGAATTTCTCTCAGAACAGGGTCATTTGAGAGCGTCTCCTACCGGTTATTTTGGCCAAATGACGGCGGAAGCGGTACGGCGCTGGCAGGCGCAGGAGGGTGTTCAGGCCGTGGGCGCGTTTGGTCCGCTCTCGCGAGATCGTCTGCGGATGTGGTGTGGGGGAAATTGGAATAATGAGCAGCGATTCTCTGCGTCTCCCGCACGCGGTACTCCACCACTAACTGTCGTCTTTTCAACTTGGTTGAGTGGCTTCAGAGGGTCAAGCGTCTCATATGTAATTGATTTCGGCGATGCGACGTCTGAGCGCGCGGCGGATTGTTATGCGCCGGCAGATGCATGTGAACGTCCCGGAGAGAATACACACACCTATACGCAGTACGGTGTGTATACAGCGACCCTCATCGAGCAGACCGATCCCTGCGGGAATAATCCGCTGTGCGCGGCTCCCGTTCAGTCGCGCATCGTCGGTAAAACACAGATCGTTGTCAGCGAAGGAGGTGCATCGTGTACGAAAGAATACAAACCGGTCTGCGGCTCAAAGCAGGTCTATTGCATTACGACGCCATGTAATCCCGTCGAGCAAACCTATGCGAATGAGTGTCTCATGAAAGCAGATGGTGCTGTCTTCCAGTATGAGGGGCAGTGTCAGAATTTTTCCGATCCTTCTCTGGATAGGCGGTGTCGAGCCTGGTACGATGGGTGCAATAATTGTGCACGGGAAACGCCAGATGGGGCAGCGGTATGTACGCTCCGTGCCTGTGTTACACGCGAGCCGGCCCGATGCACAGGCTACTTTGATTCATCAAGCAATCGCGCCCCTTCTATCTCTGGCTTTTCAGGACCGACGACTCTTGCGGTGAATCAGACAGGAACGTGGACGGTCCAAGCGACAGATCCAGAAAATGGAACGCTTTCGTACTCCGTCAGTTGGGGCGACGAGCTCCTCTCTGCGTCTGGCGTTTCGTCGAGTGCCGAGCGCGCGTTTACCCAGACGACCTCTTTTACGCATGCATATGCGAGAGCGGGCACCTTCACGATCTCGATTGCGGTGCGTGACTCTGCGGGAAACACCGCAAAAACCACCACGACGGTACGAGTAACAGGTGGCGATACGGCGTGCACGATGGACTACCGGCCCGTGTGTGGTCAACCTCCGGAACCAGCCTGTCGACGTGCAGTACCAGCTTGTATGATGGCAACGCCCGGTCCACAAACATACGGTAATCGTTGTCAACTCAACGCCGCTGGC
>Ga0255196_1000200_pt1 | contig 10876 bp, 10 predicted proteins | sample Miss_Law_RepA_8h_FD_183637 | JGI IMG/M metagenome (GOLD analysis project Ga0255196, IMG submission 183637) | Freshwater microbial communities from Mississippi River, Louisiana, United States - Miss_Law_RepA_8h | ecosystem: Environmental > Aquatic > Freshwater > River | place: USA: Louisiana... | reverse complement strand
CGTCCACCAGCCTGATTGACGGCTTGCACCATTTTGTTGTGGATCGCGTGCAAGGTATTGATATCAAAGAGTCCGCGTTCGATGCCGGATTGATTGGTGGCGACCGCAATCGCCCAGCCTGCGTGAGTCAGCCGGGAAATCGCCTCGATGCTGCCCGGAATCGGCAGCCATTCCTCTGGATTTTTGATGTAAGCATCACTATCGAAATTGATCACCCCATCGCGATCCAAAATAATCAGGGGGGCTGAAGTAGAGTGCTGAAGCATTTTGCGGGGAATGTTTTAGCCGGCGACTCGGGAGAGATCAGCCACTTGATTCATTGCGTGGTGCAAGCTGGCCAGCAATGCCAGCCGATTGGATCGCAGCTGGGCATCTTCAGCGTTGACCATGACTTGGTCAAAGAAGGCATCGACGGGCACTTTCAGTGCTGATAATCCGGCAAGCGCTTCGCTGTAACGGCCATCGGCCACGGCGGCTTCGGCCTTCGGCCCAATCTCAGTGAGCATCTGTGCAAGTGCGCGCTCTGCGTTTTCTCTTAAAAGCTGAGGCTGAACGGATGCAGTTACCGCCTCGGATTTTTTCAGAATATTACCAATCCGCTTGTTGGCAGCGCACAGTGATTCGGACTCCGGCCGCATCATGAATTCCGCGAGTGCACTGAGACGCTTGGGCACTTGGTCGAGTCGATCGGGGCACTGGGCCAGTACGGCCTCAATTGCCTCTGTACGATGGCCCTGTTCTCGCAATTGAGCCCTTAAACGGTCCAAAATAAAGGACTGCAGTGCGCTGAGATCAGGCTTTACAGCAGTGATTCCATCAAAGGCCGCCTGGGTCTGCGAGAGCATCTGCTTTAAATCAAGCGATAACTCTTTTTCAATCAAGATGCGGACAACGCCCAGGGCATGGCGTCTCAGCGCGAACGGATCTTTGTCGCCCGTTGGCGCAAGGCCAATGCCCCAGATGCCGACCAAGGTCTCCATTTTGTCGGCGAGTGCCAAGACGGTGCCCGTCGCGTTGCGCGGCAGTTCATCACCTGCAAAGCGCGGTCGATAATGGCCTTCAATGGCCAAGGCGACCTCCTCGGCTTCCTGATCGTGCCGTGCGTAATAGGTACCAATAATTCCCTGTAATTCTGGAAACTCGCCCACCATGTCGGTCAGCAGATCGGCCTTTGCAAGCATCGCAGCCCGCTCGGCTTGATCAGGCGGCGATCCGGCGGCCGCCGCCCACTGCCGGGCCAGCCGGGCTAGACGATCAATGCGCTGACGTTGATGGCCAATCTTGTTGTGATAGACCACGGCCGATAGGCCATCAATGCGCGATGCGAGGCTGCGTTTTCGATCCTGATCAAAGAAGAATTTCGCGTCAGATAACCGTGCACGCAGCACGCGTTCATTGCCGGAGACCAAGATGGCGGGATCCTTCGATTGGATATTGGCCACAAGCAGAAAGCGATTGGTGAGCCGGCCTTTGGCATCGGTAAGCGCAAAGTATTTCTGATTCTGCTGCATGGTCAGAATCAGACATTCCTGCGGTACCGACAGAAAGGCCGGCTCAAAGCGGCCTTCTAAGACTTCGGGCCATTCGACCAGACTTGTGACTTCATCCAAAAGCGCATCGGGCATTACCGCCCGATCAGGGGCCGCTTTGGAGTTCAGGGCCTTCTCAATCCGGCTGCGGCGCTCCCCAAATGAGGCAATAACCCAGCCTTCTTTGAGAAGTTTCTCAGCATAGTGGTCGGCATGATCGAGGCCAATCGGCGCTGTGCAATGAAAGCGATGGCCCTGGGTGGTGCGGCCTGCAGTCAGGCCAAGGCTAGAGATGGGCATGACTTCGCTGCCGTAGAGCGCAACCAGCCCATGGGCTGGCCGTACAAAATGCACGGTCTGGCCATCTTCAAGCTGATAGCTCATGACTTTTGGAATGGGCAGGCCTTCGATGGTCTGCGTGAGGGCAGACTGCAGTGACTGGGCCAGCGATGCACCCTTGGCCGTGTATTCATAAAACAGCTGCTCTTGCTTGCCATCGTGCTCGCGCTGAAGATCGGTGAGTTCACAATCCTTACCCAGTGTGACACCCAGCGCGGCCAGCTTCTTGACCAAGGGGGCGGCTGGTTTGCCGTTGGCATCCAGTGCAATGGCTGTCGGCAGCAGTTTTTCTTTTTTAGGCTGGTCGGGCGCCTGCGGCCGGATTGCGGTCAGGTGTACCGCAAGACGCCGTGGGCTGGCAAAACGCTGAACCTGTGTCGTGGGCTCGGTCAGACCATCTTGCGACAGGCATTTCAGAATCGAATCGGCAAAGGCGTCGCCGAGGCGCTTGAGCGCCTTCGGCGGGAGCTCCTCGGTCAGCAGCTCCACGAGCAGTGAAGCAGTCGTCATGCTGGCCGATCCTTGAGCATCGGGAATCCGAGCTGCTCACGCGACTGGACATAGGCCTGGGCCACCGCACGCGAGAGATTACGAATTCGTCCGATGTACTGGGCCCGCTCGGTGACAGAGATGGCGCCACGCGCATCGAGAAGGTTAAAGGTATGGGCGGCTTTCAGGATTTGTTCGTAGGCCGGTAGCGTCAGGCCGGATTCAAGCAGGCGCTGGGCATCGGCCTCGTGCTCAGCAAATCGTGTAAAAAGTACAGGCACATTGCTGTGCTCGAAGTTATAGCGGGACTGTTCGACTTCGTTTTGGTGATAAACATCACCATAAGACAGCCGCTGCGTCTGGCCGCGTGATTCCCATTCGGTCCAGGTCAAGTCAAAGACATTCTCAACACCCTGCAGATACATGGCCAGCCGCTCGATGCCATAGGTGATCTCGCCAGTGATTGGTGCGCAATCCTGGCCGCCTACCTGCTGGAAATAAGTGAACTGGGTCACCTCCATTCCATTGAGCCAAACTTCCCAGCCTAAGCCCCAGGCGCCGAGCGTTGGGTTTTCCCAATCGTCCTCGACAAATCGAATGTCATTGATTTCGGGATCGATGCCCAGGGCCTTTAAGGAGCCGAGATAAAGCTCGAGAATATTTTCTGGAGCGGGCTTGAGCACCACTTGATATTGATAGTAGTGCTGGAGCCGATTCGGATTTTCACCAAAGCGGCCATCCTTTGGCCGGCGTGAGGGCTGCACATAGGCAGCCCGCCAGGGCTCTGGCCCGAGTGCGCGCAGAAAAGTGGCGGTGTGTGAGGTGCCGGCGCCCACCTCAAGATCGATGGGTTGCAACAGGGCGCAGCCCTGCGCATCCCAGTAATGATGCAGCGTCAGAATGATGCTTTGAAAGCTTTGCATGACCGGCATTTTAGCCGACCCGTGCACATCGGCTATGTCTGACGGGCTTTGAGAGCGATTCCGATCACAAAGAACAGAAGACTCACCGTGAGAATCGGCAGGTTGCCCCAGCGGCTATACGGCGTAATGCCTTGCATGCCCCTGACTTGCGCAAACAGCAGCCCCGGACTGCCAAACGCGATTTGATCGGTCACCGCACCCCGATGATCAATCGCTGCAGTTGCGCCGGTGTTGGTTGCGCGAATCATGGGCCGGCCTGTTTCCAGTGCCCGCATCCGCGAGATGGCCAGGTGCTGCGAGAGGGCGATCGTGTCTCCAAACCAGGCGAGATTGCTGATATTCAAAAGAATGGTGGGCTGCTGGGCGGCGGGCACCTCTGGTGATAGCGGAGCAATGATTTCCTCGCCGAATAAATCTTCAAAGCAGATATTCACACCGATTCGCTGATCCCGAACGGCGATCGGATCCTGGCGTTTGGCGCCACGCTGAAAATCTCCCAGCGGCATTTTCATCAGATCAACAAACCAGCGAAACCCCCAGGGAATGAATTCTCCGAACGGCACCAGGTGATGCTTGTCGTAACGGGCTGCAAAGCTTCCCGACGGCGTGGACTCATGGATTGCAATCAGACTATTACGATAACCATCGGTATCTCGCAGCGGCAGCCCCAGCATGACCGAGGCGCCGGCCGTCTGCGTGAGCCGGTAAAAGGCTTCTCGATAGTCGGGCGGGGCGAGATCCCAGGGCCGGACCATGGCCGTTTCGGGAAAGACAATCAGATGCGCACCACCTGGACCCGCGGCCGGCCGGGCGATTTCAAGATGGGTCTGCAGTGCCTGGGCTTCGCGAGTGGGATCGAATTTCATGGACTGTTCAATTGCGCCTTGAACCAGCGCCACTTTGAGTGGCGCACCTGTGGGTTCAGTGAAGTGGTGATGGCCAAGTCCAAATCCGCCAGCCAATACCAGTAGCAATGCACCAAAGGCTGGCCAGGAACGATGGCGAATCGTCTGCGCTGCCCACATCACGGCAAGCACCGACAGAAAGCCGACACCATAGACCCCGATGACAGGCGCATAGGCGGCGAGTGGCGTGTCAATTGCGAGGTAACCGATCCCGAGCCAGGGGAAGCCAGTAAACAGCGTGCCGCGACACCATTCCGCCAGGGTCACCACCGCAGCGATGACAAAGGGCGCGGCCCACTGTCGAGTACCTGGTCTAAGCCAACGAATGAGCACAAGCGCGCCGAGTGCGTAGAGCGCGACATACAGCGATAGCAGTAGGGTGGCGAGTGCGGCCAGCCATGCCGGCATTTCGCCGTATGTGTGCAGGCTAATGTAAATCCAGTGCAGTCCCGCCGTGTAGGCCAGCACCACTGCAAGACTGGCAAGTCGCATCATGTCGCGTCGGCGACGGCGGAGCTCCGCTGAACGATCAGCACATGGATTTGGCGCGCATCGGCCCGCTGAACTTCAAACCGAAAGCCTTCGATATCGATTTGCTCGCCACGATGGGGCATACGGCCGAAATAGTCAGTGACAAATCCTCCGATCGTGTCCACCTGATCATCGGCCAGCGTGCAAGAAAACGCAGCATTGAATTGCTCCAGCGGGGTCAGGGCCCTGACCCGGAAGCGGCCTGGCTGCCGGGGCATGGCCACGATATTGTCATCGTCGTCTTCGATATCGTGCTCATCTTCGATATCACCCACAATCTGTTCCAGCACGTCTTCAATCGTAATCATGCCGGCGATACCGCCATACTCATCGACCACCATCGCAATATGATTTCGATTGACGCGAAAGTCCCGCAGCATGACATTGAGACGTTTTGATTCCGGCACAAATACCGCGGGCCTCAGCATGCCGCGCAGATCATCTTCCTGATGGGCAAGGCAGCGTAATAAATCTTTTGCCAACAAGATACCGATGATGTTGTCACGCTTGCCTTCCATAACCGGGAAACGTGAGTGGGCTGTGCTCACCACGGTCTCCAAGATTTTTTCAAGCGGATCGTCGATATCGATGACATCCATCTGCGAGCGCGGAATCATCAGGTCGCGTACCTGAAGGTCGGCGACCTGCATGACGCCTTCCATCATCGAGACGGCATCGGCATCGATCACCGCATGCTCCTGGGCTTCGCGGAGCTGCTCCATCAGGTCCTCTTTGTCATCGGTCCGGCGAAAGAGCCGGGCAATGAGGCGTTCAAACTGAGATTTGAACCCGGCGCGCGAGTCGCCGGAGGGTCGATCACCCATGCGGTGAAGTCAGAGTTAAGGGACTTGTATGGTGCCACAAGGCCGCAGGCCTGTCGCCGGGGTCAGGAACTGTTTTGCGAGGCTGAGGCGGCGTAAGGGTTCGGGATACGGAAACGGCCGAGGATGGCGGCCTCAAGCCATTCCATTGCATCGGCGTCATTTTTGTTCTGATGATCCATCCCGCTGGCATGCAGCACACCATGAACAATCAGGTGGGCGGCATGGTGATCAGGCCGTTTATTTTGCTGTCGGGCCTCAGCCCTCATGACGGGCAGGCAGAAGACGAGGTCAGCAAATAGCCCGGGTGCCTGACCGTAGGAAAAGGTCAGAATGTTGGTGGCATGGTCCTGGCCACGGTAATCGCGATTCAATTTTCGGGCCTTGGCCGTGCCCATCACCACCACATTGATTTCTGCATCGGTGCAGCTGGCGGGAAGGCTTGCCAGGATGAGACGCCTTACTCTTGGCCGGGAAAGCGGCCAATCATCGGGCCGAGCGCCTGATTGGAATTGAACACTGAGGCGAAGATGCGCCAATTAAATGAGCTCACCGCGCAGCGAATGCGGATGGGCCTGCACAATTCGCACGGCACAGAGGCGGCCGATCAGCTGCGCCTGTCGCACCAGTGGCACTTCAACATTCACGACACGATTATTTTCTGTTCGGCCCTGGAGCGCTTCAGTGGGATTTTTCTTCGATGGCCCCTCAAAGAGAATACGCTGTTCAGTGCCCACCATTGCATCGCTGATGCAACGGGCATTGGCCTCAATGGTGGATTGCAGCTCTTGCAGCCGCTTTAATTTGGTGGCCTTAGGGGTGTCATCAGGAAGATCTGCTGCCGGTGTTCCTGGTCGCGCACTGTAGACAAAACTATATGAGGTATCGAAGCCGATCTCATTGACCAGGGCCATGGTCGCTGAGAAATCGGTCTCCGTTTCCCCAGGAAAGCCAATGATGATGTCGGTCGATACGGCAACATCTGGACGGACTTTACGCAGCCGGCGAATGATGGATTTGTATTCCAGTGCAGTGTAGCCACGCTTCATGGCCGCCAAGATGCGATCGGATCCTGACTGAACGGGCAGATGCACATGGCTGACCAGTTTGGGCAGTCGGCCGTAGGCCTCGATCAGCCGTTGGCCAAATTCTCGCGGATGTGAGGTGGTGTAACGAATGCGCTCAATGCCCTCAATTTCGCTGACCAACTCCAATAAGGTCGCGAAGTCTGATTGTCCCGCCTGCGGATCTGCCGCATCAATTGCCCCGAGATAGGCGTTGACATTTTGGCCAAGTAGAGTGATTTCGCGCACCCCTTTTTCCGCCAGTTCAGCGATCTCGGCGATGACATCCTCGAGCGGCCGGGAGATTTCGGTGCCACGCGTGTAGGGCACAACACAGAAACTGCAGTACTTACTGCAGCCTTCCATGATGGAAACAAACGCGGTTGGACCCTCGGTGCGCGCCGGTGGAAGATGATCAAATTTTTCAATTTCCGGAAAACGAATATCGACTTGTGGCTTTTGGGTGCGTCGCCGGGCTTCTATCAGGTCGGGCAGTCGATGCAGGGTCTGTGGGCCAAAGACAATATCCACGTAGGGCGCCCGCTCGATAATTGCCTCCCCCTCTTGGGAGGCCACGCATCCGCCAACGCCGATAATTAAATTGGGGTTGAGCTTTTTTAATTCCCGGGCTCGGCCGAGATCTGAGAATACCTTGGCCTGCGCTTTTTCTCTGACCGAGCAGGTATTGAGCAGGAACACATCGGCTTCCTCTGGTGTTTGGGCGATCTGCATGCCCTGGCGGGCACCCAAAATATCGACCATCTTGTCGGAGTCGTATTCGTTCATCTGGCAGCCAAAGGTGCGCACGAATACTTTTTGTGGGGCAGCCGGCTTGGCTGCAGGGCGGGGTGTTTTTTCAGTCATATCGGTCGCGTCGTGCCAGGGGTTGAAATGGAGGACGCAGGCCGCATTTTGCCTCATCATGCAGCCTTATGCACCCATCCCCATCACTGCTGCGTGAGGGCTTAAGCCGCAAAGAAGCGGTTGCCTGGGCCAGCCTGGATTTTGCGAACTCCGGCTACACCACGGTGGTGTTAACTGCCGTATTCAACGCGTATTTTGTCTCTGCGGTGATGTCGGGGGCTGCTCATGCCACGCTGGCCTGGACCCTAGTGCTCTCCGTCAGTTATGCCCTGGTCATGATCACGGCCCCGATTCTTGGGGCGTATGCAGATCTGCGGGCACAGAAAAAAACTTTGCTGGTGATCACTACGTTTGGTTGTGCGGGAGCGACCGCTTTATTGGCAACCGTTGGATCTGGCATGTGGGCCTGGGCCATGCTGCTTTTGGTAATTTCAAACTTTTGTTATGCCACGCATCAGGATATGACTGCCGCCTTTCTTCCGGAGATTGCAAACACGGACGCGTATGGCCGGGTCTCGGGCTATGGCTGGGCCTGGGGCTACCTTGGCGGGCTCATCACGCTGGCCGCATCGCTGGCCTGGGTCAGCTTGGCTCAATCACAGAAGATGGATGCGCAGCAGACCGTGGGTGGCACGATGCTTCTGACTGCCGCAATTTTTTTACTGGTCGCTCTTCCTGCCTTAATGGTGATGCGTGAGCGCTCTCAGCCTGCGGCGGCCACGCAGAACTGGGGCCTTCGGCAGTGGCTGGCCGCAAGCTGGGGTAGGCTGCATGAGACCTGGCGGCTGTCTTCTCGACAGCCTGATCTAAGGCGTTTTTTGTATTGCGTGACGATTTATCACGCTGGGGTTCAGACGGTAATCGCACTTGCTGCCATCTACGCACAGCAGGTGATGGGGTTTACGCTTGCGCAGACGATACTATTGATTTTGGTGGTCAACATCACTGCAGCCCTCGGCGCCTGGGGCTTTGGCTTGTTGCAGGATCGGCTTGGCCATGCCCGCGGGCTGATGCTGGCCCTTGTGTTTTGGATCTGCATGGTGGCGGTCGCTTGGAGCGCGACAACCCCAACTCTTTTTTGGGTTGCGGCGAATTTTGCGGGAATTGCCATGGGTGCCTCCCAAAGCGGCGCGCGTGCAGCGGTTGCGGCTCTCGCCCGGCCGGGCCATCAGGCCGAGACCTTCGGCCTCTGGGGACTGGCGGTGAATTGTTCCGCCATTCTCGGCCCGGTCAGTTATGGGCTGGTGACCTGGATCACGGATAACGCCCATCGGACGGCCATGCTTTTTACTGGAATGTTTTTTGTTGTGGGTCTGCTGTTATTGTCACGCGTGGATTTTCAGCGGGGTGCCCGCGACGCCCAGTCAAGACAGTAGAAACTTGCGAACGACAGGCCAGTGACGATCAAAATCGCTGATGCTGTGATCCGAGCCTTCTAAGACCAGCTGTTGCGCTCCCGGATAGCGGGCCACCATTTCTTTCCAATCCAACAACTCATCGCCCTTGGCTGCCACGAGCAGATAGCGTTGCGGAAGACTGATGCCGACTTCGAGCGCCTTCAGATCCTGTAGATACTCAGCCCGAAAATGCAGGACTTCATTCGTGTGCCATGCAGGCAATTCGCCGACATAGTCTTGAAGATCGCGGGCAGGCCAGGGAGCGGGATTCAGGAGCGCAGCCTTCAATTCGGCTGCTTGAGGATGCTGCTCCATCAGTGCGCTGGCGAAAAATCCACCGAGCGAGCTGCCAATGAGCCGGACCCGATGGCCGCGGGCGAGGGCCGTGTCAATTTCCTCTTGGGCCTGGGCCATCGCGACCTTAGGTGCGATGTCCAACTGGGGGCAGCGGGCGGTGATGCCCGATTGCTCCAAATCAGCGCATACCATCACGGCCTTTGACGATTGAGGCGAGCTGCGAAATCCGTGCAGGTAAACGACCGTGGTGGGCTTCAATTTGAAATTACACTCTGAGTTTTAGTGAAGCCCCATCTTACTTGAGCAAAGGAAGCTACCGCATGACCGCATCTGATCCGTCATCAGGAAAGCCCGCGCCTGGCATCGCAATCGTAACGGGTGCCGGAAGCGGCATTGGCCGCGCAAGCGCCCAGCGCCTCTTGGCGCTTGGCTGGCGGGTGGCACTCTTTGGCCGGCGCGAGGCGCCACTGCGCGAAACGGCTGGAAAGTCAGAGGCCAGCGCCCTCATCGTAACGGGTGATGTTTCGATTGAGGCAGATGTGGATCGGCTCGTTGCGGCTGTGGTCAGCAAGTGGGGCAGAGTCGATGTGCTTTTTAATAATGCGGGAATTTTTCCACCGGGGCAGCTGATCGATGAACTTTCAGTTCAGAGCTGGAGAGAATCTGTTGAGATTAATTTGACTGGCGCATTCCTGTGCGCCCGGGCTGCCTTTGCGCAGATGCGGCGTCAGTCGCCGCAGGGCGGCCGCATTATCAACAATGGCTCGATTTCCGCCCACGCTCCCCGGCCGCAGTCGGTGGGCTACACCGCCACGAAGCATGCAATCACAGGACTGACAAAGTCTTTATCCTTGGATGGCCGGCCTTTTGATATTGCCTGCGGCCAGATTGATATTGGCAATGCCGCCTCGGAGATGACGACCGGCTTTGGTGCCGGCGCATTACAGGCCAATGGCAGCCGTATGGCGGAGCCGAGAATGGATATTGCCGATGTCGCGGATGCGGTGGCCTATATGGCGGGCCTGCCGCTATCGGCCAATGTGCTCTTTATGACCGTGATGGCAACCAAGATGCCGTTTATTGGCCGGGGCTAATCAGTCTCTGGCCGAGGGCCTGTGCAAGTGTTCGGCTGTGGCCAACCGCCATGAGAATTCTCTGAAGATCATCGCGCTCGGTGGGGCCCAGTGCAGGATGTAAGCCCACAAGATGGGCGCAGCCCGAAATAATTTCGAGCTGATTCATCAATTGATGCATCAGCTGCCGCGCTTGCTGCGCCTGAGGCTCAGGGTCGGGTTGATTGGATGCAGATATCGCATGGCTGGAATCAGAGGACATCATGGCCTTCCTTGTGCAAATCAAGATGGCTTTAATTTAAAGCACCTGCTCATCGGTGCAAGTCAGAAGCGCCTCGGTCTCGTGGGCCGCAGGTGGCCTCAGCAGCATGCAGAGCAGGGCCTGCTGGGCCTTGGGACGCAAGGAAAGCGGCAGGCTATCGGCCGACTGCAGGTCAGCATAGCCATCGGCGGTCACAAAGACTGGCCGGCCGTGACGATCACGTGCCAAGACTGCTTCAGTTAATCCGATGGACTCCGGCGCAAGGATTCTCCAGTGCCGCGCCCGGGACCAGAGCCCCCGGTAATCCACCAGATAAGCCCGGTTACTGGCCAGTGGAATGGCGGCCCGATATGCAGCCAGTGTGGCGCCAAAAGGTAGAGAC
>Ga0255196_1000199_pt1 | contig 10881 bp, 8 predicted proteins | sample Miss_Law_RepA_8h_FD_183637 | JGI IMG/M metagenome (GOLD analysis project Ga0255196, IMG submission 183637) | Freshwater microbial communities from Mississippi River, Louisiana, United States - Miss_Law_RepA_8h | ecosystem: Environmental > Aquatic > Freshwater > River | place: USA: Louisiana... | reverse complement strand
GATCAATTGGTTGATACGCCTGTGACGACGGTTTATGAGTGGCCGCACTTTCGCGAGTTTGTTGCCGCGACGATGGGCCTGCCCGAATTGCATTTGATGGATGACGAGTTGGCGCGGGTCAATGTTTTGAGTTATCGCCCTGGCGAGGCGCTTAATTGGCACTTCGATCGGTCAGAGTTCACGATCACGATTTTGTTGCAGCGTGCTGAGGCTGGCGGCATTTTTGAATATCGTCGCGAGTTGCGCACCGATGACGACCCGAATTATGACGGTGTTGGTCGAATGATCGCGGGCAACGACCCCGAGGTGATCAGTGTCGATGTCGCGCCCGGCGCGTTGAATGTTTTTCGTGGACATAACACTGCCCATCGGGTGACGACAGTCGGCGGCGACAAAGAGCGCATGGTCGCTGTGTTGTCGCTTTATGAAAAGCCGGGCGTGCGGTTTAGTGATTCGGAGAAGATGGGTTTTTACCGCCGCGTCTGAGCCGCGACTTCGCAACTGCAGCGCCTGAGGTGCGACTTTGTCGGGGATGGGAGATTTGAACTCCCGGCCTCCACGTCCCGAACGTGGCGCGCTACCAAGCTGCGCTAATCCCCGTGCGATAAAAGCATATATTTCACACTGCGAATTCGCATCTGCGCCAATGCCGTAAAAAGCAAAAGCGGGGCGGGGCGACTGAACTAATCTAAATTCTCTTGCCCCTCAGCGCTCTCGGATTATTAACTGTCGTCACATACGGCACTTGGTTCTATGGCTTTGGTGTGCTGTTCACGAACTTGTCGAGTTATCACAGCGTTTCGGCGAGCACGCTCGGCCTCACCTTCGGCGCAGCAAATTTAATTTCGGGCGTCGGCGCAGTTGCAACTGGTCGGCGCCTCGACGTGTTTGGCCCGCGCGCCGTGCTCGGGGTTATCGGGCCGATCGGGGCATTCATCTATGGCGCGAGTTCGTTCGCCACAGGCACGACGTTTCTCGCGACATATGCACTCGGCGGCGGGTTGATCGGCGCCGCCGGTTTTTATTCGTTCACTCAACCATTGGCCGTGCGCGTTGCCAAAACCGACGCGACCCGCGCGTTAACGCGACTCACAATTTGGGGTGCGTTCAGTTCGCCAATCATGATTCCGCTCACAGAAGTTTTGCGCGCCAATTACGGATGGCAAACCGCGGTGCGCCTGCCTGCCGCGCTAACCGTGATCTTGTTTTTGTTCGCCACGGCCGTGTGTCGCGTCGAAGTGACAAGCGTCGAAAATCGCCCGACGCTGTTTGCCTCGGTGCGCGAGGCGTTGAGCGATACACGACTGCGATTTTTCACCGCGGCCGTGTTTCTTTCGTCGATTGCGATCAGCACGTTGCTCGTGTTTCAAGTGCCGACGATGACTTGGGCCGGCGCGTCGGCAGCCACGGCGGCGTTGCTCTCGAGTTTGCGCGGGTTGTTGCAACTCGCAGGGCGAATTCCGCTTGTGGCGGCAATCAACCGCTTTACCGCGTTGCGTCTGCTGGTGATCACCCACTTTTTGCTCGGCGCCTCGGCGCTGTTCTTGCTCGGCAGCGGCACCGTCGCCCTGGCACTCATATATATAGTGTTGGCCGGCGTGACGATCGGCGCGCATTCGGCCCTCGAGGGCGTGGTGGCGCGCGAAATCGTGCAACCGCAAGTTTTTGGCACGGTGATGGGTGGCATCGGTTTGATCGGCACGGTTGGCGGGTCGCTCGGCCCAATTGTTGCGGGATGGCTGCGCGATCGGTTCGACTCGCCCATCGCGCCAATGCTCATTGTCGTAGTCGTCGCGTGCCTCGCGGGCGTCGTTTTCGCTATTCGACCAACCAACGAACAAAACTTCCGAGCAACTCGATCGCATAGACCAACACAAAAATCGTGATGATGATCGCGCCGACGGTGGCTTCGTCGAGCACACGAATTGAACCGAGCAACAAGAACCCGATGCCACCGCCACCGACGATGCCGAGCACTGTCGACGAACGCAGGTTGACGTCGAGCATGTAAAGCGTCTGGCTGACGAGGTTGGGCAACGCCTGGGGCAAGACGGACGAAAAAAATTCTTGCACGCGCGACGCGCCCGTGGCCGAGACACCTTCGCGGGGCGATTCTTGCACTTCTTCGAGCGCATCGCCAATGAGTTTGGCCATGAACGTTGCGGTGCCGAGCGCGAGCGCCAAGGAGCCAGGCACGGGACCAAGACCCATGGCCGCCACGAACAGCACGGCGACGATCAATTCGGGAAGTCCGCGAATTAACAACAAGATGCCGCGTGCCGCCGAAACTACCGAGCGACGGATGATGATGTTGCGCGCAGAAAGAATTCCGAACGGAATGGCGAACACCAAGCCGAGCAGAGTTGCGGTGAAACCGATCGCCGTTGTTTCGAGCATGCCGACGATTAATTCTTCGCGTGCATAAGTGAAGTTGGGCGGAAACAATCTGCCAATGCTGCGAAACAGGTCGTCACCATATTTATAGGCCGACAACAACGGCATTTCAATCGTGAACAAAGCGATGATCAGCAGCGCCAAAAACGTGACGGCGGCAGTCGTGCGCAACACGCGTTCGTAGACCCATGGCGGTGTGAGGCGACGCGTCGAGATAGCAGTATTGATCAGGCGTTGATCGCGCGCCACACGGGCTGATGAGCGGGCGTTGGATGTTTTTGGCATCGACAAGTGGTCACCGATGATCGAGGCGCGTAGCCGTGTCGAAACGATTTCAATCAACGTGATCGTGATGAAAATCACCGAGACTGCGCTGATCGCGCGCTGATAGTCGAGACCGCGCAATTCGGTTTGAATCAAAAACCCGACGCCACCCGCGCCGACAAAGCCAAGCACTGCCGACTCGCGCAAATTGATGTCGAGACGGTAGAGCGCCGTGCCGATGCACGACGGGCTGATTTGCGGAACGATCGTCGAGAGAATCGTCTGCCACTTGCCGGTGCCCGTCGACAACACGGCTTCGCGCGGTGCATAGTCCGTATTTTCAATTGCCTCGGTAAATAATTTGCCGATCATGCCGATCGAGTGCAAGCCAAGGGCGACGATGCCCGGAAACGGCCCGATGCCAAGAGAAATTGAAAATACAGCCGCCAACACAAGCGTCGGAATTGCCCTAGTCAGCGTGATCACACCGCGCGCGACGGCGAAAACAATCGGATGTGGCGTTGTGTTGCGTGCCGCGAGAAACGCCAGCGGAATGCTCAGCGTCACGGCAAGTGTCGTGCCGATCAAGGCCATCCAGATTGTTTCGATTGTTGCTCGCAGCGCCTCGGGGAAATTGTCCCAAAGCGGCGGAAACATATAGGCGAGCAAATTGCCCACGTCGCTGAAGCCGCCGAAAAGTGTCAGCAATGTCATGTCGAGATACAGCCACGACCAAGTCGTCGCGGCGACGATGCCGATGAAGATTGCCAACAGTGTCGGATGACGCCAGTTCTTGGGCGCCTTGGGTCGGGCGACCCGACTTCGCATCAAGGGTTCAACGTGTGCGCCGCTCACGATGCGACTTATTTTTCTCGAAGCGCGAAGGGTGCCGGCTCGGTGGCGATGTTCGAAGGCTGCGCGAGATTCTTGTCGACGCGCTGGTAGACCTCCATTGCGTCTTCTTGTTTGAGAGTCGTGGCGTCGCGATCGAGCACCACTCGCCCATCGCGCAAACCGACGATGCGTGTCGCCCAACCGAGGGCCAATTCGACCTGATGCAAAGTGACGATCACGGTCATTTGCTCTTCGACGGCGACCCTGAGCAACAAATCGAGAACTTGGGCGCTCGATTCGGGATCAAGCGATGCCACCGGTTCGTCGGCCAACATGATTTGCGGTTGTTGCATCAGGCTTCGGGCGATCGCCACGCGTTGCATCTGACCGCCCGAAAGCGTGTCGGCGCGTTGATATGCCTGGTTGACGAGACCGACCCGCTCGAGGTGATCGAATGCTTCAGAACGCAACTTTTTTGGATACGACCAGACGCCGTAGCGCGGGCCGCTGAGCCTGCCGAGTGCGCCGGTCAAAACATTTTCGAGACACGTGGCGCGACCGACCAACCCGAATTGTTGAAAAACAAAACCAATGTTGCGCCGCACGCCGCGAAGTTCGCGGTTTGAAGCCGAAGAAACTTCGACGCCCATGACGGTGACTTTGCCCGCAGTGGGGCGATGCAACCCGTTGAGATGACGCATCAGCGTCGACTTGCCAGAACCCGAAAGACCGATCAGCGAGAGCAATTGACCTCGCGGAATGTTGAGATCGACGTTGTCTAGCGCGAGCGTGCCGTTAGGAAATCTCTTGGAGACACCAACGAGGCTGATGAGGGGATCAGCCCCGTTGGTGACAGCGTTGCGCGTTGCCTTGCTTACCTGCACCGGCTCGACCGAGTGGCTTCGCAAACTTGGCGAATGCCGTCGTAATAGGCGTCATCGACCTTCACGAAACCCCACGAACTATCTTCAAGGATGTAGCAGCCCTTCTCAGTTGCGCACAAACCTTTGGCGATAAAACTTGGCACGTTCATCGAAAGAATTGATGTCTTAATCACTTCTTGTAACGACTTTGGAAGATCGACGCGAACCGCCATCGGCGAGCCGGCAATCGCATTGCTCTTCCAAACAACTTTGATCTCGCCTTTTTGAATCAGACCTTTTTCGATGAGGTTGACATCGACCATGTCGTCATATGCGAAACCGACGTCGCACTGACCCGACTTGACGGCGAGAACCGACTTGTCGTGACCACCTGCGAGCACCGACTTATAGTCGCTGCTTTGAATGCCGATTGACAGCAAGCCAGCGAGCGGATACAAGTAACCCGAGGTTGACGCTGCGTCGACGAAACAAACATTTTTGTCTTTGAAATCGGAGAGTTTGGTGATGCTTGAATTCGTACTCTTGGCGATGCCGTATGCGTAATAACCAGGCTTGCCGGTTGCCGACGTAATCGGTGCGGCAAACGGTTCGATTTTGCCACCGCGGGCCTTTGCCAACACATACGAGAAAGGTCCATACCAAGCAACATCGATGCGACCAGCAACTTGAGCCTCGATGATGCCCGCATAGTCGGTGACGCTATAAAATTTGACCGGAAGACCGGTGTCTTGGCTCAAGACCGTGATGAAGTTTTTCATTCGCACGAGTTGCGATGCGGCGTTTTCAGATGGCACCACACCGACAACGAGCTCTTTCGGCCAACCTTTTTTGTCGATCTTTGAGGCGCTCGCCCACTTGTATTTTTTGGTCTTCGAATCGTAGGTGCAGGTCAGCGTGCCGCTCGTCTTTTTCAATTGAGCTTTGGTGCACGCGTCGCCAGCCTTGAGCGCCAAGGCTGCACCGCCGCTAATTGCCGAGATCGAAACGACCGCGAAAATTGTTACGGCTAGTTTGTGAAACTTTTTCATCTTGAGTTTTCTCCTTGTAGTTTTTGATGTTTACTTGCTGTTGAGTTCAAAAATTGCCACGGTGCCCGAGAGTTCGTAGCTGACGATTACCAATGGCTTCTTTGAAGGGCTGTCTTTTGCTTCGATAAACAAAATGCCTTCTGGTGAAACGTCACCTGATGACTTCGGAGTTGAAAGCATGCTGCCTTGCCAATCGGTTGTCGAGATGTATTGCACGAACACCGGCGCTGCGGGGTCGCTAACTTCAAACAACATGATGCCTCCGTCGCGCTCGAGGCCGACGACGAGCCAGTTCTTGTTGAACGCTCTGCCATAGGCGATGCCCTCTGGCTCTGGGCCTTTGTTATCGCTTCGAGTGTCTACCGCGTTTGCTACACCGGTCGTGGTCGACCAGTCGGCGTTGAAATAAGCGCCGTTGACTTCCAAAACTTTTTTCTCGATCAAGTTGCCCGAGTCGTAAACGAGTTGAGCCGGGAACACTCCTTCGAATGTTGGGGCCTTCCATACCGAGAACGATCGCGCGCCAAGCGAGTAGGCCGTTGAGACGGTCGTCTTCGTGGTGACGATTGTTCCGGTCACGTTTGCAGGTGTGAACGGCGTTACACCGAGGCGGCCAAGGTTCGCGTTAGATGTCAACGACTTATCGGTACCGTTTGCGCCGTAGCGAACATCTTCGGCTTCCGCGACTTTCGGGTCGGTGCCACCCATCAGGCACGGCCACTCGCGCGCGTCACCTTCGTTGGCGGTGAACAAATAATCGTTTCCACCGAGACGGGCAACTGCAACCGCGTCTGGCTGATACATACCATATGCAGGTACCGCACGTACACGACGCTCGTTGTCTCGGTCACTTGGGTCGATGCCTGTGCCTTCGGTGTTGTAGTTCTTGAAACCCAAACCAGAAATTCCGGTGATTACACCAGATTCGAGATCGACTGTCGCGATTGAGTTGTTCTCTTGCAACGTCACCCATGCCGTCTTGCTGTCTTTTGAAATCGCGATGTATTCAGGTTCAAGGTCTTGGGCAACTGATGCGCCTGGTCCATAAACGCGACCACCCGCATAGATGATGCCACTGAGGCGATCTTTAAAACCAGAAAAATCGAGCGTCTTGGCGACGATCTTGGTTGCCTTTGTGTCGATGATCGAAACTGAACCAAGCGGGTCGCTCGATTCAGTGAGCACGCCACCAGTCAGGCAATAGTCTTTCGGTTCGCCTTCGTTGGCCGTCAATACATAACGACCGTTCGGGCTGAAGTGAATCGAGTCAGGCAACGCACCGACTTCGACACCCTTTGGCGCCGAGGCGAGCAACTTGCCGTCGACATCCATCATGAACACACGACCGGCTGCAGTTTTTTCTCCGACCGAAGTCGCTGCGACGACAAGACCGTTCATCGCGGCAACACTTTGAATGCCGGTGACGCCCTTGCTTGCCAAACTCACACTCTTGACCAACTTCGGTTTTTTGATGTTGCTGATGTCGACGATGTCGATCGTGTTCTTCGCACCGTTGGTGATGAAGAGACGCTTGCTCTTTGCATCCATCGCCGAAATTTCTGCACCAGCAAGGCCGATGCCACTGTCAAAACGTGCAACAAATTTCAGATGTGTGCTGCCTGGGTCGGCCGAGACGACGGGTGGCCTTTGCGACTTGGCGGAAATTGGTGAAGCCGAAATGCTTGCTAACAGCGGCAACACGATGAATGGGACAGTGAGTAAATATCTCGGTTTTGTCATGGCGTTAAAAATAAACTGTGCAGATGACAATTAGGTGCTCGTTCGGTTACGCGACGCTAAACACTTGGAAAATATCTGTCGCTGCGTTATTTGGTGGCAAACTTTTGCGTAATCTATAAACAGTTTTATGACCGTCATCACCGACACGAACTTCGACGAGCAAATTGCTTTTTACAGACTCAACGGATGGTTGATTACCGAACTTTTTGATGAGGGCTTTGCTGCTTCGATCAAATCATGGGTTGACGATGTTCAATCGTGGGATGATTCTGGTCAATGGCTCAATCACTATGAGGAGACCGAGCACGGTGCGCAAAAATGTCGCACCGAATATTTCACCCCGTTTCATCAGTCGTTGCGGGCATTGCTGTGCGATGGGCCGATGCTCGATATCGCCGGCAAACTGCTTGGCGAACCGGCTGTGCTCTACAAAGAAAAAATCAATTACAAATTGGCTGGTGGTGCCGGTTGGGACGCCCATCAAGACGCCCCGGCGTATCCGTTTCTCGATCAACACATTTCATGCATGGTTGCCGTCGACGATGCCAACCAGGAAAATGGTTGTCTCGAAGTTGTTTCGCGGCATCATCACGCACTGATACCAACTGATTCACGTGGCTGCATTCCCGACTCGGTCGTCGCCACGCTCGACTGGCAACCAGTGCCGTTGCGAGCGGGTCAAACTTTGTGGTTTCACTCGCGAACACCGCATCGCAGTGGCGACAACAAATCGGCGCGCAACCGTCGGGCTGTGTATCCGACATATAACGCCGCGAGCGAAGGCGATCTGCGCGAACAGTATTACGCCAAGAAGCGCAACGAGTTTGCGCAACATCAAAAAGACGGCGACGCAATTAATGGTCGTGTACAAATTTCATTAATCGATGACTTTCGTGGAAAGCCGGTAAAAAAATGAGTGAGACAGCAACAATCGACGAATTCATCAACAAAATTGAGTCGCTCTATTCGCGATGGGGCACGCACAACTATGACGAGAAGATCAGCCAGATCGAACACGCCGTACAGTGCGCCGACCACGCGAGACGAGATAACGCCGACGACGAGTTGATCGTCGCGACTCTGTTGCACGACATCGGTCATTTACTCGAACTCGAAAATCAGGCCGGCAACGTCAATTTGGCGAAGAACGACTCGCATGAGTCGACAGGGGCATCATTTCTTGCGCAACACTTTACGTCGGCAGTCACCGCGCCGATCGCGCTACATGTCGAGGCGAAGCGATTTTTGTGCACCACCGAAGCGACTTATTTCGACACGCTTTCACTTGCCTCTGTGCGAAGTCTCGAAATACAAGGTGGCAAGATGAGCGACAGCGAAGCCGAGCGCTTTGCCCGACATCCTGCAAGCGAGCGCGCCGTCGCGCTTCGCCGATGGGATGAACTCGGCAAAGACCTCGAGCCGAGCGGGTTGACCTTCGCCGATTTTCGCGAACACATTCGTCGCTGCATCACCCGCTAACTCGCCAACCCGCACCCGGGTTAAACCAACTTTGTCGTCGTCACCCCAACGGTGACGTCGTCACGAAAGTTTTAGAAACAGTTTTTCGACTTGGTCAAGCGAATAGCCGTCGGCCGCCGACTTTCGCGGGTGCTTGATGCAATCTGCGAGCCCCGACGCCAACATGCGAAAGCCAACGGTCTCGAGAGCTTTCGTTGCCGCAGCGATTTGAGTAACGATGTCTCGGCACTCGCGCTCGTCTTCGAGCATCTTTTCGATGCCGCGAATTTGTCCCTCGATGCGATTGAGGCGCGTCACCAACTCTGATTTGACGTCTTGATCAATCTGCATTTCGATTAGGCCCGCGAAAACCAGCGACGCTTGCCTGATGCCTTTGGGCTCGAACCAGCGCCCGCCGCGCACTGACACCTATCGCTCGGCGCAACGTGGCCAAGCACCTGCTCGACATGAGCCCCGCACCCAGCCCACGAAGGGCGTTGACATTGTTTACAAGTGATTTGTTTGCACATACCCCCTAGGGTATCGTAGAGGTATGGCAAATGCAAATACTCCGAACTTGATTTTTCAGCAGTATTACCTTCAGTGTCTTTCGCATGCCAGTTATTTAGTCGGCGATAAATCGAGCGGTCTTGCAGTTGTTGTTGACCCACAGCGCGACATCGCGCAATATCTAAATGATGCACGCGCGAACAATTTAAAAATCACAAAAGTAATTGAGACACACTTTCACGCCGACTTTTTGTCGGGACACCTCGAACTTGCTGCTGCGACTGGCGCCACGATTGTTTATGGCGCGGCTGCAGCAGGTCGAGTCGATTTTGCAATTGAGACTTATCGGCACGGCGAACATATCTCGCTTGGTGCTGTTGATCTTGAAATTCTTGAAACCCCGGGCCACACGCCAGAGTCGATCAGCGTCGTAGTTCGCGATGGTTCGCCGACTGCTGAACCTCATGCTGTGCTCACTGGCGACACGTTGTTCATCGGCGACGTTGGTCGCCCCGACTTGTTGGCAACAGTTGGTGTGTCGGCAGATTCTCTGGCTCGCGCGCTTTATGACTCGTTGCACAACAAATTATTGAAACTGCCTGACGCGACGAAGGTCTACCCTGCTCACGGGGCTGGGTCGTCGTGTGGCCGAAATTTATCCACTGAAACTGTTTCAACGATTGGCGAACAGCGTCGAAGCAATTATGCACTGGCACCGATGGGCATCGAGCAATTTGTTGAGGCCGTGACCCAAGGGCAATCTGTTGCGCCGCTTTATTTCTTGTTTGCGGCGACGAAGAATCGTGAGGCGCGCGAACTGTTTGACGAAAGTGAAGCAGTCGTCAAGTTGTCAATCGAGCAAGCGCTCGCGGCTCAGCGCGACGGCGCAGTATTGATTGACTCGCGCGATGACCGGTCGTTTGCGTTAGGGCACATTCGGGGATCGATCAATGTTGGTCTTAGCGGACGATTTGCGGAATTTGTTGGCGAAGTTATGCAGCCGGGCACACCGATTGTTTTGATTAGCGAACCTGGTTTCGAAGCCGAAGGAAAAACGCGATTGGCGCGCATTGGTTTCGATAATTTTCTTGGTGCGCTTGCCGACCCGATTCGCGTGATGGCCGAGCGACCAGAGTTAGTGGCACAACAGTCGCGACTTTCGGCTGCGGCCATGGCCGAGCGCATTGAGGATGTCGACGGCTTGGTGCTTATCGACGTGCGCAACCCGGGCGAAGTTGAACTCGGTTCAATTGATGGCGCAAAACATGTAAGTTTGCCGGCATTGTTGCGACGCATCGATGAGTTCGACAAAAATTCGCCGACGATCGTGTTTTGCGCGGGCGGATATCGATCTTCGATCGCATCAAGCCTGCTCAAATCGCACGGCTTCAAAGATGTTTCTGATTTGATTGGTGGCTATCAGGCCTGGCAACTTGCCAAGACCGAATCGCCACAATTGGAGTAGTCTAAAAATCATGTCAAGACTGCAACTCGCTCTTAATGTTGAAAATCTCGAAGAGTCAATCGCCCACTACACGAAAATCTTTGGTGTCGGCCCGGCAAAAGTGCGGCCCGGCTATGCCAACTTTGCGGTCGTCAACCCGCCGCTCAAACTTGTTTTGATTGAAAACCCGGGTGCTAGCGACTCGATTAACCACCTCGGTGTCGAAGTTGAATCGGTCGATGCTGTTCGTAGCGAACACGAACGCGTTACTGCTGCTGGTTTGCCAGTGTGGGTCGAAGGCGAAACGACTTGCTGTTACGCGGTG
>Ga0255196_1000192_pt1 | contig 11201 bp, 12 predicted proteins | sample Miss_Law_RepA_8h_FD_183637 | JGI IMG/M metagenome (GOLD analysis project Ga0255196, IMG submission 183637) | Freshwater microbial communities from Mississippi River, Louisiana, United States - Miss_Law_RepA_8h | ecosystem: Environmental > Aquatic > Freshwater > River | place: USA: Louisiana... | reverse complement strand
GGCCACTGGCGCCCATCCTGCAACTTTGTATTTCTTGCCGGCCTCGATCAACTGGCCTTTCAGGCGCATCTCGCTGATGCGGCTGCCCATCTTGGCGGTTGGATCACAGGCGTAGCTCAGGCCACCGACACGCACCATGTCACCGCCCTGCTGGTAATAGGGATCGGGGTTGAACAGGTTGTCGCAGACATCTTCGAGCACCGTCTTGATGGTTTCGCCGGTCATCTCGGTCACGGTGGCGTAGGAATAGGTGGTGGCCGTCATGTCCAGCAGCCATTCACGCGTGATGGCCTGGCCCGGCAGCAGCGTGGTGCCCCAGCGGAAGCCCGGCGAAAACGCCAGGTCGGCGCCCTGCACGTCCATCAGCGCATCGACCAGCAACTGGTCGCCTGTACCGTTGAAGTTGCCACGGCGATACAGCAGGCCTTCGCTCACGGCCAGCACTTCATTGAGCTGTTTTTCATACGGAGCACGGATTTTGGTGATCAGCGCATCCATCTCTTTGTCGGCCGGCAGCATGTTGGCAAACACGGGCAGCAGCTTGTAACGGAAATCGGTGACCTTCTTGTCCTTGACTTCAAAGTCGAGCACACCCAGGAACTTGCCGTTGGAGCCAGCGTTGGTCACGATGGTTTTGCCGCCCTTGTTGGACACCAGCGTCGCCACTGGCATGCCGTCGTGTGTGTGACCGCCCATGATGGCGTCGATGCCGCTGACGCGGCTGGCCATCTTGAGGTCCACATCCATGCCGTTGTGGCTGAGGACAACCACAACCTGCGCGCCTTTGCCACGGGCCTCGTCGACCATCTTCTGCATGTTCTCGTCCTGGATGCCGAATTCCCAGTCGGCCACCATGTAACGAGGGTTGGCGATTGGCGTGTAGGGGAAGGCCTGGCCAATGATGGCGCATGGCACGCCGTTGATCTCGCGGATCACATAGGGCTTGAACACCGGGTCACCAAAGTCGGTCGTCTTGATGTTCTGAGCCACAAAGTCGACCTTGCCGGCAAAGTCCTTTTCGACGATCTCTTTGACGCGCTCCATGCCCAGCGTGAACTCCCAGTGGCCGGTCATCACGTCCACGCCCAGCAATTTGCAGGCATCGACCATGTCCTGGCCGTTGGTCCACAGGCAGGTGCCCGAGCCTTGCCAGGTGTCGCCACCGTCGAGCAGCAGCGCGCCCGGACGGCTGGCCTTCATGCGCTTGATCAGGGTGGCCAGGTGCGCGAATCCGCCCACCTTGCCATAGCGGCGTGCCGCTTTTTCATAGTCCAGGTAAGTCAGCGCATGCGCTTCGGCCGTGCCGGGACGAACCTTGGCCACCTTGAGCAGGTGCTCGCCCACCAGGTGCGGCAGGTTGCCTTTCATGGAACCGATGCCGAGGTTGATGCTCGGCTCTCGGAAATGGATGGGCTTGAGCTGCGCGTGGCAATCGGTCATGTGCAAGAAGGACACCCGGCCGAATTTCGGAATGTCGTAGAGACCGTTGGCCGCCATAGCGGCATCGGCCTCGGCATAGGCACTGAGCCCCATGCCCGCCACGGAGCCAGCACCAATGACTTGGAGAAATTCGCGTTTGGAAAGATTCATGAATTACCCGTGACTGATATATACAAGGCTAAAAAACCCGGCCAAGCCGGGTTGTGGAACTCGATCACCGGTTGACAGGCGACTTGGGGTCCAACAGCAGTGCCACCACATGACGGACCTGTTCGGCTGTGAGGATGCCCATGTGGCCGGCGCGCGGCATGTTGGAGCAGGCGTTGTAGGCCTTGGAATTCCAGATCTTGCCCCAGGTGTATTCCACGATGGCTTTGGACTCCGGGCTGTCCGGGTTGCTTACCCCACGGATCTTGCCGTAGTTGTAGAGGCTCGGGCCGATGGTGCCAAATGAGATCTCTTCCTTGCTGATCTGGTGGCAGTTGTAGCAGTTGCCACCACTGACCACGTTGGCACTGTCGGTGAACGTCAAGCCACGTCCGCTCTGGGCAATCGCCTCACCCAGCTTCCAGTCGCCCAGAAACTTGCCGTCGGCAGGCCACTGGATAGTCTTGAAATTCATTTCTTCGACGCGTTTGGCCGTCGCCTCGTCCAGAGGCTTGCCAGCCACATCGGCTTCGCTGCACAAGCGATTGGTTTCGTCGGTGTTGAGGACCTTGTCGGCCTTGACAATGCCCTCGTCGCGGAAAGAGGCTTTGGCCACCTGGCGCGCCAGATCATTGAGTTCGCTCACACTGGGCCCGGTGGCACAGCCGGCCAACACCACGGCTGCCAGTGCGGACAGCATCCATGCAGTTTTCTTGTTCATGTGCATCTCCTCGCTCAACGCTTGATGGCCGGGGCGATCGAAGCCGAGCCCTTGCTGTTCACACCCAGGTACACGCCCAAAGCAATCGTGGCATCGCTGCCAAAGCCAGGATAAGGGAAACGCTGCTGGCGGTAGCAGTCGTTCAGCCGCTGCTGCATGCCCCACATCTGGCCGTTGGAGACACGGTAGGCTGGCCAGGCTGCAAAGCCGATGCCGTCACCCGGATTCTTGGTCAGGTTGGGCAGGTCCTGCAGGCGAATGCGTTTGCCATCTTCACCATGGCAGGAAGCGCAGGAAAAATCGTGCGGACCGCCGCGCTGGAAGAACAGGCGCTTGCCGACTTCATAAAAAACCTTCTCCTGCGAGTGGCTCTGAGGCAGGTTGAAGCGCATGTCTTTCGACTCGGCAGCGATCCAGGTGGCCAGCGCCGTCACGTTGCTTTGCTCTCCCTTGCCAAAGCCGGTTTTGGCAATTTCGGCCGCACTGAAACCTTGCAGGGTCTCCATGCAGGTCAGCAGGCGCGACTCCAGGTCCTGCACCCGGCCCGTATCGGAAAAAAAGCGCGGAAGCTCCACAAAAGCGCCCTTGACCACGCCAGGCCCCTTGCCCAGATCGCACTTTTCGAGTGAAGCGTTTTTGGGGCCACGCTTTTGCTTCCACAGGCCTTCGCCTTTGGCCTCAAACAGCTCGGACGGGTTACCGTCCTGCAGCATCGCGCGGTACTCGTCAATGCCCTGGCTGGCCGTTTTTTGGGCCAGCGCGGGCGCACAGGCCAGCATCAGTGCAGCAGCCCAAAGGGGCAAGTGTGATCGTTTCATGGTTGTCTCGATGTTGTTTTGAAACAAGAAGAGGGTGAGGTCCGCTGACTTCACCCTCTGGCGAAACACACGGTATCAGGACACCGTGGCTTCGTCGGTGCGCGAGTCACCCTTGTTGTCTTTCCAGGTGATCGCCACCTTGTCGCCCGCCTTGGCGCCCTTGATGGCGAACTGCAGGAATGGGTTCTTGGACACAGCGGGGCCCCATTCAGCGGCCAGCACCTGTTTGCCGTTGAGGGCGGCCGTCACTTCTGTGATGTGCCAGGCGGGCACCAGTTTGCCAGCCGCATCACGGCGCTGACCGGATTCCATTTCGTGGCTCATGAGCACGCGCACAGTGGCCTTGTCGCCGGAAGCCTGGGCTCGGATACGCATCGGATCTGCCATGTTTTTCTCCTGAATCTTTCAATCAATCGGGTCGGGAAGGAATCTACGATCAGCCGCCGCAGCCGCCGAGCGTCACTTTCACTTCCTTCTTGGCATAAAAGGCCTTGCCGTCGGCCATGATCGCCACGGCGTAAACGTCAGAGGATTGGCCCATCTTGGCGCGGGTGGAGAAGTTGGCATCCACCGCGTCGCTGACATGGAAAAGGGCCACCAGTGTGGATGGGTTTTTCTCGACCAGGATCAGCAGTTGCTTGACGCCGGACAGGCTGGTGCTCACGCCCAGCGGCACCACGGCACCGTTTTCAGCAATGTCCGGACCGGTGATGGTCACGTCCTTGCTTTCGGCAACGGCGCCGCCACCGGCAGCCTTCACGGCATCCTGCACGGTTTTGGCGTCAAAGGCGGTCTTGTTGAAGGCGGCCTGTGCGAACTGGGGAAAGCCGGCCGAAGCCAGCAGACCCGCGACCACAGCGCTTTGCTTGAGTGTCTCACGACGGGTTTGCATCTGAAATCTCCTTTACGGTCAATGATGCGATTGGAACAGCTTCGGCATGGACGAGTCCAGCACCGGTGATTATTTGCTGGCGCCTTTGGCAATCCAGGCGGCAATCGCCTTGGCATCGGCCTCGGGCAGGCTTTGCGGCGGCATGGGCACCGGCCCCCAGACACCGGCACCGCCGGCCTTGATCTTGCCAGCCAGGTAGTCCGTTTTGCCTGGGTGTTTTTTGGCGATCTCGTTGAAACCCGGTCCGACGACTTTTTTATCGACGCCGTGACAGGCTGTGCAACTGTATTTGTTGAGCAGTGCCACCGCTGCCTTGGCTTCGCTGTTGTCGGCCTTGGGTGCCGGCACTGCAGACGCTGGCGGTGCCGTCGTGGTGTTCTTGCCCTCCGGACGGGTGGTGTCAGCACCGTGCTGCTGCCCCACCAGCCGGTTCTGCTCGGCCAGATTGCCATGGGCATTGCGCGCAAATTCCGGCAAAACCGAGGCCAGCTTGGGCTCAGGCATGCAATCCTTCATGCAAATGGTGTTGGCGGTATCGGGCCTGGACGCGCCTCCAAACTCCTTGCCGGGCCACATGGCGTGCGCGGTGGTCATGCCGTTACGGTTGGGCATGCGTTTTTGCACCTCCGCAATGTTTTTGTCCGACAGCGTGAAATCATCAGGAACGATCCCACCAAGGTTGAGCAGGAAAGCCGTCACCGCATACACCTCTTCCGTGCTCAAGGTCTTGGGGTTGGTCCAAGGCATGGCGCGGTTGATGTAGTCCCACAGGGTCGAGACCGTGGCCACCTTCATCAGCGTGGTGCGCCCGGGAAAGTCTTGACGGGTGAGGTTGGCCACACGCCCGGTCTTGATGTCTTCCGCCGTTGTGCCACCGACCAGCGGGCTGAACACCTCATTGGATTCGCCAAAAATGCCATGGCAGTGCGCGCACTTGCCCTCCCACACATCCTGCCCCTTGGCCACCGAGCCGGAACCGGCCGGCAAGCCCTTGAAATCAGGACGCACATCAATGTCCCATTTGGCCACCTCTTTGGGTGTCGCCACCCGTCCGAGGCCAGGGTATTTCTCGCTTTGCGCCATGGCCATGCCGGCCATGGCCAGCAAAGCCGTGGTCAGGATGACTTTACGAAAGCTGGACATTTTTCACCTCGCCGTTTTCCTGCACCAGCCACGACTGGATCGCGTTGTTGTGGTAGATGGAGCGCGTGCCACGCACGGCACGCAGTTGTTTGTAGGTGGGTTGCACATAGCCGGTTTCGTCCTGTGCACGGCTTTGGATGATGGCGGGCTTGCCATCCCACACCCAGTCGAGGTTGAAACGAGTCAGGCACTTGGACAGCACCGGCGTCTCAAGCCTCGCCTGCCGCCAATTGCGACCGCCATCTACTGACACGTCCACGCGCTTGATCTTGCCCTTGCCTGACCAGGCCAGACCTGTGATGTTGTAGAAGCCTTTGTCGAGCAACACCTGACCGCCCGAAGGGGTGGTGACCACGCTTTTGCATTCCTGGATGCTGCTGTATTGGCGGTGCAGCCCGTCGGGTTGCAGATCAATGTAGTGAATCGCCTCGTCCTTGGCCGCCCAAGGCATGTCCCCCACCTCTACACGGCGCAGATACTTGACCCAGCTCACACCCTGCACACCCGGTACCACCAGGCGCAGGGGATAGCCGTTTTCGGGCCGCAACATCTCGCCGTTCTGGCCGTAGGCCACCAGCACCTCGCCCGAAGTGATCAGGCTCATCGGGATGGTCCGAGTCATGGACGAACCGTCACCACCTTCGGCAAGCACGAATTTGCCGTTCTTGAGGTCTGCACCCGCCAGTTCCAGCAACGTGATGAGGGGGACGCCAGTGAACTCGCTGCACGAGACCATGCCATGCGTGTACTGCACGGTAGGGACGGCCACATTGCCCCAGTCGACAGCGGTGTTGGCACCGCACTCGATGAAATGGAAACGTGATACTGAAGGCAGGCGCATGATCTCGTCCATGGTGAACACCATGGGTTTCTTGACCATCCCATTGACCATGAAGCGGTGTTTGGAGGGATCAATGTCCCACCACCCCTGATGGTGGCGCTCGAAGTGCAATCCACTGGGCGTGACAATGCCAAACAGCGACTGCAGGGGTGCAAACGACACCGAGGCCTGGGTGGTTTGCGTGAGACCCGGACTTTGCCGACGCTGCACGTTCGTTTCAAATTTGGACGGCTTGCCATAACCGTTGTCAGAGGCCACGCCCTGCCCCAGTCCCGTGGCATGCTCGGGCAGGTTCAAGATGTTGGGATCACCCCCCTCGGTGGGGACCGGATTGCCCTGCCCCATGGCCATCGGCATGGCAGCACCTGCCGCTGCGGCCGCGAAGGCATTGCGGATGAAATCGCGCCGCCCTTTCTTGCCTTCTGCGAAAACGGTGCGAATGCCTTCTTGCGACAGGAAGTTCTCTGGCGCCTTGAGCACCCTTCCTGATGGGATGTGGTCTTCTTTCACACAAGCTCCTGATTTGTCGATCTTTATATTCGCGGATTCGAATATAAACGATAAAAGATGAATCTGAACGCAGCTTGACAGTGACAAATCCCTCGCCAAGGGTATACCCCTAGGGGGTATCAAAAAATCAGTGACACAAAGTCATTCACTTGAACTTGTAGTGGTCACGGTTGAGCACAGCCGCCACCGCATTGACTTCTTCCGGGAAAAAGCCCAGATTCAGCTCGGTGTTGCATTGCTCGACCATGCCACGCAGAAAACCTGGCGTATTGATGCGCTCCAGCGGTCTGTAAATGGCACTGCCATCCCCACCTACCTTGCGGGCATGGCATTCGGCACATTTGCTTTCGGCGATCAACCTGGCCCCCAGGGCCAGATCCGCTCCCTGAAAGATGCCTGGCTGTGCCTGCGCCAGTGTGATGGCGCCCAGCCATGCCAACGTGCAAAGTGCTTTACGCATGAAAACCCTCCGGCCACCGAACTTAAACCGCCTCAAGTCGATCATGGCGCCAATGACTGGAACGGAATGTGGCCTGATGCACGCACATCGCTCGGGCCACAACGTCCATTATTTGGCGCCGCCAATAATCCAGGCTGCCAGGGTCTTGGCATCGGCATCGCTCAGCGCGGCCTGGGCCGGCATGGGCACCGGCCCCCATTTGCCGGAACCACCAGCTTTGATGCTCTTGGCCAATTCATCGGCACTCTTGCCTGCGTATTTCTTGGCCACATCCTGGTAAGACGGCCCCACCACTTTCTTGTCTACCGCATGGCAGGCCATGCAGGCATTCTTTTTGGCAAGGTCCAGATTGGCAAAAGCAGGCGAGGCCGTCAGGGCCAGCAGTGCAGCGGCAATGGTCAGTTGTTTCATGGTTGCTCCTTGTATGTCACACATATAACCGTTCGCTAATTTATCCGAAAATTGCATGGCTGCGCGTCACCAGCCGTCATCCAGTACTGGGGATTTCACTGAAGCGGCCCACAGCCCCTCACAAGGCCATCAGGCGTTGCGCATCGACGATGACGTAGCGACGCCCGGTCTTGTCCTGGGGTTTGATCAGTCCATCGCGGACAAGCGCGCTGATTTCACGGCTCACCGTCTCCAGCTTGAGGTCCAGCATGGCACCCATGTCATCGCGCGCAAAAAAAGAGGTGAACTGTGGTTGCTCAGTGTCGCGCATCTTGAGCGCCAGCCCCGCCACCCGCTGGCGGGCAGTGCCAAAGTTGAGCTCGGCGAGCCAGTCGTCCGCATCCTTGAGGGCCTGCTGCCACTTTTGCATCAGCCGCAGATGCAATCTGGGCGAGTTGGCCGACAGGTGGTGCAGCACGGACAAAGGGATCCGACAGACGCTGGTTTCCACCATGGCCACTGCTTCGCTGTCGTAGTGCGCGGTCGCCAGCGCTTCCAGGCCAATCACATCTCCGGGACGCAGGACACGCACAATCCGTTCACGGCCGTCGGCCGTCGAGCGGACCAGCTTGACCATGCCTTTGCGCAGCGTGAAGATGCCCAGCGCCTGCTCGCCCTCGGCATAAAGCATGACGTCAGCGGGAAAGACCAGATCGTCTATCGGTGTGTGGATCTGACTGAAGTCCTGCTCGTTCAGGTCGGCAAACAACACCATGTCGCGGATGCCACAGCTGCGGCAATCAGAAGTCCCCTGCCAGGCGGAATCGATCTTGATGGGTATCACGGGAGAGACAGATGAGACGGATCAACCTGTTACTTTATCAGTGATGACTGAAGTCTTCACACACCACGGCTCTGGCGACGAATGGCCAAGCGCGCTTTGTCCAGCCGCTCGTCCAGGTACGGGCCGTAAAAATCGGGCTGATAAGCCCCTTCCATGCGCTCGGCCACTTCGCGCCCGCCAGGCCCGAAAAAGAGCAAGGTGGGCGCGATTGACACACGCCAGCGCTGCACCAGGGCATCGTGCGTGGTGATTTGGCCGTCGAAGTCACGCACCATCTGGGTACTGCGCATGTCCACCTGCACGATCACCCCACCCTCGCGGTGCATAGGCAGCAGATGGCTCTGCCGTGCAATCCGACAGAACGGGCACCCTTCCAGGCTGACCATCACCACCAATGCAAGCCCCTGTCGCAAGGCAAGTGCCAGTTCGTCGGGCAGGGAACGGGCCGCAGGCAGTAGGGCAGGCGGTGTCTGGGCGCCTGCCCGCACAGGCAGGACACCCATGGCCATCAGGGACAGGCAAAGTGTGCGGCGCTCTTGAGAAATGGCCATGTCTGTACGAAGGAAAGGTCTGACCGCGAAAGCGGCGAAAATAGCAGGCTGGATTTTCGCGCGGAATGGGCGCGTTCATATAAGAAAACACTGAATTATTGGAGTGCCTGGTGAATCTCGCAAGCCTTCTGGAAACATGGGGTGACGCACACGTGCTGGCCGCAGGTGGCGCCCTGATTGGCCTCGTGTTTGGCTTCATGGCCCAGCGCAGCCGCTTTTGCGCCCGCGCCGCCGTGCTCGAATGTTGCGACGGACGCCCCGGGGACCGTTTCAGCGTGTGGTGGCTGGCACTCGGCGCTGCCTTGGTCGGCACGCAGATGCTGGCGTTGACCGGTGCGCTCAAACCGGGCACGTCGCGCTTCATCGCCAACCCGGGCAGTCTCTCTGGCGCCATTTTGGGCGGCCTGTGCTTTGGTGCCGGCATGATCCTCACCCGTGGCTGCGCCAGCCGCCTGCTCATCCTGTCGGCCAACGGCAACCTGCGGGCCCTGCTCTCAGGCCTGGTGTTCGCCGTGACGGTGCAGGCCAGCATGGCCGGCTGGCTGGCGCCGGTCCGCCAGTTTTTCTACAACCTCTGGCCAATCGATGGTGGGCCCACGCGCGACCTGCAGACCCTCACCGGCACTGCCCCCTGGGGAGGGCCGCTCATCGCGCTGACCGCGCTGGCCACGGGCGTCTATTTCTTCCACCGACAACACAAGGGCCGTCTCTGGCTCGCCCTGGGCGCTGTCGTCACCGGACTGTGCATTGCTGCCGGTTGGGGCTTCACTCAGGCGGTGGCCAGCCAATCCTTCGAGCCCGTGGCCATCACCAGCCTGAGTTTCAGCGGCCCGTCTGCCGAATGGCTCATGCGCGTGCTGTCCTCCGCCTCCGTGCCCGGCTTCGGCTTCGATGCCGGCCTGTTGCCAGCCACCTTTATCGGATCCTTGGTGGGCGCCTTGGTCGGTGGAGATTTCAAGTTTGAGGGCTTCAAGACCGAGAACAAGCTGGGGCACTACCTCACTGGCGCCATCCTCATGGGTTTTGGTGCTGTACTGGCCGGCGGCTGCACCGTGGGTGCCGGCATGACCGGCGGTTCCATCTTTGCTCTGACCGCCTGGCTGACCCTGATCAGCATCTGGCTGGGCGCCGCCGCCGCGCTGCGGGTCCACAAGGCGATGGGCTGGGCCGTCTGAGCCCATGACGCTTGACGCGCATCAAGCCTGAGCGCTTTTGTCCTCGCTAACATCCATATCAGTCATCACTGATATGGATCGGGGGTCGCCATGGGCATGGCGCAATGGATTGAACTGTACGGCGACCGCGGCATGCTGACCGTGGGGGGCGCTGTCATCGGGCTCGGCTTCGGCTTTCTGGCCCAGCGTTCGCGCTTTTGCCTGCGCGCCGCCGTCATCGAGTTCTGGCACCGGCGGTTTGGCGAAAAGCTCAGTGTCTGGCTGCTGGCCTTTTCTGCCGCCGTGATCGGTGTTCAGCTGCTGGCCTTGGGCGGTCTGCTGGACACCGCCAGTGCACGCCAGATCGCCACCCGTGGCAGCCTGTCCGGTGCACTGATCGGGGGTCTGATCTTCGGCATCGGCATGGTACTTGCCCGCGGCTGCGCCAGCCGCTTGCTGGTGCTGTCGGCCAATGGCAACCTGCGCGCCTTGCTGTCGGGTCTGATTTTTGCCGTCACCGCGCAGTCCGCCCTGTCGGGTGCCCTCTCGCCTTTGCGTGCCGAAATCGGCAGCTGGTGGGTGGTCGATGGCGGGCCGGGGCGAGATCTGCTGGCCCGGCTGGGGCTAGGCCACGAAGCGGGTCTGGTGTTCGGCATGGTGTGGTTTTTTGCTGCGCTGTACTTCATCTGGCGCAGCCCGCAACGCAGTTTCTGGATGTGGGTCGGCGGCATCGGTACCGGCCTGATGGTCGCGGCCGCCTGGGGATACAGCCAATGGGTGGCGCGTGAAAGTTTCGATCCAGTGCAAATCCAAGGTCTGACCTTCAGCGGCCCTTCAGCCGAATGGCTGATGCGCGTGGTGCAATGGCCATCACCCCCCATCGGTTTCGATTTCGGTCTGATGCCCGGCGTTTTTCTAGGCTCTTTTTTGGGGGCACTGCTGGGCGGCGACTGGAAGCTCGAAGGCTTCAAGGACGGCTACAGCATGCGCCGCTACATGGCTGGCGCCGTTTTCATGGGCTTTGGCTCCATGCTCGCGGGTGGCTGTGCCGTAGGGGCTGGGGTCACGGGGGGATCGATCTTCGCGCTGACGGCCTGGATCACTTTGCTGGGCATGTGGATCGGCGCAGGCCTGACCGACCGCTGGATCGATGGCCCACCCGCCTCACAACCGACTCCACAGGCAAGCCCCGCGCTGACTCCGTAGTCAGAAAACGGCTTTCTGCACCAAGGCACCAGCGAGTCGCGTAGCCTGAAGAGAAGCAAGTCTTATTTGCCGCTGAGGTATTCG
>Ga0255196_1000165_pt1 | contig 12324 bp, 11 predicted proteins | sample Miss_Law_RepA_8h_FD_183637 | JGI IMG/M metagenome (GOLD analysis project Ga0255196, IMG submission 183637) | Freshwater microbial communities from Mississippi River, Louisiana, United States - Miss_Law_RepA_8h | ecosystem: Environmental > Aquatic > Freshwater > River | place: USA: Louisiana... | reverse complement strand
GGCGGCGACGGTGGCGGCAGCGTCGTTGCAGAAGGAACCCCCGAACAAGTAGCGAAGGTGAAGGGAAGTCACACCGCTCGATTCCTCGCAGATGTCCTGCGTGGGTAGTCGTGTCGCGGTGGTGTGCCGGTAGCCGATGTTGAAGCCCAACCTCGCCGAGGTACCCGTGGGACCCGGTTCGTATCAGTTCAAGGATGAACACGGACGCATCATCTACGTGGGAAAGGCCGCCAATTTGCGTTCCCGAGTCGCCAGTTACTTCGTCGACCCAGCCCTACTGCACACCCGCACCGCTGCGATGATCGCGGCGGCGCACGAACTGACATGGATCGAAGTCAACAGCGAGGTGGCGGCGCTCTTGTTGGAGTACAACCTCATCAAGCAGCATCGACCACGCTTCAATGTTCGCCTGCGCGACGACAAGAGCTATCCGTTCCTGGCGGTGACCGTCGACGAGGAGTGGCCCCGTGCCGTGGTGATGCGGGGAAGAAAACGAAAAGGAACCAAGTACTTCGGGCCGTTTGCTCATGCCTGGGCGATTCGAGACACCCTCGATGCGCTCCTGCGAACCTTCCCAGTTCGTACCTGCTCCCCGGCGAAGTTTCGTCAGCACGAACGCCTCGGTCGTCCATGTCTGTTGTTCCACATCGAAAAATGTGCGGGTCCGTGTGTGCGGGAGGTCGCCGCGGAGACGTATTCGGACCATGTACAAGGACTCATCCGATTTCTTGGCGGCGATACCGATGGGATTCGTGATGATCTCGCTGAGTTGATGGTGGCAGCATCCAAGGAGGAGCGCTTCGAGGACGCTGCGCGCTTGCGCGATCGACTCGGCGCCATCGACCGCGCGTTGGAACGGCAGGTGATGGTGGGAGATCGGGGCGACGATTTCGACGTCGTGGCTCTCTGCGATTCCGATCTCGAAGCAAGCGTGCACGTCTTTTATGCGCGCAAGGGACGTGTGCTCGGCAACAATGGTTACGTCATCGACAAATCGGAGCCCCTTGGCTCCAGTGAACTCATGCGCCGAATCCTGGTGGATCTCTATGCCGATGAACCTGCGTTGGGCTGGCCAAAGGAGGTGATGGTGAGTATCGAGCCCGATGAACTCGTGGCATGTGAGGAGTTGTTGAGCGAGTATCGAGGGTCACACGTCGAGATTCGGGTTCCACAGCGGGGCGATCGACGCGAACTGATGGCAACGGTGATGAAGAATGCAAAGGACGCCCTCATCCGTCACAAGATGCGGCGTGCGAGTGATCACAACTCGAGGAGCAGAGCACTCTCGGAGCTGCAGGACGTGTTGGGTCTCAATCAGGCCCCTCTGCGAATCGAATGTTTTGATATGGCACACCTCCACGGAACCGACTACGTGGGCTCCATGGTGGTATTGGAGGACGGGTTGCCATTGAAGCGCGAGTACCGCAAGTTCAACGTAACTTCGGTCGCTGGCAATGACGACTACGCAGCCATGCGTGAGGTGTTGACCCGACGATTGTCCGCTTATGTTGCGGAACGTGATGCACCCGCGGAGGAGCGGCGTGCCAAGCCGAGCAAGTTCGCCTATCCACCACAACTGCTGTTGGTGGACGGCGGTAAAGGACAGCTCGGAGTTGCCGTGGAGGTGGTTCGCGAACTCGGCCTGGAGGACGAGATCAACGTTGCTTCCATCGCCAAGCGCTTCGAAGAGGTGTTCGTGCCCGATCAATCGGATGCGGTGCGAATCCCGCGGGGCAGTGACGCGCTGTTCATGTTGCAGGTGATTCGGGACGAGGCACACCGTTTTGCGAACACCTTCCATCGAGAACGTCGTTCGAGGAGGATGAAGGCGAGTGAACTCGACGGGATCAAGGGTTGTGGTCCCGCACGTCGAGAGCGTCTGCTGAAGGAGCTCGGGGGCATTGCCGGGGTTCGCGATGCCGACCTCGAACAGTTGCGCGCACTCACGTGGTTGCCCAGTGAGGTTGCGGACGCCGTTCACCAGCGGTTCCATCCCGCTCAGTAGCCTTCGCAGCGTGGCAGAGATTCTGCTTATCACCGGGTTGTCCGGAGCGGGAAGGTCGCAGGCCGCCGACACCTTGGAAGACCTCGGATGGTTCGTGGTCGACAACATGCCGGTGGAGCTGGTTGACAAGTTCGTCGAGCTCGCTGGTGTCTCGAGCGACACACCATCACGATTGGCATTGGTGATCGGGGTGGCAACGCAACAAATCGATGCAGTCAAACTGGTGCCGCGCCTGAAGGGTGCAGGCCACGAGGTGAGAATCTTGTTCTTGGAGGCTTCGACCCAATCGCTGGTCAAGCGGTACACGGAGTCGCGCAGGAAGCATCCCTTGCGCTCGGAGACGGGAACGGTCTCCGAGGCCATCGAGCATGAGCGGGACGTATTGGAGAGCGTTCGCGAGGTTGCCGACAAGGTGATTGACACCACGTCCCTGCAGTTGGCGCAATTCAAAACCCAGATGACGGAACTGTTCTCCGTGGAGGACCTGCCAGACACACTGCAGGTCTCCGTGTTGTCGTTCGGGTTCAAGCACGGACTACCGCTCGATGTGGACTCCGTATTCGACGTGCGTTTCATTCCCAATCCGCACTATGACGAAGCGCTGCGTCCGTTGAGTGGGCTCGACGAACCGGTGCGTCGATTCGTCCTGGATCAACCTGCGACACGGGATTTTCTCGATCGTGTCGAGGCGTTGTTCGAGTCGTTGATTCCGGCGTACCGCAACGAAGGAAAGAGTTACCTCACCATCGCCGTTGGATGTACGGGTGGTCGGCATCGATCGGTTGCCATCGCCGAAGCACTGAGCTTGCGTTTGGCGAATCGTGGTGTCCAGGCCCGTGTGGCGCACCGCGACATCGAAAAAAACTAGGCTCTCACGTATGACTGTACGCGTGGGTATCAACGGTTTCGGGCGAATTGGAAGAAGTTTCTGGCGGGCGATTGCAAAGAGTGGCGCCGACATCGAAGTGGTGGCGGTGAACGACCTCGGCGACAAGAAGACCATGGCACACCTGCTGAAGTACGACTCGGTGATGGGGGTGCTTCCAGAGACGGTGACATCCACGGAGGATGGCCTCGTCATCAACGGTAAATCGCTGAAAGTTCTGTCCGAACGCGATCCAAAGAACCTGCCGTGGAAGGCCTTGGGCATCGATGTCGTCGTCGAGTCCACCGGGTTCTTCACCGATCGCGACAAGGCAGCAGCACATCTGGAGGCTGGCGCCAAGGTGGTCATCATTTCTGCTCCGGCGACGGGTGCCGATGCAACCTTCGTATACGGAGTCAATCACAACGAGTTCGATGTGGCCAAGCACCGCGTGGTGTCCAACGCCAGTTGTACCACCAATTGCTTCGTCCCCTTGGTGAAAGTGTTGGACGATGCCTTTGGCGTGGAGACCGGGATGATGACGACGGTTCATGCGTATACGGGTGATCAGATGTTGGTTGACGGTCCGCACAAGGATCTGCGACGTGCCCGAGGAGCTGCGATCAACATCACGCCAACCTCGACGGGAGCGGCTCGTGCGACAAGTTTGGTGATGGCGGCAATGAAGGGACGATTGGACGGAACTTCGCTTCGCGTGCCGGTGCCCACCGGGTCGATCACGGATTTCGTCGCCAATCTCAAGAAGCCGGCGACGACCGACGAGATCAATGCGGCGTTCAAGGCAGCAGCAGATGGATCACTCAAGGGTGTGTTGGAATACTGCACAGCGCCGATCGTCTCCAGCGACATAGTGGGCAACCCGCACAGCTGCGTGTTCGATGCTGAACTCACCATGAGCATGGGCACACTCGTGAAAGTGTTCGGCTGGTACGACAACGAGTGGGGCTACTCCAACCGACTCGTGGACCTCACGCGACACATCGGCAAGAGTGTCGCCAAGTAACGACGGACCATCTGACTCCGTGAAACTTCCGCTCCTGGAAGACTTGGGCGACGTGCGTGGGCGCACGGTGTTGGTGCGCACCGATTTCAACGTGCCGATGAGCGGTGTGGACGATGCTCGTGTCATCGCCGATGAGTTTCGGGTACGAGCGGCGCTCCCCACCATCACGTGGTTGACCGAGCGGGGAGCCAAGGTGGTGTGTGCGAGCCACCTTGGACGACCCAAGGGTGCACCCACCCCCAAATATTCGATGGATCCAGTGAGAAGGCTTCTGGCTACGTTGGCGCCAGGGGTCGAGCTTCGGGAGAATCTCCGATTCTCGCCCGGTGAGGAAGGAAATGATCCGGCATTCGTTGCCGAACTCATCCAGGGCGTCGACATGTACGTGAACGATGCCTTTGGTGCGGCCCACCGGGCCCATGCCTCGGTGGTGGGACCACCGCAGTTTCTGCCATCCGCAGCTGGACGTCTCATCGAACGGGAGGTTGCGGTGCTGGATCGCATGCGAACGTCGCCGAAACGGCCTTTCGTGGCGGTGCTGGGAGGCGCGAAGGTGAGCGACAAACTTGGCGTGATTGAAGCATTGCTCGACGTCGTGGACCAACTGTTGATCGGTGGGGGAATGTGCTTCACGTTCCTGGCAGCCCAGGGGTATTCCATTGGCGACTCGCTGTGCGAGCCCGATCAAGTGGATCACTGCAGGCAACTACTGCAGCAGCATCCGTCGATCATGCTGCCAGACGACATCCTCGGACTCGACGCTGACGGCGTGTACGCCACGTTTGGAAAGCGTTTGCCGGACGGCGCCAAGGGAATGGACATCGGGCCGGGGAGTGCGGCTGCGTTCGGTGACGCAATCATGGATGCGCGATCGGTGTTCTGGAATGGTCCGATGGGTGTGTTCGAGGATGCGCGGTTTGCCAAAGGCACACGTACCGTGGCCCAGGCAATGGCGGACACGAAAGCGTTTACCGTGGTGGGTGGTGGTGATTCGGCAGCTGCGCTCGCGCAATTCGGATTAGCCGACGAAGTCGATCATGTTTCCACCGGAGGTGGGGCATCGCTGGAATTTCTCGAATTCGGGGACCTCCCCGGGCTAGCAGCACTACGAAAGGCACCCAATGTCAAGTAATCGTCAACCCATCGTGAGTGGCAACTGGAAGATGAACAACAATCACTTCGAGGCGATCCAAAGCGTTCAGAAGTTGGCGTATCTACTTCAAAAGGATGACTTCGACGCAGTTGAAGTCACCGTACATCCACCGTTCACCGATTTGCGGAGCATGCAGACGTTGATTGATGCCGATCAACTGCGACTGAAGTTGGGAGCGCAAAATTGTCACTCCGAGGACAAGGGCGCATTCACGGGTGAAGTGTCACCGTTGTTCTTGAGCAAACTCGGTGTGCAGTACGTGATCGTGGGCCACAGTGAGCGACGCGAACTCTTCGGAGAAACCGACGAGTTCGTCGCCGCCAAAGTTGCCGCGGTGCTAAAACACGGGATGATCCCCATTCTGTGCGTTGGGGAAACGTTGGCTGAACGGGAATCCGGTTCGACGCTGGACAAAGTAAAGCGGCAAGTGCGCATTGCACTGGACAAACGTTCCAACGAGCACGTGAAGTCGATGGTCATTGCCTACGAGCCCATATGGGCGATTGGAACGGGCAAGAACGCGTCGCCTGCGGATGCTCAGGACGTGATCGCCGCCATTCGCGAGGAAGTGGCATCGGTGGCCTCCGGACCGGCAGCCCAGGCCATACGACTGCAGTACGGGGGCAGCGTGAAGGCCGGAACGATCGCCGAGATCATGCGGCAACCGGATATCGATGGTGTCCTCGTGGGTGGGGCGAGTCTGGATCCCACCGAGTTCGCTCGCATCGTGCAATACCGCCGTCACGCCTTCTAGGGCACGCTGACGGGCCTTCCGGGTCCAGAGCGGGCGAACTTGGTCACAAGTGTGGGGTAGGGTGAGGTTGTCAATCACTGGGGGTGACGCCCCACCTCATTCGACGGGGAGGTCGGATACATGAAGAAACACAACAAGGCAATTCGCATTGCCGCATCGTTGTTCGCGGTCTCGTTGATCGCGTCGGCGTGCGGTGGCGATGATGCCGCAACGGAGGACACCACAGCATCGGAGGAGCCAGCTGCAGAGCCGGTTTCTTACCCGACGCTGGCTGAGTGTGCCGACGTTACCTACGACTACACCTTCACTGCCCCAGCATCTGCCGGCATGACGGTGACCTATGACATTGCTCCAGAGGCCGTGTGGGAAGATGGCTCTGCCATCACCGTTGCCGACTTCAAAGCAACATGGGAAGCAGCATTGAACACCCCAGGTTCCATCGCGACGGTGGGCTACGACCAGATTGATTCGGTCGAAGCAGGTTCCAGCGACAAGCAAGTTGTCGTGAACTTCAAGTCGGTGTACGGACCATACAAGGGTCTCTTCGGTGGTCTCATCAAGGCTTCGGCCGTGGAGAACACCTCGGACATCTCGGCGGACTTCGCCGATTTCCTCTCCTTCTCGGGTCGCCCGTGGAAGATGAAGTCGTGGAGCCCAAGCCAGGTGGTCTACGTTCCCAACGACAAGTATTGGGGCGATGACAAGGCCGTGACCAAGGAACTCGTCATGGTGCCGCTGGCAGACAGCGACACCGAGGCAGCAGCCTTGAAAGCCGGCGAAGTCGACTTCGTGTATCCGCAGTATTTCGGCGGAATCGAAGAGTCGTTCTCCGATCCCAACATCACGCTGAAGAAGGAACTCGGTGGTGACTACGAAGGCTTCTACTTCCAACAGAAGTGTGGACCTTTCGCCAATCCGATCTTCCGTGAAGCGTTCTCCAAGTCGATCGACCGAGACGCACTCTTCCAGCAGATCTACGTTCCACTCGGTGGCGATGCGCCACTGCAGTGTGGACCGATCGTCCCTGGCCCGTACTGCAATGGCGATGAGTTCGCCAATTCGTACGACCCAGCCGCTGCCGAAGCCCTGCTGACCGAAAACGGTTGGACCAAGGGTGCCGACGGTTACTGGATCGACCCGGCAACGGGCGAGGCACCAGACGTGCGTTGGATCATCAACACGGGCAACACCCGCCGCGAGAACACCCAGGCCTACCTGATTCCGCTGCTCAATGCAGCCGGTTTCAAGGTGCGCGCAGACAACTGCGACGCGGCCTGCTACTTCCAGCAGCGGCTCCCAGCCCTCGACTACGACATGGCGATGTACATTTCGACCGCTCCGCCGGACCCGGGTTACCTCACCTCGTCGTTCTCCTGTGACCTCATTCCGACCACTGCAAACAACAACATTGGTCAGAACTCGCAGGGTTGGTGCAACGAGGAAGCCTCCGACTTGCTCCACAACGCCGACTACGAGCCAGATGCAGCCAAGCGCGCCGAAATGATCAAGAGCGCGTTGAAGCTCATGGCCGCCGACCACGTGATGCTGCCATTGATGCAGTTCCCGAAGTCGGGTTTCTGGCGCACGGACAAGGTGGGTGGACCGGTGGATGCCGAGCTCCGCAACTACACCTCGTTCATCAACAACCACTTGTGGACCGACCTCGACGGTGATGGCAAAGTTGTCATCGGTGCCGAGCAGTGGCCAGAGTGTTTGAACCCGGTCACCGAGTGTGCGAACTCGTCGTGGATGGTATGGACAACGATCAACCAGGTGATGCCTGGTGCGTTTGCCACCACCAATGACGGTGCATACGTGGTCACCAACTTGCTGACGGGCGAACCAACGGTCACCCTGAAGTAATTTCGAACGTCGTTCACTGAACGACACTCGCGCGACGCGCGGGTCTTGCCTTCGGGCGGGGCCCGCGCGTCGTCGCGTTGTATGGAGTTTCGTTCGTTGGGGCTATGGCGCATGAACGCACTAAGTTTGTGGGGTGCTGCGCTTCGTGATTCGTCGACTGGCGTGGGCAGTACCCACCTTGTTTCTGGTGACGTTTCTCGTGTACATCGCCCTTCGAATCGGCACCAATCCCGTCGAGAGTTACAAGCGCATCAACCCACGCGCGACTCCTGCAAAGATCCAGCAGTACATCGACAAGAACGGTCTCGACCCAAATTATGTTCGGGGATATTTCAGGTGGCTGGTGAACTTCGTGACACTGGACTGGCCGCGCAGCATCAAGGGTTCAAGAGAGGTGTGGCCGCAACTCAAGGATGCGCTGGCCAACACCCTGCGTCTTGGTGCTGCGGCAAGTGTGGTCGGGATCTTCTTTGGTCTCATGCTCGGTGTGTATGCGGCCCTTCGACCTGGTGGTCGCCGCGACGTCGGCGTCAACACGGCAGCCTTCGTCGGTATCTCCATCCCGCCGTATGTTTCGGCGATCTTGTTGCAGCTGCTGTTTGCGGTGTACTGGAGCCGATGGTTCGGTTCCACCTTGTTCCCGACCTCGGGTGTGTACCCACCCGGTCATACGGGTTTCAATTTGCTACTCATGCTGAAGCACATGGTGCTGCCCGTGACCGTCGTGGCCATCCAAATCATCGCGGTGTATGCCAGGTACATGCGTTCATCGCTGTTGGACGTATTGAGCAGTGAGTACATGCGAACCGCAAGATCGAAGGGAATCAGCGAGCGACGGGTGTTGTTCAAGCACGGCCTCCGTAATGCGCTCATTCCCGTGGTGACGATTGCGGCATTGGATGTGGGATCGATCGTTGGCGGGCTCATCATCACGGAGAACATCTTCAGTTATCCCGGAATGGGGAAGTACTTCCTGAGTTCGTTCGGCGAGGGTGACTTCCCGCTTCTGATGCCGTGGATGGTCATCATCGTGGCCTCCGTGCTGCTCTTCAACTTGCTCGCTGACGTGTCGTACGCCTGGCTCGACCCGAGGATTCGTCTTGAGTAACGAACTCGTCAACTCTCCCGCGGTGCGCGAGACTGCCGTTCCGGTGGTGTCGCCGCGTCGGATGGCCTTCAATCGTTTCGTCAGCCACAAGGCCGCAGTGGTGAGCGTGTTCGTGTTGGCAATTCTGGTGGTGTTCGTTGCCTTGTCGCCGCTCACCGCACGGTATGGCGTGAACCAGTCGGTGCAGGCGCCACCCAATTCGTTCCTGCCACCACGAGCCAATGCCTGGCTGGGAACCGATGACATCGGTCGCGACTTGTACAGCCGGCTCATCTACGGCGTACGTGTGTCGCTCATCATCGGATTGTTCTCGGCGATCATCTCCGTCCTAATTGGCTGTGTCGTTGGCGCGGTGGCTGGATTCCGCGGCGGACGATTCGACGACGTGGTGATGCGTGTTACCGACTTGTTCCTGGCGTTTCCCTTCCTCGTCACGCTGCTGGTCATGCGCAACATGCTGGGAGCGATCTCGTGGTTGACCCCCATCATCGGAAAGGTGTCCTCGGTTCGGTTCATCATCGTGTTGTTTTCCATCTTTGGTTGGATGGGTGTCGCTCGCATCGTTCGAGGTCAGGTACTGGCGCTGAAGGAGCGCGAGTTCATCGAGGCCGCACGTGCGGTGGGTGCTACGCGGCGATACATCGTTCGGCGCCACCTGCTTCCCAATTCGATCGGTCCGATCATGGTGGCGTTGACATTCTCCGTGGTATCGGCGATCATCGGTGAGTCGACGCTGGCGTTCTTTGGCTACGGCCCTCAAGCCGGCGACGGAGCCACCTCGCTGGGGATTCTCGTTGGCCAAGCAAAAGGTGCCGTCAACACCGGTTTTTGGTGGTTGGCACTGTTCCCATGCCTCACGCTGGTGACGATTGCCCTCACGATCAACTTCATTGGTGACGCGCTTCGCGACGCCACGGACCCTCGAATGCAAAAGGACGGCTGATGTCCACTTCGGTACTGCAAGTTCGCGATTTGAAGGTGACGTTTGCGACGCCCCTCGGTCCGCTCGTGGCAGTTCGCGGCGTCGACCTCGATGTCAGTGCGGGCGAGATGACCGCGGTCGTAGGGGAATCGGGTTCGGGGAAATCGGTCAGCTTCCTTGCCGCTATGGGACTCTTGCCCAAGTCGGCAACCATCGAGGGTTCAGTGGTGCTCGATGGACACCAATTGGTCGGTGCGAGTCCCAAGCTCATGCGCTCGGTACGTGGCCGACTGATGTCGATGATCTTCCAGGATCCGCTGTCGGCATTGAATCCGGTGCATCGGATCGGCGCACAAATCGCCGAGATGCTTCGTGCCCATCAAACGATGAGTGAGCGTGCTGCACGGGCACGTGCAGTGGAACTGTTGGAAATCGTGGGAATTCCACAACCAGGGGACCGCGCATTGCAGTACCCCCACGAATTTTCCGGAGGCATGAGACAACGTGTGGTGATCGCCATGGCGATTGCCAACAGTCCGAAACTGCTCATCGCCGATGAGCCCACCACAGCCCTCGATGTCACCGTTCAGGCGCAGATTCTCGAGGTGATCCAGAAGGTGCAGGCGCAGTTCGGTACGGCTGTCGTTCTCATCACGCACGATCTCGGTGTGGTTGCACGGGTATGCGAACGTGTGAATGTGATGTATGCGGGTCGGGTCGTGGAGCGAGCCGCCATCCACGACATCTTCGATGCTCCGACGCACCCGTACACGAGAGGGTTGCTGGCGTCGCTTCCGCAAGCCGGTGTAGAGCGACTGGTACCGATCGCTGGATTTCCTCCCAACATGTTGCGACCACCGTCCGGCTGTGCGTTCCGAACGCGATGTGCGCATGCCATCGACGCGTGTGGTGCAGGGGTGCCCGAGCTCCGTCCGCAAGGGGAGTCGATGACCGCCTGTATTCGATCTGGTGAGTTGACGGTGAGCGCATGACCGACACGCTGCTTCGCGTACAGGGACTGGTGAAGGAGTTCCACCTGAAGGCAACACGGGGTATCGGTCGCAAGAAGCGTGTGGTTCAGGCCGTGAGCGATGTGTCGTTCGAGGTCGCGCGAGGAGAAACCTTGGGTCTGGTGGGCGAGAGCGGTTCGGGCAAGACCACCGTTGGCCGTTGCGTGTTGCAATTGCTGGAACCCACGGCCGGAAAGATCAATTTCGAGGGTGTCGATCTCGCTTCGCTCAGTTTCGAGGAACTACGTCAGGTCCGTCGACGAATGCAAATCGTCTTCCAGGATCCATATGCGTCGCTCGATCCGAAGATGACCGTGGGTGCTTCGATTGCCGAGCCGTTGGTGGTGCAGGGACTTCCCGGCAACCACCAGGAAAAGGTGGTGAGTCTGCTTGAACTCGTCGGCCTTTCTGCCGATCATGCGAGGCGTTTCCCGCACGAGTTCTCCGGTGGACAGCGTCAACGAATCGGAGTGGCACGTGCACTTGCATTGGACCCTGCCCTCATCGTGTTGGATGAACCCGTTTCCGCCCTGGACGTGAGCATCCAAGCCGGTGTCGTGAACCTGTTCGATGATTTGCAGCAAAGACTCGGCATGTCGTACGTGTTCATCGCCCATGATCTCTCCGTGGTCCGGCACATCGCTGACCGCGTGGCGGTGATGTACCTCGGCAAGATCATGGAGATCGGTCCGGCCGACCAGGTATACGAACGACCAACCCACCCGTATACCAAGGCCCTGCTCTCGGCCGTACCATTGCCGAATCCACGTGTGGAGCGAGGACGTCATCGCATCATGCTGGAGGGCGACGTGCCTTCGCCGGTGAATCCACCGTCGGGTTGTCGGTTCCGCACGCGCTGTTGGAAGGCCACCGACCTGTGCGCCATGCAGGAGCCCCTGTTGCAGGTTCGCTCGAGCGGGCAGATGTCGGCTTGTCACCACCCCGAAGTGTGAAGATGAAGCCTCGGTAGGCTGGAGCAATGCGTTCGGTCATCACTATCGTCACCGTCGTCGTCAATGTCGTGTCGATGGTGGGAATGATCGTGGGTGTGCTCCTCCATAGCGGTCGCGGTGGTGGACTGTCGGACATGTTCGGCGGCGGTGGTGCGGCTGCACTCGGATCGGCTGCGGCAGAACGCAACCTGAATCGCATCACGACCGTGTTGGCTTTGGTGTGGATTCTGACGGTGACCGCACTCGGCATCTTGCTGTCGGCCTGATTGAGGCGCGTCCGGAAGCCCAACTGACCGGCGCAGTTTGGGCGATAGTTTGGTGGTCTCACACCACGTCGAAGTGGCGAAATTGGCAGACGCACCAGCTTGAGGGGCTGGCGCTCGAAAGGGCGTGGGGGTTCAAGTCCCCCCTTCGACACCACATGACGCTGATTCGCGTTGCCCGAGAGCGAGACTAAAAGGCGATGAGACGCACGAAGGTCATTGCCACCGTTGGACCGGCCTCGCTCGCGCCTGAGGTGATTGCTGGTCTCGTTGATGCCGGAGCCGATGTCCTGCGGATCAATTGTTCGCACGTGGATACCGACGGCTTGCGGGAACGCATTCGCCTCGTTCGTTCGGTACGACCACAAGCTGCACTCCTCGTGGACATTCAGGGTCCCAAATTG
>Ga0255196_1000149_pt1 | contig 13775 bp, 9 predicted proteins | sample Miss_Law_RepA_8h_FD_183637 | JGI IMG/M metagenome (GOLD analysis project Ga0255196, IMG submission 183637) | Freshwater microbial communities from Mississippi River, Louisiana, United States - Miss_Law_RepA_8h | ecosystem: Environmental > Aquatic > Freshwater > River | place: USA: Louisiana... | reverse complement strand
CGCAATCGCACTAGCCATCGAGGCGGATCGCAAGGCGGGCAAAACACTCAGTGATGCAGCGCTGCCCGATTGGTGCTTCACGCCAGCACGCACCGGCGTGCATCAGCCAGAGGGATCCTGGGCGCCGGCCATCAGCGCTCAGCGCGGACGATCACGTCTTGAGGTCTATCGCCGTCAGTTATTTCCTGAGCTGCTGATTGGCGAGCAGGCCAGGCCCAGCATGATGCCGATCAGCCAGACAGCAGGCGAGACCCTGTATCAAAACAAAGAGGTCCGGCTCTGGCGTCTGCCCGATGTGGATGCGGGAATCGGGATTCTCTCTTTTGCTTCCACCATGCACGCCGTCAGTGATGAGGTGCTCGCTGGCATGATGGCCAGCATTGCGATGGCAGAGGCCGAACTGGATGGCCTCGTGCTCTGGCATGAGCCGCCATTTTGTGTCGGCGCCAACCTAAAGCAAGTCGCCCAGGCCTGCAAAGCGGGAGAGTTCGCCCGGCTCGAGCAGATCGTGGCCCAATTTCAGGCCGCCTCACAGGCCCTTAAATATGCGCGCGTACCAACGGTTGCCGCCACCCAGGGCCTTGCGCTGGGTGGTGGCTGCGAATTTCTGATGCATGCCCAGCAGCGGGTGATGCATCTGGAGACCTACACCGGACTGGTCGAAGCAGGCGTCGGCGTTATTCCGGCGGGCGGTGGCTGTAAAGAGTTCGCGGTTCGCGCTGCACAGTGGGCTGCCCGCAGTCCGACACCCGGCGAGGTCTTTCCGTTTATCCAGCAGATCTTCACCACGATCGCAATGGCCAGGGTCGCCAAAAGCAGCCTGCAGGCAATCGAAATGGGCTTTGCCCAGCCGCAGGACGCCACGGTATTTCATGCCCATGAATTGCTCTACGCCGGCCTGCGCGCCGCCCGCAATCGTGCCGATCTAGGCTACACACCGCCGGTTGCGCAGTCCGTGCCCGTCGCTGGCCGCACAGGAATCGCAAATCTCTCGCTGATGTTGGTCAATATGCATGAGGGCAAGATGATCAGCGATCACGACTATAAAGTCGCCCACGCAGCAGCGACTGCGCTGTGCGGTGGCGATATCGACTCCGGTACACGGGTGGATGAAGACTGGCTCATCCGCGTGGAGCGCCAGCTCTTTGTGGATCTTTTAAAAACCCCAGAGACCCAGGCCCGCATCGAGCACATGCTGAGCACCGGCAAACCCCTGCGTAACTGACACCAAGGCAATCATCATGAGCACATCACGCCAAGAGGCATACATCGTTTCCGCCAAGCGGCTCCCGGTCGGTAAAAAAAATGGTCAAATGAAATCCACTCGGCCCGATGACCTGCTGGCCGCAGCGCTTCAGGCCTGCCTGGGCCATCTACCTGAGTTTGATCGCAATGCGATTGACGACGTCATCGTTGGCTGTGCGATGCCCGAGGCTGAGCAAGGCATGAATATGGCCCGCATTGGGCTGCTGCTCGCTGGCCTGCCCCAGTCCGTGCCCGGCATTACGATTAATCGTTTCTGTGCATCGGGGCTTCAGGCGGTGGCCTATGCTGCCCAACGCATTCAGCTGGGTGAGGCAGATCTCGTGCTGGCCGCTGGCGCCGAATCCATGAGCGCAATGCCGCAAATCATGGGCAATAAGCTGGCGATGAATCCGGCGGTCTTTGAAAATAATGCCCACCTTGGAATCGCGTATGGCATGGGCATGACCGCAGAAAATGTTGCCCGCCAATGGTCCGTCAGCCGCGATGATCAGGATCAATTCGCATTGGACTCCCACGCAAAGGCCTGCAAGGCCCAGGCCGAGGCCGCCTATGCTGATGAACTCGTGCCGTTTGAGCTGGTCGCTCATCTGCCGAATCCGGAGTCGGCGCAGCCGCGGCTTAAGCGGTCCTGGATGCATCAAGATGAGGGCCCAAGGGCCGATACGACGCTCGAGCGACTCGCAAAGCTCAAGCCAGTTTTTCATGCAAAGGGCTCAGTGACTGCAGGCAATTCCTCGCAGATGTCAGATGGTGCGGGCGCCCTGCTCTTGGCGTCGGCCTCGGCAATCAAGACCCACAGCCTGACACCGATTGCACGCTTTGTTGCTTTCGAGGTCGCCGGTGTTGCGCCTGAGATCATGGGCATTGGTCCGATCGCAGCGATTCCAAAAACGGTCGCGAGATCGGGTATTCGCCTGCAGGATATCGGCTGGGTCGAGCTCAATGAGGCCTTTGCGGCCCAGGCGCTTGCAGTGATTCGCGAGCTAAAACTCGATCCCACGCTGGTCAACCCCTTGGGCGGGGCGATCGCCGCAGGCCACCCCCTCGGGGCAACGGGTGCGATTCGTTCATGCACCGCAATTCACGGTGCAAGAAGGCAGAGAAAACCCTACTCAATGGTCAGCATGTGCATCGGCACAGGCATGGGGGCCGCAGGTATATTTGAGACCCTGTAAATCAGGAGCGCATCATGCAAAAACTCTGGGTCGAGCAATATCCGCCGCAAGTCCCTGCAGAAATCGAACTCCAACGCATCACTTCGGTTGCGGATTTTTTTGTTCAAGCCTGCGAAGAGTTTGGGCCCAAGACTGCCTACATCAGTATGGGCAAGTCCATCACTTATCAGGCATTAAACGAGCAGAGCCGACTGTTCGCCCAATACCTGCAGTCGGTCGGTGTCAAAAAGGGAGACCGTGTGGCCCTGATGATGCCCAATGTCTTGCAATATCCGATCGCACTGTTTGGCACCCTGCGTGCCGGGGCCGTGGTGGTGAATTGCAATCCCTTGTACACGCCCCGAGAACTCGAGCACCAGCTCACCGACTCCGGGGCAACCGCCATCGTGATTCTGGAAAACTTCGCCCATGTGCTGGAGCAAGTCATCGGCAAGACCCAGGTGCGGCATATCATCGTGACCCCCCTGGGTGAGATGCTCGGCGCCAAGGGCCACATCGTGAATTTCGTAGTGCGTAAGATTAAAAAACTCGTGCCGGCTTGGAATCTTCCGCAGGCCATTTCGATGAAACAGGCCCTAAGCCTTGGCCAGAGGAAATCTTTTGATGAACCAAGACTTACCCCAGAAGACATCGCCTTTTTGCAGTACACAGGCGGTACGACCGGTGTCTCCAAGGGGGCCATACTCACTCACCGCAATATCTGCGCCAACGTTCTGCAGGCCGAACACTGGATTTCGCCAGTCGTCCGCCGTGGCGAAGAGTTCATCATTACTGCCCTGCCGCTTTATCACATCTTTGCACTAACGGCGAACTGCCTCACCTTTATTCGTATCGGCGCACAGAATCTTCTGATTGCAAATCCCCGTGATATTCCAAACTTTGTAAAAGAGTGGGCTAAGTATCCTGTCACCGCATTTACCGCAGTGAATACGCTTTTCAATGCGCTCTTGAACCATCCGGATTTTCAGAAATTAAATTTCTCGACCCTTCGGGTCACGCTCGGCGGCGGCATGGCCGTACAAAAACCAGTGGCCGAGCGGTGGAAGGCCGTGACTGGCTGTGCGCTGTCGCAGGCCTATGGCCTGACGGAGACTTCACCTGCCGCCACCATCAATCCACTGGCAGATATTCCATTTTCTGGATCCATCGGCCTGCCCATCTCCTCCACTGAGGTCTCGATTCGTGATGACAGCGGCAACGAGCTCCCACTTAACGAAGTCGGTGAGATTTGTCTGCGTGGGCCCCAGGTGACCTCGGGCTACTGGGGCCGGCCGGATGAGACCGAAAAGATCTTTTTTCAAGACGGTTTTCTCAAGACCGGGGATATGGGCTATGTCGATGACAAAGGCTATGTATTTCTGGTCGATCGCAAGAAAGACATGATTCTGGTCTCTGGGTTTAATGTCTATCCCAATGAGGTCGAAGAGGTTGTCGCCATGCATCCTGCGGTGCGCGAAGTCGCGGCGATCGGCGTGCCCGACGAACAGACCGGAGAGGCCGTCAAGATTTATGTCGCAAGCTCAGATCCTGCGCTGACCAAAGAGGCCCTGATTGATCACTGCAAACAATATCTGACTAACTATAAGGTGCCCAAGCAAATTGAGTTTCGGCCAGAGCTGCCAAAAACCAACGTGGGCAAGATCCTGCGCCGAGCGCTGCGAGACTCCTCGACTTGAGGCAGTCGCATCAAACTAAAAAAGCCCCACCACCTTGCCATCCACTAAATCAATGCGCTCGGCGGCAGGGATCTTGGGTAGGCCCGGCATGGTCATGATATCGCCGCAGACCGCCACGATAAATTCCGCACCAGCTGCCAGACGCACCTCGCGGACCGTCACGACATGATCTTCGGGTGCGCCTCTTAAGCTGGGATCGGTGGAGAAAGAACTCTGGGTCTTGGCCACACAAATGGGATAGTGGCCGTATCCCTGATCCTGCAGAGCCTGAATCTGCTGATAAATTTTTGAATCTGCTGCAACTTCCCTGGCGCGATAGACTTTCTTGGCAATTTTATTGAGCTTTTCCCAAAGGCTATCCTGCTCCTCGTAGACAAACTGAAACTGCGATGGCGTCTCGCACAGTGCCACCACGCGCTGGGCAAGCGCTGCGGCGCCTTTGCCGCCCTCTGCCCAGTGCGAGGCGAGCACTACATCAACCCCCAGTACCTGCATCCGTTTCTTGATCAACTCAATCTCAGCCGGCGTATCGCTCACAAACTGATTAATCGAGACAACACAAGGGATTCCGTAGACACGGGTGATATTTTCAACATGGCGCTCAAGATTGACCAGGCCCTGATCCAGCGCGGCAAGGTTTTCCCGGGTAAGTGCATTGAGGGCCACATGGCCGTGATATTTCATGGCACGGACCGTGACGACAATCACTGCAGCGGAAGGCCGCAGGCCTGACTTACGGCACTTGATATCGATGAATTTTTCCGCGCCCAGATCCGCCCCAAAGCCGGCCTCAGTCACGACATAATCGGCAAGCTTAAGCGCGGCCCGGGTTGCGATCACCGAATTGCACCCATGGGCAATGTTGGCAAAAGGCCCCCCATGAACAAAGGCGGGATTGTTTTCCAAGGTCTGCACCAGATTCGGGGCCAAGGCATCTTTCAATAACACCGTCATCGCGCCGTGGGCATTGAGGTCTTTTGCGCGGACCGGCTTCTGATCATGGGTATACGCCACCACGATATTGGCAAGCCGGGCCTTGAGATCCTCAAGAGATCGGGCCAAGCAAAAAATCGCCATGACTTCCGAGGCCACCACAATATCGAAGCTGTCCTCGCGCGGCACGCCGTTACCGGGACCACCCAGGCCATTGACAATTTTTCGCAAGGCCCGGTCATTCATATCCATCACACGCTTCCACTGGACACGGCGGCTATCAATGCCCAGCGCGTTACCGTGATAGATATGGTTATCCACCAGGGCAGCCAGAAGATTATTGGCCAGGGCAATTGCCGAAAAATCGCCAGTGAAATGCAGGTTGATATCTTCCATCGGCACAATCTGGGCATATCCGCCGCCGGCAGCACCGCCCTTCACCCCAAAGACTGGGCCAAGAGAAGGTTCACGCAAACAGATCACCGCTTTTTTACCAATGTGGTTCAGCGCATCACCCAGTCCTACCGTGGTGGTGGTCTTGCCTTCGCCTGCTGGCGTTGGGCTGATCGCCGTCACTAAAATGAGCTTGCCATCGGGCAAGTCGTTCAAAGACTCCAGATACGGCAATGAGACCTTGGCCTTGTAGCGGCCATAAGGCTCAAGGTGTTCGGCGGCAATACCCAGGCGCTTTTGAGCAATCTCCGTGATGCTGAGCATCGATGCGTTCTGCGCAATCTCAATATCGCTGGGCATACCAACTCCAAAAAACTAACAGTGGAAGCTACTTCTCAACAAAGGCTCGCTCAAAGACATAGTCACCCGGGTTGCCAAGGCTTGGGGAAACCTTAAATCCCAGATGATCCAGCATCTCTGAGGTCTCTTTAAGCATGGCGGGACTGCCACAAATCATGCCACGATCCACGGTCGGATCAAGGGGCGTCAGGCCAATATCCGAAAAGAGCTGGCCAGTCTGAATCGCTGTGGTGAGCCGGCCCGTGTGGGTAAAGGCCTCGCGTGTCACCGTGGGGTAATAGATCAGCTGCTGGCGCACCATCTCGCCTAGAAAGTCATGCTGGGGTAGTTCATTTTTCAAGTACTCCCCATAGGCCAACTCACTCACCACACGAACGCCATGGATCAGCACGACCCGCTCGAAACGCTCGTAGGTATCGGGGTCGCGAATGATGCTCAAAAAGGGGGCAATGCCGGTACCGGTGCTGAATAGATAGAGATGTTTCCCCGGGTTTAAGTCATCAATCACCAGGGTGCCAACCGACTTTTCGCTGACCAGTATCTCATCGCCGATCTTGATATTTTGCAGACGTGAGGTCAATGGGCCATTGGGAACCTTAATACTCAAAAATTCCAAGTGCTCTTCGTAGTTGGGACTGACCACGCTATAGGCCCGCACCAGGGGCTTACCCTCGACTTCCAGGCCAATCATCAGAAAGTGGCCATTGCGAAAGCGCAGGCCCTGCCGGCGTGTGGTGGTGAAGCTAAAAAGACTGTCGTTCCAATGATGAACGCTCAGCACTTTTTCTTTCTGATATTTCGACATCTCTACTCTCCGACAAATGGATTGGAGCGTCGCTCCTCTCCAAATGTACTCATGGGCCCATGGCCTGGAACAAACTCTATGTCATCGCCCAAAGGAAACAGCTTTCCGCGAATCGAGTCAATGAGTTGCTGATGATTGCCACGGGGAAAATCTGTTCGTCCAATTGAACCCGCAAACAACACATCCCCAACAAAGGCCAGCCGGTCCGCCTCATTGACAAAGACGACATGGCCTGGCGTGTGGCCAGGGCAATGAATGACGCGCATCGTCTCCTGGCCAACTGATACCGTATCGCCGTCGACAAGCCAGCGGTCCGGCGTAAAGGCCTCCGCTCCCGCCATACCGAACATCATGCCCTGGGTTTTGAGCTGATCAATCCAGAACTGATCCTCTTGATGTGGCCCTTCGATCGGCACACCGAGCTGCCGGGCCAGCAGTCCCGCCTGGCCGCAGTGATCAATATGGCCGTGGGTGAGCAGGATCTTTTCGATTGTGACCCCGGCCTGCTGGGCGACCGCCTGAAGGTGATCGATATCCCCGCCCGGGTCCACGAAGGCGGCCCGCTGGGTAATCGGACAGACGACCAAGGAGCAGTTTTGCTGAAATGCGGTGACCGGATGAATCTCGAATTCCATCCGTTGATTATCGCAGATGGCCTAGCCAGCCAACTTATTGGACCTGCCGCAACACTTCAGTAAGCAGAACCATCGCGGACACGATGCATGCTCTGAATATCGACCACCCAGACCAGCCCGTCGCCGATCTGTCCAGTCTGGCAGGCCTCGATCATAGCGGCACGGATCGTTTCCACCATATCGCCTTCGGCCAGCACGCAAACCATGACTTTATCGGTGAAGTCCGTCAGTTCATCCCGTAGCGACCGACGATCCACGGACGAGGGGGCCGTGAATCCTTTGACATTGAAGACGGTCACACCCGGGAAATTGGGTATCGCACGCAGAGCCTCACGCAGGCGCGATAGCCGATTGGGCCGAATGATGGCGCGGATCTCTTTCACTTTACGAGTCTCCTATCGATTGCTCCGTGCAGCAATTTCTCGCAGTCATTTTGCATGAATTATTCCAGCAGTTAAACCTCTTGGGGCTCGTCATCAAACCAACGGTAAAGTGTCGGCAGGACCACGAGTGTGAGCAGGGTCGATGAAATCAGCCCGCTGATCACCACAATCGCAAGCGGCCGTTGCACCTCAGACCCGGGTCCAGTCGCAAACAGAAACGGCACGAGCCCCAACAGGGCAACGGTCGCTGTCATCATGACGGGCCGAAACCGCTGAACGCATCCCTCGCGGACAGCCTCGGCCACCGCCAGCCCATCCTGCCGAAATCGGCGAATACAGCTGACCAAGACCACGCCATTTAATACGGCAATTCCCCAGAGCGCGATAAAGCCTACCGATGCAGGAAGGCTAAGATACTCACCGGTGACAAACAGCCCAATCACGCCGCCGATGGAAGCAAATGGCAGCACCAAAATGATCAGACTTGCCAGCTTGACTGAATTAAAAAGAAGAAAAAGTAGAAAAAAGATTGCTGCAATTGTGAGTGGCACAATCACCGACAAGGTGTCCATGGCCCGCTCGAGATTTTCAAACTGGCCGCCGAACTTAAAGTAATAGCCTTGCGGCAGCTTGACCTCTTTGGCCAGGCGCTGCTGAACCTCCTCGACAAATCCGCCCAGATCACGGCCCTCGACATTGGCGCCCACCACTACGCGGCGCTTACCCCACTCGCGGCTTACCTGGGCAGGCCCATCGACCAGTTGAATCTTCGCGACACTGGAAAGCGGCACCTGGGCGCCATTGGAGGTCCGCAGGAGCATATTGCTGATGTCTTCAATAGACTCTCGAAACCGCTGCGGGAAACGGACCTGAATGCCATAGCGGCGCTCCCCCTCAAAAAGCGTCGTGACTTCTTTGCCGCCAATTGCAGTCTCAATCAGGGTTTGAACATCCGCAACATTTAACCCATACCGGGCGATTGCATTGCGATCGATATCTACAGTCAGAAACTGCTGGCCAGACAGGCGCTCTACCCGAATGTCCCGCGCGCCACGAACACTGCGCACGACTTTTGCAACCTGCTCGGATAGCTGGCGCAGTTCATTCAGGTCATCACCGAATACCTTGATTCCGAGTTGAGAGCGGACCCCTGTCAGCATCTCGTCGACCCGCTGCGCTATCGGCTGAGAAATCACTACCTGCACACCCGGAATCGCCGATAATTTTTTTCGAATGTCTTCTTCAATTTCCTCCTGATCCCGCCCCGAGTCGGGGTCAATCAGCGCGACTGGGGTGGATTCATTTGGGCCCGCAGGATCTGCTGGCGATTCACCGCGGCCCAGCGGCGAGACCACGCTTTTCACGCCGGGAATCTCAGCCACCATTTTCATCGCTGCCATTTCCAGCCGAATCGATTCATCCAGCGAAATGCTGGGCACCCGAATCACCTGCGGTGTCAGCGCGCCCTCTTTCATAATCGGCATGAATGACTTGCCCAAAAACGGAAATAAGAGCAAAGACAGCACCAGCAGGCCAACCGCCACCGCCAAGGTCCTGCGGTCCTGCAGTGTCGCGCGATCTAAGAGATTTAAGTAGTGCCGCTTCAGATAGGCAATCGCCTTGGTGTCATGATCTGCGCCGCCCTTTAAGAAGTATGAGCACAGAACGGGCGAGAGGGTCAACGATACAACCAAAGAGATGGTCAACGCCACCGCGATCGTAATCGCCAAAGGCGCAAACATCTTTCCTTCGATGCCCTGCAGGGTCATGAGGGGTAAAAACACCAAAATGATGATTGCAATACCAAAAATGGTCGGCGTCGCGACCTCGGTGGTGGCCTCAAAGACTGTCCTGACCCGCTCTCCAATACTCTTACCCGCCGTACCCAGTTTGTGAAATACGTTTTCCACCACCACGACAGTGGCATCCACCATCAGGCCAATGGCAATGGCCAGGCCTCCCAGCGACATGAGATTGGCAGAAATGCCGTACCGATTCATTACGATAAAGGTGCTCAAGGGCGTAATGATGAGCGTAGCCACAACGATCAGACTGGAGCGGACATCGCCTAGAAACACAAAGAGAATCAACACCACTAAAAAGATGCCCTCGATCAGCACCTTTCCGACAGTCCAGAGGGCCGCATCAACAAGGTCGGTGCGGTCATAAAAGGGTACGATCTTCAAGCCGTCGGGCAGCATGCCCGAGCCATTGATCTCCCCGACCCGCTCTTTGACTCTCGATACGACCTGCTTGGCATTGCCGCCGCGAATCATTTGAACAATGCCGCCGGCGCTCTCGGTATGCCCCCCCTTGATGAGTGCGCCCTGACGGACTTCACTACCAATCTGCACCCGGGCCACATCACGCACAAACACCGGCACACCGCTTTGTTCTTTCAATACGATGTTATTGATGTCATCCACCGTGCGGATGAGCCCCACTGCACGCACCAGAAACTGCTCAGAGCCCTGGGGCAAAATACCGCCACTCGCATTGGAATTGTTAGCAGAGATCGCATTCACCACCTGCTGCACAGTCAGATTGAAGTGTCGCAGGCGGCCCGGATCCACCTGGACCTGAAACTGCTTGACCAGACCACCATAGGAATTGATTTCCGCAACACCAGGAATCGAGCGCAGCATTGGCCTAACCACCCAATCCTGCAGCGTGCGGCGCTCCATCAGTTCGTCAGCTGTCAGTTCACGCTTGCCGTCATCAGGCCGCTCGATGGTGTACTGAAAGACCTCGCCTAAGCCGGTCGACACAGGACCCAAGACCGGCACTACCCCGTCGGGCATACGGGTGCTGACCTCGATCAGACGCTCGGTGACCAGCTGCCGCGCGAAATAGACATCCGTTTTATCGGTGAAGACCAGGGTAATGATCGACAGACCGCTGCGATTAAGTGATCGCATCTCGGTCAGTCCCGGAAGCCCGGTCATCGAAATTTCCAGGGGCACGGTAATGAAGCGCTCGATTTCCTCGGGTGAGCGGCCGGGGGCTTCGGTCGCAATCTGGACCTGAATATTGGTGACATCAGGGAACGCATCCACGGATAGCCGCAGCGATTCACGCAGCCCAAATCCGCAGAGCACCAGCGCAATCACAATCACCACGAGCCGCTGACTGAGAGCGGAACGAATCAACGACGGAATCACGGCCTTACTCCTGCACGCGCTTGCGTTCGTTATTCAAATGGAATGCGCCCTTCACCACGATCTCCGCCCCAGCCGACAAGCCTGAGATCACTGGCCGGACGGTCTCGTTCACGGGCGGCCCCAGCTCAACAGGCGCCAATGTCCAGACATTGTCTGCTTTTTTTATAAAGACAAAATCTTTATTGCCCTCGCGAACCACTGCCTCAAGCGGCACTACCGCAGTACTGCGTGCATCGCCCTGAATGCGCATATTGACCAGCATGGACGGCTTGAGATTGCGCCCGGGGTTGTCGATGACCGAACGCACCGTAACGGTTCGGGTCTCAGGGGAAATCGTGTCCCCGACAACTGCAATTTTTCCGGTGAGCTTTTTATTTTTCAATGCCGGCACCTCGATTTCGAGTGCCTGCCCCGCCCGCACATACTGCGCGGTTTGCTCGGGAATCTGGCCCACCACCCAAACCCGGGTGAGGTCGGCCACGGTAAAGAGTGGATCGCCCGGAGTTGCCACCTGGCCTTGGCTGACCTTGCGCTCAATCACCACGCCACTTTGTGTCGCGGTGATGCCAACGCTGGGGTTGAGTACGCCATCTTTGCGCAAGGTATCAATCATGGAGGCCGACATACCCATCAATGTGAGCTGATCGCCAGTGGCACGAAGCTCTGCGCGCGCGATGTTGAGTTCCGACTCGCGCCGCTGCAGTTCGGCGGTGCCAATCACATCAGCTTTCACCAGCACCTGGGCCCGCTCAACGGCCCGCTCGGCCTGATTAAATGATGCGTTTGCGCGCAGGAACGCGACCTGCGCCTGCGTCAGCTCTGGGCTGGCAAGGCTTGCAAGGGGCTGGCCGGTTAAGACCCTATCCCCCACTTCCGCCAGGACATTGGTCACCCTGCCCAGCACCGAGGCGCCGATTCGTGTCACGAGCCGCTCATCGGGCTGGATGGTTCCCGAGATATCCACAATTCGCGAAAGCTCAGCGGCCTCGACCTTGCCCGCGGTGAAATAGCCTTGCATCTCAGGCTTTACCGCAACATCTTTGGCATCCAGCTTCGGTCCGCTGGAAGCTGCGGGCTCCTCGCCTGAGCAGGCCGCCAGCAACAAGCAGGAGGCTGTTGCAGCGACGGCTACACGAAAACGTGGGTAGCGTTTAACGGTGAGGTTTGTGCTGAGTGTCATTGTGTCTTTCATTGGGCAGTGGCAATGTAGCGGGCAGCAAGCTTATCGAGCGAGATTCGGGCTGCCTGAAGCTCGAACCGAGCCTGAATGAGATCCGCGCGCACCGACCGCAGTACACGTTGGGCATCCAGCACTTCAAGAATGCCGCGCTCTCCAAATCGATATGCCGCTTCTGCGACACGCAGTGCGGCCTCGGCCTCAGGGATGGCACCGCGGCCAAGGGCCTCGACCGCAGCCCGGGCCATCTCGTAGGATTTCCATGCGAGCAACACGCGCTGGCGCATCTCGAGGATTGCGCCATCAAGACGGGTCTGGGCCCTGAGCCGCTCGGCGGCCGCTTCGGCCACTGGGCCCTGGCGCTGATCTAAAAGCGGGATCTGTATTGCAACGCCGGTCATGGTCTGACGAATTTCAGGATCCCGAAGCTCTTGATAGCGCAGCTCAACACCGGGAAGCCGGCCAGATTTTGCAAGGCTCACGTTGGCATCGGCACGCTCAAGCAAAGATCGCAAAACTGCAAGCTCGGGGCTTTTGTTGAGGGCCTGCTGCATAAGTTCTTCAAGCACCATGGGCTGGGCTTCATCTGCGAGTCGGCCGGCAATCGACCATTTTTCTGGCAGACGGCCTGCCGCCAAGCGATTCAAAGTGATGAAGGCCTGCTCGGCCTTGATTGCAGCGCTCACTTGTCGCTGCCGGGCGCTGATGATTTCAGCATCCGCCTTGATTAACTCGAACCGTGGCGCTTCGCCGGTATCCACCCTGAGTTTGACGCGATCACGGATCTGCTCAAGTAGCCGTACTGCCTCGCGGGCCGCGATTTCCTCCTCAAGCCTTAACAGTGCCTCAAAGGCACGCAGCCGCACTTCCGCCACCAAATTATTTCGTACCGAAGTGAGTTCGTGACCCGCCGCCGCTGATCCGGCAGAGGCCGCATCGATTCGGGCACTACGCAAAAAAGGATTCTCGATGAGTTGGGCAACGCCGCGGGTCTCCACACGGCCTGCAACTGCAGCGCTTGCCGGACGTAAGGCGTTATCGCCCGAGGCGATCTCAAGACGCGGATTGGGCAGGGCGCGTGCGGAGCGCACCGCCGCCGTGGCGGCATCACGGCTTCGGGCGGCTGCGGCGAAATCGGTGTTGTGCTGTAAGACCACCTCGGTGATCTGATCAATGGTCAGCTGCGACGCAATCAGCGTTGATTGGGCGGCCGCAGTGGCCGTAGACCCAGCAAGAGCGACTGCGAACAACAGCCAGGCTGAACACCGTCTGTTCAACAAACTGAGCTGCGCCAAGCGGGATGACTGAACTGCCGAATCAACGAAATGTGAGGACATAAGAAATTTAGTTTTTTGTTATGGACTTAGTGGAGCGGTGATCAGTTCCGAGGCAGCAAAACAAAACCTCAGAGACCCCAGTCGGTCCGGGGCTAATACCGCAGGTGAACCCTGCGGCTAAGCGGGCTGCAGGGCGTGGTACTCGAGATCGGCAAGCGCTACGACCTCAAGCGCCCGCTCATGTGTGGATTCCAGAATTACGGGCGGTGCAAGGCCCGCCTCGGCAGCCTCGCGCCAGCGGGCAGCACACAGGCACCACCGATCGCCGGCCTTTAGGCCAGGAAAACGGTACTCGGGATTTGGGGTCGAGAGGTCATTACCGCGCGACTTGGAAAATGCCAAAAAAGCATCGGTCATCTGGGCGCAGATCGTATGACTGCCGTAATCCTCAGAAGACGTATTGCAGCAGCCATCTCGAAAAAAGCCCGTCACGGGATCCAGGCTGCAGGGCGCAAGAGGACCACCAAGAACATT
>Ga0255196_1000143_pt1 | contig 14116 bp, 14 predicted proteins | sample Miss_Law_RepA_8h_FD_183637 | JGI IMG/M metagenome (GOLD analysis project Ga0255196, IMG submission 183637) | Freshwater microbial communities from Mississippi River, Louisiana, United States - Miss_Law_RepA_8h | ecosystem: Environmental > Aquatic > Freshwater > River | place: USA: Louisiana... | reverse complement strand
CACACGAAAAGAGTTGGCAATCAAACTTGCCAAAACCTCTGATGGTTTAGAAATTTCTCGACTCAAATCTCACGAACAGGCCGTGCTTGCCGCCTTGCCTGATGTTGTAATCGAGATGGGACGTGCGCGAATCAAAGGCGCTTCATCGATAACTGAGCATCCATATGTTGGCTTGTTCGCCAAAGCTGGTGTCACGCCTCCAGACACAAAGACTCTCGACCGAAACATTGTCCGACAGATTGTTCAACGAGGCCTATTCGTCGACATTGATGGCGTTGTATTTCATATCAGTGCGCTCGAAACTGCTCGTTTAAACGTTCAGAAAATATTGCAACAGCACCCGAATGGTTTCACAGTTTCTCAATTTCGCGAGTACCTCGGCATTACCCGCAAGCACGCCGTGCCTTTGCTCGAGGCACTAGACCGCAGAGCAATCACCAAACGAAACGGCGACTTGCGTGTTGGCGGGGCACGACTCAACGGTGAGCCGTCTCAAGTCTGAGATTTATTCGCCTTTAGGTTTTCGCATTTCTCGGTAGTCGCGCGCAGCACCCTCAAGTGGTTCAACTTCAAGAGTCACGCCGTCAATTGCGGCGACGCGCAATTCTTGACCATCTTGAATTGGTGTCGCACGATTCGTGCGGGCTCGCCACTGCGCATCGTGAATTCGAACGATACCCAATGGATTGATCGTGCCTACGGCCCGACCAGTGCTGCCGATCATCCACTCGCGGCCAATTGTCGGTGTGGCAAAGCGAGTTCGCACCATCGAAGGCATACCAACAACAAATGCCAACGAGATAGCGATCATTCCGCTGATAAAAGTCAGCCATGACAATCGAATATCGCCACCGTCGCTGCTTCTGAACAAAGTCAAACTGCCAAGCGCTAGCAATATGAGACCCGCACCAGTGAAGAATCTTGGAATACCAACTTGCACATCAATCGACAACAAAAGCATTGCCAAAATGATCACAGCGAGGCTCGCACCGCGAAGTGGCAAAGTCGCCAGACCGTGACTACCGAGCACGACACAAACTGCGCCTACAACACCAGCGATACCGATACCGGCGGTAAAAAACTCGAAGATCAGCAGTGCCAATCCGATTATCACCAATAAAAATGTGACTGGCGGACTTGCGGCCGTGTGAAGTAGTCGTTCAATCAAACCAAGTTTGAAAAATCTTGTCGTCGCCGCTTCGCGAATCAACTCGTCACCGGATTCAGATTTGACTTCAACAACAGTCTGCAGAACTCGCCCTTTAATAGATAGCCCGTTCATCGCCAAGAGCATGTTGCGCAAAACTGGCACACCCTCATCATCGGTTGTCAGCTTTAGCGCACCAAGTCGCTTGGCATCTTTTGAATTAACCGTTGTCGTGCGCAATGTTGCCGAGGCGTCACCAAAACTCACTTCGCCAGCGTTTGTTGTCAAGAGTTTTCCGGTTTTGCCAATGCGAGTGCCGTCAGCCATTGCCGAGACATCGGCGACCGCCAACAATTGTGCGGCGCTGCCGTAGGCGCGTGCGGTGGTTGGTCCAACCCAAACGGCAATCGGTATCTTCGAGTCAATAATTTTATTGAATAGCGCTTCCATTCGCGTCTTCGAGACGACGCCACCCAATGAATTAACTTGCAAGATTACGGCTTGTGATGATGATGACTCGGCCCTTTCGATTGCTTGTTCGATATCGCGCACAACAATCTCGTCAATCAGCCCATTCACTTCGACTACATCTACCGGCGCAAGATCGTTCGTGCCACCTTCGGCATTTGCCACTTGTGCCGCACCAAACGTGATCGCAAGTGCCGAAATAAGCATTGAAAACGACAACACTTTTCGCAAGTTAATCATTGATTTTTGCAAGCTCGTCCTCGACTCCAGATGTTCATGCGATGGCGTTTACGCTAACATTTGCGCGTGCATATTTTGTTGGCTACTGATGCTCAGTGGGTGCTCGACGAGGTTCACGCGGCACTTGGCACTGCCGACACCTCATTTGTTGTTTGCCGAGACGGTCGTGATGTGTCGCGCGCCATAAAGCAACGCACACCTGATCTCGCAGTTTTAGATTTGCAGTGCGGCTCAATGGGCGCAATGGCAGTGACGATGGATCTGCGCCTTGACCATAGTGATGGCCGGTCGCCAATGGTGCCTGTTTTGATGTTGCTTGATCGCGTCGCTGATGTTCACTTGGCCAAGCGCAGCGGGGCGCAAGGTTGGCTGATTAAGCCACTCGATTCTTTACGTCTGCGCCGCGCAGCAGATGCAATTATTGCCGGCAAAAACTGGCATGAAGGCGTGCCGGTCGAAGTCTAGAAGTTATTTTCGATTCGCAACAATAACTTCGGCAATTTGCAGGGCGTTGAGTGCCGCACCTTTACGCAAATTGTCGTTTGAAACGAACAGAATTAAACCCTTGTTTCCGTCAATTGAGTGATCTTGACGAATTCGTCCTACAAAACTTGGATCTTTGCCCGCTGCGATCAACGGCGTCGGCACATCAACGACGCTCACGCCAACAGCGGTTGACAAAATTTTGTGGGCTTGTTCGACGGTGATGTCTTTTTTGAATTCAAGAGTTAGTGAAAGCGAATGACCGGTGAATACTGGCACTCTCACGCATGTACCCGAGACCCGCAAGTCAGGAATGTGCAAAATCTTGCGTGATTCGTTGCGAAGTTTTTTCTCTTCGTCAGTTTCAAGCATGCCGTCATCAACCAAACTGCCTGCAAAAGGTATGACGTTATAAGAAATCGTGCGCGGAAACTTGACAGCGGGTTTGAACGCAATTGCCTCACCGTTGTATGTGAGTTCGTTCGCATTTGATGCACCAGTTTTTATCTGTTCGTGCAACTCGTCGACACCAGAAACACCCATGCCACTGACGGCCTGATATGTGCTGGCGACCATTCGCACCAGTGATGCGGCGTCGTGCAATGGCTTAAGCACAGGCATTGCCGCCATGGTCGTGCAGTTTGGATTTGCGATGATGCCAAGTTTGGCGTTCGCAATATCTTCGGGGTTTACCTCAGAGACGATCAGAGGAACATCAGGGTTCATTCGCCATGCCGACGAATTATCAATGACGATTGTGCCGTGCTTTGCATATTTCTCGGCGATAGCCCGAGAAGTCGTTGCACCAGCCGAAAAAATTGCGATGTCAAGATCGCTTGTGTCGGCAGTCGAAGCATCTTCAACTTCAATTCTTCGACCGTCAAATTCGATTACCGAACCAGCTGATCGTGCAGACGCAAAAAATCGAACTGATGTTGCAGGAAAGTTTCGTTCGATCAGCAGGGTGCGCATCACACTGCCGACCATGCCGGTTGCGCCGACAATGCCGAGAGATAGTTTTTTTGTCACGCGTTTAGGATACTTGAGCGACCAACCACCAATGGCTTCGATTAATTCTGTTTGTCGGTATGGTCTGCACATTCTTTTCTCTAGATGCAGAAACCGCAAGTTTGCGCTTTACCGAATGGAATATTTTGATTTCACCAAGCTGTGACTCAAAAAGTTGCAAGACCGTATCGGGTTTAAGCCTGTTGGCTTGCCAACCCAAACGAGTTGACCACCGCCATCGCGCAAAACGTTGACCCAATACGGGCAATTTCCATAAGCGACGCACAGCAATGCCAAGTGGAACCAGCACAATGTCGCTGAGAACCCAGGTACGAAAGTTGAGCACGATGAGACCGCCGCTGCGTGTCACACGAATTGCTTCACCAACCAAGTTGAGAGCATCTTGTGGCTGGCAGTGCTGCAAAGTTATGTAAGAAAAAGTCAAATCGACTGAATTGTCGTCACGCCCAAGAGTCTTGCCGTTTGCAACATGCAAGGTGCTTAGGCGATCAATGCGGCCAAACCGCGCAACTGTTTGCCGACAGCGCTCAAGAAATGCAGAGTCAACATCTGCGGCAATCACTGCGTTGCAGCGATTGGTGAAACTTGATGTCATACGACCGATGCCGCTGCCGATTTCTAGCAGCGTCGATTTCTCAAATTGAAATGACTCGAGTTGCAACAGCCGTATGTATCGTTGCACTTCTTTGTCACCAGTTTCAACAAAGGCTTTTAGTGTTAGTTCGTCACCTGTTTCGTTGTTAAACACCCATCCCGTTTCGCGTACAACATCGTCGGCAGTCAGATCGTTGTCGGCAAGGTTGCCAGCCGAATTCCATGGCAGGTGATGTGCGCGCAAATTTAAAGCCCTACGAGACTTCATATTGCAATCAATTTAGTTGCTATTTGCGCACTGGCAGAGGTGCTGAATAATCTTCGCCGCTATCAAGATCAAATGCTGTGTGTAAAGATCTCACTGCTTTTTCGAGCATCGGCGCAGCCACCACAACCGAGATTCGAATCGTGCTCGTCGAAATCATTTCGATGTTGACGTTGTTATCGGCAAGCACCCTGAACATTTTCGCTGCAATGCCGGGGCTTGACTTCATGCCAGCACCAACTAGTGAAATCTTTGCAATATTCGTGTCTTGAGTTACACCTGTTGCACCAACTTGTTTGGCGATTCTCTCGACAATTGGCTGGGCGTTGGCAACATCTGTTTTTGGCAGAGTAAACGAAATGTCGGTTGTGCCTGCTGTAGAGGTATTTTGCACGATCATGTCGACATTCACGTTTGCGCTCGCTAGTGGCTCGAATAAAGCGGCTGAAACACCAGGCTGATCGGGCACGCCAAGCACAGTTATCTTTGCGTCGCTTGCGTCATGAACTACGCCCGAGATTATTGGTTCTTCCATGTTTTGTTCTCCTTTTCGTACTTCACCTGTTACCCAAGTTCCCTGCTCCCAGGTGAAACTTGAGCGCACATGAATCGGCACATTGTGGTTGCGCGCAAACTCGACGCTACGCAATGCCAGCACCTTGCTGCCGGCACCCGCCATCTCAAGCATCTCGTCGAATTCAAGATGTTTTAGTTTTCGAGCCTGTGGCACAATGCGCGGGTCAGCGGTAAATACGCCGGTAACGTCCGTATAGATTTCGCAGACGTCGGCTTTCAGTGCAGCAGCAAGTGCGACAGCAGTGGTATCGCTACCGCCGCGTCCGAGTGTTGTGATTTCTTTAGCTGTGCTTACACCTTGAAAACCGGCGACGACCGCAACTTTGCCTTCACTGAGTGCTTCGCGAACGCGGTCACCTTTAATTTCAAGAATTTTTGCTCGACCGTGAACCGTATCAGTGATAATGCCAACTTGACTGCCAGTAAAACTCATTGCATCTACACCAAGGTCTTGCAAAGCCATGCAGAGTAGCGACATGCTGATGCGTTCGCCGGTTGTCAACAACATGTCCATCTCACGACCGGTCGGTGCCGAGGACACTTGACGAGCGAGGTCTAACAAGTTGTCGGTGGCTTTACCCATCGCCGAAACAACAATTACTAGCTGGTTGCCTTGCGATTGTGTCGTTGCAATATGGCGTGCAACATTGCGCATCCGCTCAGGGTCGGCAACTGAGGTGCCCCCATACTTTTGAACGATCAGCGCCACGGGCTTCAACGCTACCTCTACGGCTGTTGTTGACCTGTAGCATTTTCACCTCATGGGTACAGATAAACGCAATCGCCAAAAAGAGAATCGTCGAGCTCGCCAAAGTGAACTTGAAAAGCAGATTCAAAGACAAAGATTGGTTCGCCGCAGCACTCGTATTGCTTTGCTTGTAGGCGTTGTTGTTGCAATTGTTGCCGCCATCAGCTTGTGGCCAGAGAGTGACAGTGCGACCGAATCAGAAACGACCGACACTTCGGTTACTGAAACAAGTGATACAACGATCGCGTCGGCACCCGCCGGGCCTTTTGAATATGGTGCAGGCGAATGCGCACCAGTTGATGGTTCGGGCAGTCAAATTCAAAAATTTGACGCTGCACCAAAACTCTGCATCGACCTCACAAAAACTTATACCGCTCTTATAACAACCAATAAGGGCGATATGACTGTTGTGCTTGACCCAACTAAAGCGCCAGGCACAGTCAATAACTTTGTCAATTTGGCGCGTTCAAAATATTTTGACAACACGGTTTGTCATCGTGCAATTCCGACTTTTGTTGTGCAATGCGGTGACCCAACTGCCACTGGCACGGGTGGCCCTGGCTATTCAATAAATGATGAATTGCCGGCAGCGGGAGAGTACAAACTTGGCTCACTGGCGATGGCCAACTCTGGCCCAAACACGAACGGCAGTCAGTTCTTCATTATTTCTGGTGAGCAAGGCATCGCACTTCCACCGAGCTATTCGCTGTTTGGTCAAGTGACCACCGGCCTTGACACGACATTGCCAGCGCTTGATAAAGCAGGCAACAGCGACCCTGCATCGAACGGGTTGCCACCGAAAGAAGAAATAAGAATAATCTCGGTGACAGTTAGCGAAAGTTAACCAGCGCTAGTCAAGAAGTTCTGCACGCAGTGCAGTGAAAACTTTTTCTTCGACACCAATTTCTCTTAAATAGTTCTGCACTGAACCGTGCGTGGCGCTCAATCCAGAGAGAACAATCGTCATCGCGCGCGGGTCTGAAGCGGCAAATCGCGCTGGCATATTCGCATATGCATCTGCCAGCTCGGGCTGTTTGACTTTTGCCCATTCGATCAAGCGTTTCATGCCGTCGGCAGTTTTGCCGTAATCAGCACTGATGACTTCTTCGGGCACACCAAGAATCGACAGAATAAATGCGGCTAGCACTCCCGTGCGGTCTTTGCCGGCAGCGCAGTGAAAGACCGCAGGCAAGACATCTTGTTCAGAAATTAACTTGATTGCATTGACGAATTTATTTGAGGCCTGTTCGAGCATTTCACGATATGCCCAAACCAAAAACTCAACGACATCTTCGATTTCGGGGGTGTCGCCGTCGTTCCACGTCGCATCGATAATTGGCAGGTGATGAAAATTAACAGGAAACTGCTTTACGGGAAATGTTCCCCTAGTTTGCACTTCTTTTTCTGTCCGTAAATCAATAACGGTTTGCACGCCCAGATCGATGACGGCTTGCGCATCTTGTGCAGTAAGTCGGTACAAGCCGTCGGCGCGAAACAGTGTTCGCCACTTCGTGACTTGTCCGGTGGCTGTCGGATAGCCCCCTAAGTCGCGAAAGTTGTGCACCGCCTCGAGGCCGATTAAACGTTTTGGATCACTGATTAGCGCCGTTAAATGCTGACTGTTCACTCGCCCGAGGTTATCTGTGCCGAGTTAATGCAAGGTGTTCTTCAAGCCACGGTTTGGCAAACTAATCGGGCGATACTACAGTCGCACGGGTGAAACTTGTTGGCGTAATTGGTTCAGGCATTATGGGTTCGGGTATCGCCGAGGTAATCGCCAAATCAGGAATCGACGTCGTTATTCGGTCGCGCAGTCAAGAAACAGCTGATGCAACCAAGAACGCGATCGAAAATAGTCTCAAAAAACAAGTTACAAAAACAAAAATCACACAAGAGCAACTTGAAGCAGCAATGGCCCACGTTTGTGTAACGAGCAAACTTGAAGATTTGGCGAACTGCGATTTAATCATCGAGTCAGTGGCCGAAGATCTCGCAACAAAAAAAGAGCTCTTCACTGCACTCGACAAAGTTGTCAAGCCAAGTTGCATTTTGTCGACGAATACGAGCACTCTGCCCGTTATCGAAATGGCCAAGGTTACAAATCGCCCCGACAAAGTCTGTGGCATTCACTTTTTCAACCCGGCGGTTTTGATGCCTTTGGTCGAAGTCATTCGGCCGATTACTGCCAGCGATGAGACAATCAAATTGGCCAATGGGTTTGTCAAAGCGTGCGCGAAAGATGCAGTTCAAGTTGTTGACCGTGCTGGATTTATTGTCAATGCTTTGTTGTTTCCTTATTTAAACAACGCAATCGCAATGTTCGAGGCTGGTACCGCGACGATGGAAGACATTGACGTGGCGATGAAAGGTGGCTGCAACTTTCCGATGGGTCCATTTGCCCTGCTTGACCTTGTCGGACTCGACACTTCGGTTGCGATTCTTAATGCGCTACATGCTGAATTTAAATCGGCAAACCTTGAACCGCGACCAATGTTGAAGAAACTGGTCAGCGAAGGCAAGCTCGGTCGAAAAACCAAACAAGGTTTCTACAGCTACTAGTTTCAAGCAAAATGAAATTCAACGACTTGCCAACAAGTCTTGGTGAGTCTGTCTGGGAGTTTCCCGATAAAACAAAGTGGCCTCGGCACGATGTCGTCGGTAGGGGTGCCGACCTCGAGCCTGAAACCTTGATCTATGCATATCGGCACGGAGTATTTCCGATGGTTTCAAATGAGAGTAGTGATGCTTCAAGTGATTTACTTTGGTGGTCACCTCAAATGCGTGCAATTATTCCGCTTGATGGTTTAAAAATTTCACGCACGATGCGTCGGAGCGCAAAAAAGTTTGAAATTCGGGTTGACACGCAGTTCGAAAACGTGATGCGTAATTGTGCTGCGCCACACCGTGACAATGGCTGGATCACTGAAGACTTCATCAATGCTTATGTGAGGTTGCATCATCTCGGTTGGGCACACAGCATCGAAGTGATTGACGAGAGTGGTTTGCTTGCAGGTGGTTTGTATGGCGTGCGAATCAACAAGTTCTTTGCGGGAGAGTCAATGTTTCATCTTGTACGCGATGCCTCGAAAGTTGCACTGATGGCCTTAGTCGAGACGATGAATTCATCAAATTTGTCGCTTCTTGATGTGCAGTGGTTAACCCCACATTTGGCGAGCCTTGGCGCCGTGTCGATTAAACGTGAAGAGTATCTGCGCCGACTCGAGATTGCCGTAACCCAATAATCTCGCGCCTAGCCTTATCTAGTGGTGAGCGACTCAAAAAACACGACAAAGCGTGACGAGCCATGGGTGATGCGCACCTATTCGGGTCACTCAAGTGCTCGGGCCTCAAACGAGTTGTATCGCACGAATTTGGCACAAGGACAAACAGGCTTATCGATTGCGTTTGATCTGCCGACCCAAACTGGCTACGACCCCGACCACATTCTTGCTCGCGGCGAAGTTGGCAAAGTTGGCGTGCCAGTCGTGCATCTTGGGGATATGAAGACTTTGCTTGACGGTATTCCGCCAGGTGAGATGAATACATCGATGACAATCAATGCAACTGCCGCGTGGCTGTTGGCGCTTTATGTCGCAAACGCTAATGAGCAAGGTGTTGCGACAACCGATTTGCGCGGCACGACACAGAATGACATTCTCAAAGAATATTTGTCGCGCGGAACTTTTATATTTCCGCCACAACCATCAAAGAGAATCATTGTTGACATGATCGCCTGGTGTGCAAAAAATGCACCGAAGTGGAATCCGATAAATATTTGTTCGTATCATCTTCAAGAAGTTGGCGCCACGCCTGTCCAAGAGATTTCATTCGCGCTCGCAAACGCGATCGATATCTTGGATGCGGTCAAAAGTAGTGGCCAGATTTCTGACCAAGAGTTTCCGCAGGTATTTGCGTCGGTGTCTTTTTTCGTAAATGCGGGCATTCGGTTCATAGAAGAAACTTGCAAGATGCGGGCGTTCGTAAAATTGTGGGACCGAGTGGGTCGTGAGCGCTATTCGATTACTGATGAACGCGCGTTGCGGTTTAGATACGGAGTTCAAGTCAATTCTTTGGGTTTGACCGAGGCGCAACCCGAGAACAATGTGCAAAGAATTGTCTTAGAAATGTTGGCTGTGACACTGTCAAAAGATGCACGGGCGCGCAGTGTGCAACTTCCTGCATGGAATGAAGCCCTTGGCCTCCCACGCCCATGGGATCAACAGTGGTCACTGCGAATGCAACAGGTCTTGGCGTTTGAGACCGATCTTTTGGAATACGAAGATATTTTTAATGGCTCACATGTGATTGAAGCGAAAACTAACGAACTCGTTGAGCAAGCATGGGCTGAAATGAACGAAATTTTGAGTCTTGGTGGAGCGTTCGAAGCCGTTGAAGCACTCAAGGGTCGTCTCGTGCAATCGATGTCGAGTCGCACAAGCCGTATTGAAAAAGGCGATCAGCGCGTGATCGGTGTAAATGCGTTCACTCAAACAGCGCAGTCGCCACTTGGTGGCACCGACAATATTTTGAAAGTTGATCCGAAAATCGAAAAACAAATGATTAAAGAACTTGAAAAATGGCGCAAGTCTCGAGATCAGCAGGCCGTTAATCGTGCTTTGGAATCGTTAAAAACTGCAGCGCAGAATAACTCGAATTTGATGCCACCATCAATCGAATTAGCAATCGCTGGTGGCACGACAGGCGAGTGGTCGCAGGCACTTCGCGATATTTTTGGTGAATTTCGCGCCCCAACCGGAGTCGGCGGCTCATCTGGACGACACGGACAGTTGTTAGACAATGTCGTTGAGTTCGTAAAGACAATTGCTGGCGGGCCGCCGAGGTTGTTGGTTGCCAAGCCTGGCCTTGACGGACACTCAAGCGGTGCTGAGCAAATTGCAGTTGCAGCTCGAGATTCAGGAATGGAAGTCGTTTACAGCGGCATTCGTTTGACGCCCGAGCAAATTGCCGCTTCTGCGCGTGACGAAGACCCGGACGTAATTGGCTTGTCTATTCTTTCTGGTTCTCATCTCGACTTGGTTCCTGAAGTTATGTCGCAACTCAAAAAATTTAAAGTCATGTCGCCCGTGATTGTCGGCGGAATCATTCCTGAAGATGATCGCTCGCGTTTAAAAAAATTGGGTGTTGCTGCCGTCTATACGCCAAAAGATTTTGATATTGCCAGAATCATGCGCGATATTGCAGATTTAGCCGTAAGTAGGCGAAAGACCTAACTCAGGGTTTCATTGTTGTTGATGGGGCGACGGGTATAAAACCGTTCGCTGGCGGAAATATCAATTCTTGACCCGCTTCAACACGATCGGGGTCTGAAATGCCGTTGATTTCCATTAGCACTCGCATATCTAAGCGATTTGTTTCGGCGATTCCAAAAAGGGTGTCACCGAGTTGCACGACATAACGAATAGGAGCAACATAAACAGTTGTTGTTACGACAACGGTTGTCTCTACCGCCTCAATGGTCGTCGGTGGTGGCGTATCAACACCACGCTGGGCAAAAAATAGCGAGAGCAAACCACTCACGATCGTCACCGCAAAAAGTGACTTTCGTAAGTTGCCTGCAAGAAACATGCTTAACGATATTAGGCGTGAGATTAGTGAGTTGACTGTCATCGTGCTTACTGCAACCTCTAGTGTGAGCATATGAAAGTGTTGGCCGCAGTCGATAAGTTTCGTGGCACCGCAACCGCGGCTCAAGTTGCAACCGCAATTGGTCATGCGTGCTGGCAACTCGGACATGATTGTGTCGAACGCCCGTTAGCCGATGGTGGTGAGGGCACGCTTGAGGCGCTTGGCGGGGCAAATCGCACGACGCTTGTCACCGGTCCACTCGGCAAACCCGTGCAAGCACCGTGGCGGTTACATCGTGGAACTGCAGTTATCGAAATGGCTTGTGCATCTGGTTTATTGCTTGCAGGCGGTAGAGAAAAAAACGATCCAATCGCCGCAACGACTACTGGCACTGGCGAATTAATTGATGCTGCTCTTGATCTAGGCGCCAAACGAATAATTGTCTGTCTTGGCGGTTCTGCTACAACCGACGGAGGTCTCGGTGCTGTCAAAGCGATTCAGACACCGGCTCGCCTCAAGGGCGTTGAGTTCGTTGTCGCATGTGATGTCACGACGCAATTTACAGACGCTGCGAAAGTGTTCGGTTCACAAAAGGGCGCGTCACCTGCTCAAGTTCAATTTTTGACAACACGACTCGAGAAACTGGTTCACGTTTATCAACAAAATTATGGCGTTGATGTCTCAGAAATTTCTGGTGCCGGCGCTGCCGGCGGTTTGGCTGGTGGCTTGGCCGCACTCGGCGCTCAATTGGTGCCTGGTTTTGATCTCGTCGCCGAAGAAGTCGAACTCGATGTTTTGCTATCTGATGTCGATGTTGTTATCACGGGCGAGGGTTTCATGGATAGCGAGAGTTTTGCCGGCAAAGTAGTTGGCTCAATGGCTGAACTAGCTAGTGAGTGGAAAATTCAAATTGCAGCAATCTGCGGCGAGATACACCCAGACGTGCGTTCACTCATTAAAAGTGTGAGTCTTGTAGAAACTTTCGGTCGCGACGAAGCGTTCGCCCGACCTCTGCACTGTATTGAGCATGCCGCGCTAAAGATCTTGCGCGATCTCAACCCTTAGTTAGTTACTCAGCCTGTGGTCGTCGTGACAGCAGGTACAGCTGGCACGCTGACTGCTGCACCTGTACCCAGAGGTTTGCCTGCCAAGTCTGTGCCGAGAAGAATCAAAACTGTTGCTTCACCAAGATTTCCGGTTTCCGTTGGAATTGGTTCTGGCATAGCTGCGATGCCTACACCGCCAAGCGCATTTGCGACTGCAGCCGCTGCCTGTTCGCTACCCAAAAGGTAATAAACAACTGTGACTGTTTGTTTTGGAGTTATCTCACTTTTGTTATTGGCAGGCTGAACGATGTATCCACGACCTTGAAGTTCAGTTGTTAACTGTCCGGCACTTCCGGAAATGCCTGATGCATTAGTTACCTGAATCTTGAATGAAGTCAAAACCAAAGTTGTCGGCACGACAACTTCGCCCACTGTTGTTTCTGTAGATTCAACTACTGGTTCGGTTGCGGCGACGGTTGTCTGGCCGGTTTGATCATTACGAATGTCGCGGAGAATAAAGAAACCAAGTAAAACAGCCAGAACCGCAATAATTATTGAGAGCGTTGAATTCACATTTGTTGTGCCACTTGACTGGCGACGTTCAGAAGGGGCGCGACGGGGGCGTGATTGTTCTTGGCTCATACCTATATAACTTACCCCTAACGAGTTGCATCACTAAGGTTTTGAGCCGAGGGTGGGGATTGAACCCACGACCTACCGCTTACAAGGCGGTTGCTCTGCCACTGAGCTACCCCGGCGTCTTAATTGCGCAATCAGTGTACGGTCGAATTTGCTACCCAGACGGTTATTTGTTGCTGCGTCGAGATCTAACAATTTCATAAGTTGCAAGCGCTGCAGCGACAGAAACGTTAAGAGAAGACAAAGAACCCAGCATCGGAATGTTGACGAGCAGGTCGCATCGCTCGCGCGCGAGCCTTGACATACCAGCACCCTCTGCTCCGAGTACTAAACAAATTGATTCTTTGGCGGTCTCGCCAATTTCAAAAATATTTTTGTCGGCAGCGTCGTCAAGTCCGACGATGAATACGCCTGCTTGTTTCATTTCTGCCAGCGCACTTGGCAAACCGCCGACAACACACATGTTCAAATACTCAATTGCACCAGCCGATGACTTCGCCACCGTTGGTGTCACATGAACGGCGCGATGACGCGGCAAAATCACAGCATCGACACCAGCACCGTCACAGCAACGCAAAATTGCACCGAGGTTTCCTGGGTCGGTCACGCCGTCAACAGCAACCAACAACAATGGCGTATCGCGCGACTCAACCAATAAATCTGCGAGGAGAGTTTCGTCGATCGCATCAGCTTTAGCGAGAACGCCTTGAGGTGCTTCGCTACGTGCTTCGCGCTCGAGTTCTCGTCGCGAGACACTCATTACTTGGACTCTTTGATCGCGAGCCAAATCTAAAATGTCATCGATTACAGGGCTGGCTTCAATATCGCTCGCAATCCAAATTTCACGAACTCTGCGTCGCTGGCCAAGCAAAAGTTCACGTACCGCTTGTCTTCCCTCTATCTGTTCACCACCAAGCCCATGTTCTTTTTGCTGTGGACGATTGCTGCTGGCATAGCGATTTGAACGGCTGGCTACGTTTATGTGTTTGGGGCTGTTTGGATTTCTCGGCTTTGAGCCAGTCTTCGCGTAACGATTAGTGGCGCGGCCAGTTCGCTTGTTTTGTTTTGGATTTTTTGGCATCGGTGCTGGCTTCTATTCAGTCTGAGTCACAATTGCGACTGCCCAGCAAGCGATGCCTTCGCCGCGACCGATTGCTCCGATTCCTTCTGCTCGTCGACCCTTGACCGTGACTGGTGCGCCGACGGCAAGCGAAAGTTTTTTTTGCATTTCATCACGATGCGGGGCAATTTTGGGTTGTTCACAGACAACGCTGCAATCAACGTTGCCAATTTCG
>Ga0255196_1000138_pt1 | contig 14896 bp, 7 predicted proteins | sample Miss_Law_RepA_8h_FD_183637 | JGI IMG/M metagenome (GOLD analysis project Ga0255196, IMG submission 183637) | Freshwater microbial communities from Mississippi River, Louisiana, United States - Miss_Law_RepA_8h | ecosystem: Environmental > Aquatic > Freshwater > River | place: USA: Louisiana... | reverse complement strand
GCCTGCTGATTTCCGTTCCCAGCCAGCGCTCGGACACAGGAGGCGGTGAGCGCGATGCAAATGGCCGCCTCTTCAAAACCTATCCCCCAGGCTACCTGCGGCTCATCTTTGAACGTCTCGGTTTCAGCCTGATCGATCAGTGGGGTAACTCGGACGCCATGAGCCGGCAGGGCATCGAATGGGTGTCTTTGCTGTTTCAGCTTAAATCTGGTGCCAACACCCGACCCATCGACCAGATCGAAGGGGTGTTGAACCATGACAAGAAGAGCGCCACCTACAAATTCGCGCTCTTTCGGGCTCTGGCGGAAATCGCCACTCAAAGCCCCAACAGCGTCACATGGCTTGCCGACGGCCAGGTGGGGTTGCCTGTGCGATACGTGGCCGAAAAATGGCTGCAGTATTACTGGCCCTTGGTCGAATCGCGCACGTTCATCCCACAGTTGAATGGCGAACGCCCTGACGCTGGTAAACCCATCAAGTTTCGCAAGCACCTGCATGCCTTGGTTCAGCGCTATGCCAAAGCGGGCGGCTACAGCGGCTTCAGGATCGAGCGAAACAAGGGGCAGCTATCCCCGGATACCCAGAAACTGTTGCGAGCCCTGATGGCTGACATAGAAGACGCGATCATCAAGGGGCCGGTGGTTTTCGCAGGTGGCGCTCTCATCACGGGTCGGGTGTTTGGCTATGACGCCAAGAGCCGACAAGTCCTGATCCCCAACGATTTGTGGATCGAGCTGAGCCACTTGGGGTACTGGGTGAGCCAAGCCGTCATCCTTCAATGGGCTGAAAAGACCACTAAGCTGGGTGAGGGCATTGAAGTTGCCACCGTGGTCAACCTGCTGCTGGAAAAAGAGGATGAGCGCACAACCGCCGAGGCCAGGAAGCTGTTTTCAGGGCTGGATCGGCTGGAATGCGTCTGGACTGGCTCCACCCTGCGGGAGAGCTTCGATGTGGACCACGTCATTCCGTTTGATCTCTGGCACAACAACGATATCTGGAATCTGCTGCCAGCGTCCAAAACCGCCAACAGCAAGAAGAGCAATAAGCTGCCGTCCACCGAAATCTTGCGTTCCAGGAAGGACTGCATCGTGGTGTACTGGGAGCTACTCCGAGGCATGAACAGCAAGCGTTTCGACGGAGGCTGAAACCTTGCTCGTGATGCCGACTGACAACTGGCAAAACGCCCTCTATGGTCAGATGTGTAATGCAATTGAGGTTACTGCACTTCAGCGCGGAGTGGGGCGATGGCCTGGGATTTGACTGGGCTTGACACACTTCCAACTGCAGGTCCGATCAACCATCCATCATTGAGCATGCTCCAAGCCCTGTGCGAATCTGTGATGAATTGCATTCGCTATTCACTGCTATATACTCTTCACAACACCTGCTTTTCACAGCGAAATGACCCTTGACATGGTGGGGGTCGTTGGTTCGAGTCCAATCGCGCCTACCAAATACAAGCCCGACACGGAGTGTTCCGTGTCGGGCTTTTTGCTTTGTGCGGCCTTCATGAGCCCCGCGGGCAACAGAGTCCTCATTTGCCCGAGGCGTGCGGCTGTGATTTACTGTGCTCGTATCCATCGCATTTCAGCGGTGCTTCGAGGATGGTATGAACAAAAATGTCGCCGAAATCCTGGCCCGCATCCAGCAACTTGAGGAAGATCTGGAGGCTGAGCTCCAGCGGCGGCGTCATGCCTTGCAGGCTGATTTTGAAAATCGCCGCGTGCACTTTGAACAAGCGGTACTGGCGCAGCAGCGGCGCTTCAAGACCGGCTTTTGGCGCTATGTGGCTGAGGCCGAGTTGCGGCACCTTGCGTGCATACCGTTCATTTACGGGCTGATTGTGCCGATGCTGTTGCTCGACCTGGCTCTCACGGTCTACCAGTGGCTGTGCTTTCCGTTGTTTCGCATTCAGAAGGTGCGGCGCAGCGAATGCTGGGTCTATGACCGCGCGCACCTGGCGTACCTCAATGCGCTTGAAAAACTCAACTGCGCTTATTGTTCATACGGCAACGGTCTGGCGGCTTATTTCACCGAGATCGCCAGCCGCACCGAACAGTACTGGTGCCCGATCAAGCACGCACGGCGGCTTTTGCATGCGCACGACCGCTACGCGCATTTTGTGGACTACGGTGACGCAGAAAATTTCAGGCTCGAATTGCAGAACCTGCGTGAAAAGCTTCAGGCCACCCAAGACAAACAGGACATCGGGCTGGGCAAGGGGAGCACGGACTCCCCGGTCGAGCCGGGGAATGACAGCGGCAGCAAGTGAGCCTGTTCAGGCCATGCCCTGGTGTCTGAGCAGCGCGTCCAGGTTGGGTTCGCGGCCTCGGAAGGCCTTGAACGATTCCAGTGCGGGGCGACTGCCACCGGCTTCCAGAATGGCCTGGCGGTAGCGGCGACCGGTTTCGATGCTGGGCTGGCCGTGCGCATCGGCCGTTTCCTCAAAAGCCGCGTAGGCATCGGCCGACAGCACTTCGGCCCACTTGTAGCTGTAATAGCCTGCGGCATAGCCACCCGAGAAGATGTGGCTGAAGGTGTGGGCCATGCGGTTGAAGCTCGGCGGTTGCAGCACGGCGACTTCGGCACGCACCTCGTGCAGCAGGGGCATGAAGTCCAGCGTCGGGTCGTGCTCGGCATGCAGGCGCATGTCAAAGAGCGCAAACTCGATCTGGCGCAGCGTCTGCAGGCCGCTCTGGAAATTCTTGGCGGCCAGCATCTTGTCGAACAACGCACGGGGCAGCGGTTCGCCGCTGTCCACGTGCTGGGTCATGTGCTGCAGCACCGACCATTCCCAACAGAAGTTTTCCATGAACTGGCTGGGCAGCTCCACCGCGTCCCATTCGACACCGCTGATGCCCGACACATCGCGCTCATTCACCTGAGTGAGCATGTGGTGCAGGCCATGGCCGAACTCGTGGAAGAGGGTGATCACGTCGTCGTGGGTGAGCAGCGGCGGCTTGCCGTTCACACCTTCGGCGAAGTTGCAGACCAGGTGCGCGACCGGGGTTTGCAGCTGGCCCGTGTCCGGGCGCAGCCAGCGACCGACCACATCGTCCATCCAGGCGCCACCGCGCTTGCCAGCGCGGGCCGGCGGGTCCAGATAAAACTGGCCCACCAGTTGGCCGTTGCGTTCGATGCGGTAGAACTCCACGGCAGGGTGCCAGACGGGCGCCTCGTCCTGGCGGATGCTGACCTCGAACAGGGTTTCGATGATTTTGAACAGACCGGCCAGCACTTTGGGCGCGGTGAAGTACTGTTTGACCTCCTGCTCGCTGAAGCTGTAGCGCGCTTCCTTGAGCTTTTCGCTCAGGTAGGGGATGTCCCAGGCGTTGAGTGGGCCGCTCAGACCCAGTTCCTTGTGCGCGAATTCGCGCAGGTCGGCCAGGTCCTTTTCGGCAAAGGGCTTGGCTTTGGCGGTCAGGTCGCGCAGGAAGGTGATGACCTTTTCGGGCGACTCGGCCATCTTGGGCACCACCGAGACCTGGGCGAAGTTGTCGTAGCCCAGCAGCTGGGCTTCTTCATGGCGCAGCGCCAGGATCTCGCTCATCAAGGCGGTGTTGTCGTATTTTTGGGCCTCACCCTCGGTCTGGTCGGAGGCGCGTGTGGTGTAGGCCTTGTAGAGCCGCTCGCGCAAGGCGCTGCTGTCGGCGAACTGCATCACCGGCAGGTAGCTGGGCATTTTGAGCGTGAGCTTGGCTTGCCCGGCTTTTCCGTCCTTGTCGGCGGCAGCGCAGGCGGCATCGACCACATCCTGCGGCACACCGGCCAGCTCGGCGGGGGCCACATACAGGGCAAAGCTGTCGGTGGCGTCCAGTGTGTTTTCGCTGAACTTCTGCGAGACCTCGGCCTGGCGCTCCTGGATGGCAGCGTAGCGCTCCTTGGCCGCACCCTGCAGCTCCGCACCGCCGAGCACGAAGTTGCGCAGGGCATTGCTGTGGGCCTGGCGCTGCTCGGCGTTCAGGCTGGCCGGGTCGATGGCCTTGTATTTGGCGTACAGCTGCTCGTTGCTGCCCAGCCGGGTCCAGAACTCGGTGACGCGGGGCAGGGCGGCGTTGTAGGCGGCGCGCAGTTCGGGCGTGTCGGCCACGCTATTGAGGTGGCTCACGGCACCCCAGGACCGCCCCAGCCGCTCGGTGGCCACGTCCAGCACTTTGGCAATTTCCCTCCAGTCGGCCGGGAAGTCTGCGGCGGTGACGCGGGTCAATGCCGCATCGGCCTCGGCCAGCAGCACGTCCATGGCAGGGGCCACATGTTCGGGGGCGATGCGGTCAAACAGCGGCAGGCCGGCGGTGTCGAGAAGAGGGTTGCTTGCGGTCATGGTGGTTTCTGGTGGCTGCGGGGTGGATCCTCGGGTCAAGCCCGAGGATGACACTTTCTGATTCCCGGTGAGGTCATGTTTCATTCCCGGCTTGACCGGGCATCCATGCCTTATCTGGCGACGCGTTCTGCGGCTTCAAGGGTGTTGACCAGCAGCATGGTGATGGTCATGGGGCCGACGCCACCGGGTACCGGGGTGATGTAGCCTGCAACTTCCTTGACGCCAGCAAAGTCCACATCGCCGCACAGTTTGCCCTCGTCGTTGCGGTTCATGCCCACGTCCAGCACCACGGCGCCCGGCTTGACCATGTCGGCGGTCAGCACGTTGCGTTTGCCCACGGCGGCCACGATCACATCGGCCTGCAGGGTCTGGGCCTTCAGGTCTTTTGTACGCGAGTGGCAGATGGTGACGGTGGCGTCCTTTTGCAGCAGCATCAGGGCCATGGGTTTGCCCACGATGTTGCTGCGGCCGATCACCACGGCGTGCTTGCCCTTGAGGTCGTAGCCGATGCTTTCGAGCATCTTCATGCAGCCATAGGGGGTGCAGGGCCAGAAGCCGGGCATGCCGGTCATCAGGGCGCCTGCGCTGGCGATGTGGAAACCGTCCACGTCCTTGGCCGGGCTGATGGCCTCGATCACCTTCTGGGCATCGATGTGTTCAGGCAGCGGCAGTTGCACCAGGATGCCGTGGATGGTCGGGTCGTTGTTGAGGGCTTCGACGCGCGCCAGCAGGGCGGCTTCGCTCATGTCGGCGTCGTATTTTTCGAGCACCGAGTGCAGGCCGCTGTCTTCGCAGGCCTTGACCTTGTTGCGCACATAGACCTGACTGGCGGGGTTGTCGCCGACCAGCACCACGGCCAAACCCGGGGTGATGCCCCTGGCCTTGAGGGCCTGGGCGCGGGTGGCCACTTCGGTGCGCAGTTGTTTGGAGAGTTGGTTACCGTCGATCAGTTGGGCGGTCATGGTGTTCTCTAAAGTCAAGGTGGGTAATAAATGCAAAACGCCCGACAGTCGCGGGCGTTTTCGGGGTGTGGGGTGGATCAGGCTTTCACGGCGTCCTTGCCGAGCGCGATCTTGAGCAGGTCGGCCACGGTGTTGGCGTTGAGCTTTTCCATGATGTTGGCGCGGTGCGCCTCCACCGTCTTGATGCTGATGCCCAAGTCGTCGGCGATCTGCTTGTTGAGGCGACCCGCGACGATGCGTTCGAGCACCTGCGATTCGCGGCCCGTCAGCTTGGAGAGCAGGGCATCGCGGCTGGCAGCCTGCTGGTATTCGGCAAAGGCGTCGCGCGCCTGATCCAGCATGCGCTCGACCAGACCGAGCAGTTCTTCTTCCTTGAAGGGCTTCTGGATGAAATCCATCGCGCCCTTTTTCATGGTGTTCACCGCCATGGGCACGTCGCCGTGGCCGGTGATGAAAACGATGGGCAGCGGAGACTTGCGTTCGATCAGGCGGTCCTGCAGTTCCAGGCCAGTCATGCCGCCCATGCGCACGTCCACGATCAGGCAGGCGACTTCACGCGGGTCGAAACGGGCAAGAAATGATTCGGCCGAATCAAAGCAACGCACCCGGTAGTCCTTGCCTTCGAGCAGCCACTGCAGGGAGTCGCGCACGGCCTCGTCGTCATCAACAACGTAAACGGTGCCTTTTTTGGGAATCAAACTCATGGACTGACCTCGGAGGTTTTTTCTGGGAGGGCTGTGTTCTGAACAGGGATCCAGAACGAGAACCGGCAACCGATGATTTCATCCGCATTGTAGAGGTTCTGCGCTTCGATCCGGCCGGCGTGGGACTCGATGATGCTGCGGCAAAGGTTCAGGCCAATGCCCATGCCTTCTGCCTTGGTGGAGAAAAAGGCTTCGTAGAGGCGGTTCATGGTTTCGGGAGGCAGACCCTTGCCTGTGTCGGTGACGGAAAACTCCACCACGTCCTGGTCATCGACTTTACGTGGCACCACCCGCAGTTCCACATGACGGCGATCGGCCGGGCGGTTGGCGTTGTCGATCGATTCGGCCGCGTTCTTCATCAGGTTGATGAGCACCTGTTCGATGAGGATGGGGTCGACCACCAGCTGAGGCAATCGGGCTGCCACGTAATGCGACAGGCGCACGTGCCGACGGCGCAGTTCGATCTCGGCCAGTTCAACCGATTCGTGCACGATGGACTGCACCTCCGAGCGCGTGCGGTTGGGTTCGCTGCGCTTGACGAAGCTGCGAATCCGCTGGATCACCTGTCCAGCCCGTTGCGCCTGGTGGGCGGTTTTGTCCAGCGCCCACAGCAGGTCTTCTTCTTTGATCTGCTGGTTCTTGATGCGCGAGATCATGCCGTTGCAGTAGTTGCTGATGGCGGTCAGAGGCTGATTGAGTTCGTGCGCCACGCTGGAGGCCATTTCGCCCATGGTGATCAGGCGGCTGGCCGTTTGGGCGCGCTCGGCTTGTTGCTCGGCCAGTTCCTCGGCTTTGCGGCGGGGGGTGATGTCCGTGGCAATCACCATCTGGGCCAGGCGACCGTCTGCCCAATTGATGTAGCGCGAACGCACCTCCAGCCATTTGTCCAGGGCCGGTACAAACACCTCGGCGTTTTCCGTCAGGGCCACCGTCAGGGGCTCGGTGGGCAGGCCCGCCAGTGCGTCGACATCTTCCGTGACTTCATCCGCGGCGGAGTAGGCGCCGGCTTGTTCCACCAATTGCAGGTGCCCATCGGTGTCTTGTCCAAACCATTGCCGGTAGAGTTTGTTGGCGAACAGCAGCTCCTTGCTGCCCAGCGGTGCGACAGACACCGAGGCATCCAGGGCTTCGAGCACGATGGTGAAGCGCTCGTGTGAACTGGCCAGCTGCTCGCGGATCCGGTTGGGTTCGGTGATGTCCGTCATCGACGTCATCCAGCCGGTGTGTTTGCCTGTGGCATCGATCAATGGCGAGACGTACATGCGGGCGTCGAACAGGGCGCCATCTCGGCGTTTGACGCGCACCTGAAAGCCGCCAGGACTTTGCAAGCCCTTGAGTTCGTCTTCCAGGCGGCGCCTGAGCTGCTCATGGTCCTGCTCAGGCCAGTACGGAAACGGGGCAGTCGCGCCGACCAGCTCACGCTCGCTCCAGCCGGTCATTTCGCAAAAGGCTGCGTTCACATAGGTGATGCGACCTTGCAAATCCAGTGCACGCATGCCGGTGAGCATGGAGTTTTCCATGGCACGGCGGAAGTTGGTTTCGGCGATCAGGGCTTTTTGTGCTTGTTGTCGCCTGCGGCTGTGGCGCCAGTTGGCGATCAGCATCCAGGCGGTCATCACACTCAAGGCGACCGCCATCCAGAACTGTGCATTGCCTACCAGGCCGGTGGAGGTGCGCCAGGCTTGCGCGCGCAGCAACAGTCCGTTGCCCACAGGGGAGACGGGAACTCGGAATTCGTTGGCCGCAGGAGACGGCCATGGAAATGCTGGCCACAGGTGCCTGCGTGCGGGGATGGTTTGACCGGCCAGGGTGTCTCCCTCGGCGCTGACCAGCGACACCGCATATTTGGCAAGGATCTCGGTGGGAATGCCGTAGCGCAGCAGACTCTCCAGAGGGTATTCCGCCATCAGCACACCACTGAACTGGCCTCTGTCATTTGTCAAAGGCGTGTGCAGTTGCAGCATGGGCAGAGGCGCGTCCTTGCCCTGATCATTGGCGATGACACCGTAGATCGGCTGCATCAGGTCACGCGACAGGCTGTAGTGTGTTTCGGTGTCGCCCAGAGGCAGGGCTTCGCCCATGCGCAGTGGCACGTTTTGCAACAGATTGGACACTGTGTGGGTTGAAATCACTTGGCGCCGCTCATCGACCCAAGACAGGGACTGGTACTCGGGGTATTGCTGAACCAAGGCCTCGGCACGCACCACAAACTGGTCTTTGCGAATTTCACGGTTGGAGATGTCACGCGCCATGCGCATGACCTGCTCCTGACGCTCAAGCAGGCGCATCCGCATGCGCTGCTGCGCATACTCGACGTCGCGTCGCACGGCTTCCTGCTCGCGCTCGATTTCTTCACCCCGCAAATACCAGAAGGCACTTGCAATCGCAGCCATGAACAACACAACGGCTGCGACGGGGGCCAGGTTGGCAAAACGGTCTTGGCGGACCGGGGATTGCCGTTGCCACCACTGCCTCCAGTGTTTGACAGGATTGGGCACTGACGGGGACTGGATTTCACGGATGGTTTTCATCTGAGGGCGAGTTTAGGGTAGTTGCTCCCGCGTAACAGGCATTCAAATATCGTAATATGAAATAGATAAGCACAATTTGAAAATGCGGGAAAACTGTGCGATACTCCGTTTGCTGATCAAGTCAATAACACCTTCAGGAGACCGTGCATGACAGCCGTTAATCCGAACCAGAGCGCAAAGGATCTGGACTCTCAGGAAACCCGTGAATGGATGGACGCGCTGTCCGCCGTGATTGAAAAGGAAGGTGGCGAACGTGCCCACTTCCTGCTGGAGCAACTGCTCGAGCACGCCCGCGAAAACAGCATCGACATGCCCTTTTCTGCGAACACGGGCTATGTCAACACCATCGAGCCCAACCAGGAAGCCAGCTGCCCCGGCAACATCGAGATTGAGGAGCGCCTGCGCGCCTACATGCGCTGGAACGCCATGGCCATGGTGGTCAAGGCCAACCGTCACAACCCCGAAGACGGTGGTGACCTGGGTGGCCACATCGGCTCGTTCGCCTCGCTGGCCCACATGTTCGGTGCCGGCTTCAACCATTTCTGGCACGCCGAGAGCGAAAACCACGGCGGCGACTGCATCTACATCCAGGGCCATGTGGCCCCCGGTGTCTACGCCCGCGCCTACCTCGAAGGCCGCCTGACCGAAGAGCAGCTGCTGAATTTCCGCCAGGAAGTGGACGGCAAGGGCCTCTCCAGCTACCCGCACCCCAAACTGATGCCCGAGTTCTGGCAGTTCCCCACCGTCTCCATGGGCCTGGGCCCGCTGATGGCGATCTACCAGGCGCGCTTCCTCAAATACCTGCACGCCCGCGGCATCGCCAACACCGAAAACCGCAAGGTCTGGGTGTTTTGCGGCGATGGCGAGATGGACGAAGTCGAATCGCTCGGCGCCATCGGCCTGGCCGCCCGTGAAGGCCTGGACAACCTGATCTTCGTCATCAACTGCAACCTGCAGCGTCTGGACGGCCCGGTGCGCGGCAACGGCAAGATCATCCAGGAACTCGAAGGCGAGTTCCGTGGTGCCGGCTGGAACGTGATCAAGTGCCTGTGGGGCTCCAACTGGGACCCGCTGCTGGCCCGCGACAAGGACGGCGCCCTGCGCAAGATCATGATGGAGACGCTGGACGGCGACTACCAGGCCTTCAAGGCGAACGACGGCGCCTATGTGCGCAAGCATTTCTTCGGCCGCGACCCCAAGGTGCTGGAGATGGTCGCCCACATGAGCGACGACGACATCTGGAACCTGCGCCGCGGTGGCCACGACCCGCAAAAGGTCTACGCCGCCTACCACGCGGCCGTGAACCACAAAGGCCAGCCCACCGTGCTGCTGATGAAGACCGTCAAGGGCTTTGGCATGGGCAAGGCTGGCGAAGGCAAGAACACCGTTCACCAGACCAAGAAGCTCACGGACGACGACATCAAGTACATGCGCGACCGTTTCAACATCCCGATCCCGGACAGCGAACTGGCCAAGATCCCGTTCTACAAGCCGGCCGACGACACGCCCGAGATGCGCTACCTGCACGAGCGCCGCAAGGCCCTGGGCGGTTACCTGCCGCACCGCCGCGTCAAGGCCGACGAGAGTTTCACCGTGCCTTCGCTGGAGACCTTCAAGGCCGTGCTCGACCCCACACCCGAGGGCCGCGAAATCTCCACCACGCAAGCCTATGTGCGTTTCCTGACGCAGCTGCTGCGTGACCAGGCGATTGGCCCGCGCGTGGTGCCCATCCTGGTGGACGAGGCCCGCACCTTTGGCATGGAAGGCCTGTTCCGCCAGATCGGCATCTACAACCCCGCAGGCCAGCAGTACACCCCGGTCGACAAGGACCAGGTCATGTACTACAAGGAAGACAAGGCCGGCCAGATCCTGCAGGAAGGCATCAACGAAGCCGGCGGCATGTCCAGCTGGATCGCGGCGGCTACCAGCTACAGCACGTCCAACCGGATCATGATCCCGTTTTACGTGTACTACTCGATGTTCGGCTTCCAGCGCATCGGCGATCTGGCCTGGGCCGCGGGTGACATGCAGGCGCGCGGCTTCCTGCTGGGCGGCACTTCGGGGCGCACCACGCTCAACGGCGAAGGCCTGCAGCACGAAGACGGCCACAGCCACATCCTGGCTGGCACGATTCCGAACTGCATTTCCTACGATCCAACCTTCGCACACGAAGTCGGCGTCATCCTGCACCACGGCCTCAAGCGCATGGTGGAAAAGCAGGACAACGTCTTTTACTACCTGACGCTGCTCAACGAGAACTACGCCATGCCGGGCCTGACCGCAGGCACGGAAGAGCAGATCATCAAGGGCATGTATTTGTGCAAGCCGGGTGCTGAAGGTAAAAACCGCGTGCAGTTTCTGGGCTCGGGCTCCATCCTGCGCGAATCGATCGCCGCGCAGGCGCTGCTGGCCACCGACTGGGGCATCCAGGCCGATGTCTGGAGCTGCCCGAGCTTCAACGAGCTGGCCCGCGACGGCCAGGCCGCCGAGCGCCACAACCTGCTGCACCCGACCGACAAGCCGCAGGTCTCGTTCGTCGAGCAGCAGCTCTCGCAGCATGCTGGCCCGGTGATTGCCTCGACCGACTACATGAAGAACTATGCCGAGCAGATCCGCCCCTTCATCCCCAAGGGCCGGACCTACAAGGTGCTGGGCACCGACGGTTTCGGCCGCTCGGACTTCCGCAGCAAGCTGCGCGAGCACTTCGAGATCAACCGCCACTACATCGTGCTCGCGGCACTCAAGTCGCTGGCCGACGAAGGCGCACTGCCGGTTGCCAAGGTGGCCGAGGCCATCAAGAAGTACGGCATCAAAGTTGATAAGGTCAACCCCCTGTACGCATAAAAACCGGAGACAAACATGGCATTGGTAGAAGTAAAAGTCCCGGACATCGGGGATTTCGACGAAGTCGCCGTCATCGAACTGCTGGTCAAGCCCGGTGACACCGTCAAGGCCGAGCAATCGCTCATCACCGTGGAGTCCGACAAGGCCTCCATGGAAATCCCGTCCTCGCACGCGGGCCTGGTCAAAGAACTCAAGGTCCAGCTCGGCGACAAGGTCAAGGAGGGCTCGGTGGTCCTGCTGATCGAGGCCGAAGGCGTGGGCGCTGCGGCGCCTGCTGCGGCTTCAGCCCCCGTTCGGGCTGAGCCTGTCGAAGCCCCTGCACCGAGCGCTTCGACAAGTCCAGTGCGAGCGGAGCCGGTGGCCGCCGGCCCGGTCGAGGTGCGCGTGCCCGACATCGGTGACTTCAAGGACGTGGCCGTCATCGAAGTCTTCGTCAAGCCCGGCGACAGCATCAAGGTCGAGCAAAGCCTGATCACCGTCGAGTCCGACAAGGCCTCGATGGAAATCCCGTCCTCGCACGCCGGCGTGCTCAAGGAGCTCAAAGTCAAGGTGGGCGACAAGGTCAACATCGGTGACCTGCTGGCCGTTCTGGAAGGCACCACCGCTTCCGCTTCACCTGCACCCGTGGCCGCTGCTGCACCGGCCGCCCCTGCAGCAGCACCCGCCGCAGCGCCAGCTGCCCCTGCGGCTGCTCCGGTCGCCGCCAACACCGCCCCGGCCCACAACCCCACCGCCACGCCGGCCGTCGGCCTGCCCCACGCATCGCCGTCGGTGCGCAAGTTCGCCCGTGAACTGGGCGTGCCGCTGGACGAGGTCAAGGGCTCGGGCCAGAAAGGCCGCATCACCGCCGAAGACATCCAGAAGTTCACCCAGTCCGTCATGAGCGGTGCCACCCAGACCAAGGCCCAGGCGGCCAAGGCCCCTGCACAGGGCTCGGGTGGTGGCGGTTCCGAGCTGGGCCTGATCCCCTGGCCCAAGGTCGATTTCGCCAAGTTCGGTCCGATCGAGCGCAAGGAGATGAGCCGTATCAAGAAGATCAGCGGCGCCAACCTGCTGCGCAATGCGATCATGATTCCGGCCGTCACCAACCACGACGACGCCGACATCACCGATCTCGAAGCCTTCCGCGTCTCCACCAACAAGGAAAACGAGAAGAGCGGTATCAAGGTCACCATGCTGGCGTTCCTGATCAAGGCCAGTGTGGCTGCGCTCAAGAAGTTCCCCGAGTTCAACAGCTCGCTCGATGGCGACGCGCTGATCTACAAGCAGTACTACCACATCGGTTTTGCCGCCGACACGCCCAATGGCCTGGTGGTGCCCGTCATCAAGGACGCCGACAAGAAAGGCGTGCTGCAGATCAGCCAGGAAATGTCCGAGCTGGCCAAGAAGGCCCGCGACGGCAAGCTCGGCCCCGCCGACATGTCCGGTGCGACCTTCACCATCTCCAGCCTGGGCGGCATCGGTGGCCGTTACTTCACGCCCATCATCAATGCGCCTGAAGTCGCCATCCTGGGTGTCTGCAAGAGCAATATGGAGCCGGTGTGGGACGGCAAGCAGTTTGTGCCGCGCCTGATGCTGCCCCTGTCGCTCACCTGGGACCACCGCGTGATCGACGGCGCTGCGGCTGCACGCTTCAACGCTTACCTCGGTCAAATCTTGAGCGACTTCCGTCGCGTGTTGCTGTAAGGAGCGCGTGATGGCATTGGTAGATATCAAGGTTCCCGACATCGGCGACTTCGACGAAGTGGCGGTGATCGAGTTGCTGGTCAAGCCCGGCGACACCATCAAGCCCGAACAAAGCCTGATCACGGTCGAATCCGACAAGGCTTCGATGGAAATCCCGTCGAGCCACGGCGGCGTGGTCAAGGAACTCAAGGTCAAGCTGGGCGACAAGGTCAAAGAAGGCTCGGTCGTGCTGGTGCTGGATGCCGCTGAAGACACCGCCCCCGTTCGTGGTGAGTCGGCCCCCGTTCGGGCTGAGCCTGTCGAAGCCCATGTGCAGAGCACTTCGACAAGCTCAGTGCGAACGGAAAATGCTCCGACCGCCGCCAGCTTTGGCCAGACATACACGGGTGTGGCCGACATCGAGTGCGACGTGCTCGTGCTCGGTGGCGGCCCCGGTGGCTATTCGGCCGCTTTCCGCGCCGCCGACCTCGGCCTCAAGGTTGTGGTGGTCGAGCGTTACAGCACGCTGGGCGGCGTCTGCCTGAACGTGGGTTGCATCCCGTCCAAGGCGCTGCTGCATGTGGCCGCCGTGATGGACGAAGTGGCGCACCTGGGTGACTTGGGTGTGGAGTTCGGCAAGCCCGTGGTCACCATCGACAAGCTGCGCGGCCACAAGGAAAAAGTGATCGCCAAGCTCACTGGTGGTCTGGGTGCCATGGCCAAGATGCGCAAGGTCACCATCGTGCGCGGCTACGGCAGCTTTGTCGGCGCCAACCACATCGAGGTCGAAGAGACCACCGGCACCGGCCAGGACAAGACCGGCACCAAAAAAGTGGTGGCCTTCAAGCGCGCCATCATCGCGGCCGGTTCGCAGGCCGTGCGCCTGCCGTTCATGCCCGAAGACCCTCGCGTGGTCGATTCGACCGGCGCACTGGCCCTGGCCGGTGTGCCCAAGAAGATGCTGATTGTGGGCGGCGGCATCATCGGCCTGGAAATGGGCACCGTGTACAGCACGCTGGGCGCACGCCTGGACGTGGTCGAGATGATGGACGGCCTGATGCAGGGCGCCGACCGCGACCTGGTCAAGGTTTGGGAAAAGATGAACAAGGGCCGCTTCGACAACATCATGTTGAAGACCAAGACCGTGGGCGCACAAGCCACGCCCGAAGGCATCAAGGTGCAATTCGAAGGTCTGGACGGCACCAAGTCTGAGGGCACTTACGACCTGGTGCTGCAGGCCGTGGGCCGCACGCCCAACGGCAAGAAGATCTCCGCCGACAAGGCCGGCGTGGCCGTGACCGACCGCGGCTTCATCAACGTGGACATCCAGATGCGCACCAACGTGCCGCACATCTTCGCCATCGGCGACATCGTGGGCCAGCCCATGCTGGCGCACAAGGCGGTGCACGAGGCGCATGTGGCGGCCGAAGTGATTGCCGGTGAATTGCAGGGCAACAAGGAACTGGCATCCGCTGCCTTCAACGCCCGCGTGATCCCCAGCGTGGCCTACACCGACCCCGAAGTGGCCTGGGTCGGCCTGACCGAAGAGCAGGCCAAGGCCCAGGGCATCAAGGTCAAGAAGGGCCTGTTCCCCTGGTCGGCCAGCGGCCGCGCCATTGCCAATGGCCGCGACGAAGGTTTCACCAAGCTGCTGTTCGACGACAGCCCCGAGGCCCATGGCCACGGCAAGATCCTGGGCGGCGGCATCGTGGGCACCCACGCCGGCGACATGATCGGCGAGATCGCGCTGGCCATCGAGATGGGCGCCGACGCCGTGGACATCGGCAAGACCATCCACCCGCACCCTACCCTGGGCGAGAGCATCGGCATGGCGGCGGAGGTGGTCTTGCCGATGTCCACGGCGTCGGC
>Ga0255196_1000121_pt1 | contig 17584 bp, 14 predicted proteins | sample Miss_Law_RepA_8h_FD_183637 | JGI IMG/M metagenome (GOLD analysis project Ga0255196, IMG submission 183637) | Freshwater microbial communities from Mississippi River, Louisiana, United States - Miss_Law_RepA_8h | ecosystem: Environmental > Aquatic > Freshwater > River | place: USA: Louisiana... | reverse complement strand
GCGTGTAAATGGCCTTGTGTTTGCCGCGCAGACGGAGAGCAACTTCGCTGGCTACTCGTCCGAGGACCTTGTCGGTCGCGTCAATCACAAACCACTCATGCACGACCTCAGCGGGTTTTGCGCTGAACGTGGTCATGTTTTTCTTTCGAAAAGAGGTTTGTCGGGCTCTTTTCCACGGTCGGTGCTCTTCTGTTGAGAGCCTCTTAGGTGGGAAGTGAATCTTCGCCGCGGAGCCGCAAAAGCGCTGCGAAGCCTGCCATTATACGAAAAATACAGCCAACCTGGCAGGGGTGGGCCTGGGGGTCGGGTGGCAGCCGACATTTCGGCGTGCAGCGACGAGGAGGCTGCCACCCAGCCCCCAAGCCCACCCCTGCCCGGTTACCATCCCCTCATGTTCAGTTACCGCCACGCCTTCCATGCCGCCAACCACGCGGACGTGCTCAAGCACATCACGCTGCTGTCCACACTTCGCCATCTGCAGCAAAAAGAGGCCGGCATCACCCTGATCGACACCCATGCCGGCGCCGGCCTGTACCGGCTGGACGGTGACTATTCGCAAAAAGGTGCCGAAGCGCAGGACGGCCTGTTCAAGCTGCTCGAAGCCGCTGCCGAGCGCGAAGACCTGCCCGAACCGGTACAGGACTACCTGGACCAGGTGGCCCATTTCAACCCGGGTGGCGAAGCCCGTGTCTATCCTGGCTCGCCCGTGCTGATGGCGCAGCTCTTGCGCCACGAAGCCCGCGACCGGCTCAAGCTGTTCGAGCTGCACCCCACTGACATCAATGCCCTGGCCGGCAACATGGCCCAGCTCGAACTCGGCCGGGCGGTACAGGTCAGCCGCGAAGACGGTTTTGAATCGCTCAAGAAGCTGCTGCCACCACCCGCGTCGACCAGTGGCTCCAAGCGGGCCATGGTACTGATCGACCCCAGCTACGAGATCAAGTCCGACTACGCCAAGGTCAGTCAGGTGATCGCGGACTGTCTCAAGCGCTTCTCAACAGGCACCTATCTGGTCTGGTACCCCATCATTCCGCGCCCCGAGGCGCATGAGCTGCCCCGGCGCCTGCGCACCCTGGCCAACCAGGCCCGGCGCAGCTGGGTACATGCCACGCTGGCCATTGGCAAGGGGGTCGAAGGCGACACCGGCCTTTCGGCCAGCGGCATGTTCGTCATCAACCCGCCCTTCACGCTGGCCGAACAGTTGCGTGCCGCGCTGGCTGTGGTCGGACCGGCGCTGGCCCGCGGCAACGGCAAGGGCTGGCAGGTCGAGGCCGGGGGCGCCTGAACCTGACCGGAACAGGCTCAGGGAAAGTCCTGACGCACAGCCCCCAAAATTAACCGACCGATCGGTCGGTTAATCGCTATACTTCGCTTCCAGACGCCTCAAGACGGCGCAGGAGAAGCCCATGTACACGCAATCCTTCAGCGTTTCCGACCAGGACGACGCCAAATCCGCCGGCCTCAAGGCCGTACCCAAAGAAGCCAGCGCCGCCGAGCAGGCCCTGCAGGCCCAGTTCGACGCCCGCATCGACGCCGATGGCCGCATCGAGCCGCGCGAGTGGATGCCGGACGCTTACCGCAAGACCCTGGTGCGGCAGATCAGCCAGCACGCCCACAGCGAAATCGTCGGCATGCTGCCCGAAGGCAACTGGATCAGCCGCGCGCCCAGCCTCAAGCGCAAGGCCATCCTGATCGCCAAGGTGCAGGACGAAGGCGGCCATGGCCTGTACCTGTACAGCGCCGCCGAAACGCTGGGCACCAGCCGCGACGAGATGCTGGGCGCGCTGCACAGTGGCAAGGCCAAGTACAGCTCCATCTTCAACTACCCCACGCTCAACTGGGCCGATGTCGGCGTGATCGGCTGGCTGGTCGACGGCGCGGCCATCATGAACCAGATCCCGCTCTGCCGCTGCTCCTACGGCCCCTACGCCCGCGCCATGGTGCGCGTGTGCAAGGAGGAGTCCTTCCACCAGCGCCAGGGCTACGAAGCCCTGCTGGTGATGATGCAAGGCACGCAGGCACAAAAGGACATGGTGCAGGACGCCGTCAACCGTTGGTGGTGGAAATGCCTGGCCATGTTCGGACCGCCGGACGCCGACAGCCCCAACAGCGCGCAAGGCATGCGCTGGGGCATCAAGCGCATCTCCAACGACGACCTGCGCCAAAAGTTCGTCGACGCGACCGTGCCGCAGGCCCAGGTGCTGGGCGTGACGCTGCCCGACCCGGACCTCAAGTGGAACGAGGCGCGCGGTCACTACGACTACGGCCAGATCGACTGGGACGAGTTCTGGTCCACCGTGAACGGCAACGGCCCCTGCAACAAGGAACGCCTGGGCGCCCGCGTCAAGGCCTGGAACGACGGGGCCTGGGTACGCGAAGCCGCCCTCGCCCACAGCCGCAAGCAACAGCAACGCCAGATGAAGGAGGCCGCATGAACGCCACCACCCAAGCACCCGCACTGAAAGAATGGCCTCTCTGGGAAGTTTTTGTCCGCAGCAAGCAAGGCCTGGAGCACAAGCACTGCGGCAGCCTGCACGCCTCGGATGCGCAGCACGCGCTGCAGATGGCCCGTGACGTCTACACCCGCCGCCAGGAAGGCGTGAGCATCTGGGTGGTGCAGTCCAGCGCGATTGCGGCCAGTGAGCCCAACGACAAGAGCGAGTTCTTCGAGCCCGCCAGCGACAAGGTGTACCGCCACCCGACCTTCTACGAGATCCCCGAAGAAGTGGGGCACATGTGATGGGCGCCCAGGTCACTGCCGTCACAGCCCCTGTCGACTATTTGTTGCACCTGGCCGACAACGCGCTGATCCTCGGTCAGCGCAATGCCGAATGGTGCGGCCACGGCCCGGTGCTGGAAGAAGACATTGCACTGTCGAACAACAGCCTGGACCTGATCGGCCAGGCGCGCCTGCTCTACCAGCATGCCGCCACGCTGATCGGCAAGGGCGCCACCGAAGACACGCTCGCGTACTTCCGCGATGTGCCCGACTTCAGGAACTACACGCTTTGCGAACTGCCGCACCTGCCCCTGATGTCGGCCACGGCCCAGGGCGACCGCGACTTCGCGACCACCATCGCACGCAACTTCCTCTACAGCGCACTGATGGTGCTGGCGTGGGAACAGCTGCAGTCTTCCAAAGACGAGCAGCTCGCCGCGATCGCCGCCAAGTCGCTCAAGGAAGCGCGTTACCACCTGCGCCATTCGCGCGACTGGCTGGTGCGTCTGGGTGACGGCACCGACGAATCGCATGCCCGAATGCAGGCCGCCATCGACGCCCTGCTGCCCTACACCCGCGAGTTCTGGGTCGCCAGTGCGCATGAACAAGCCGCGCAGGCCAATGGCAGCGGTGTGGACGTCACCGCTTTGCAGCCTGACTGGAACGCCATCGTGGACGCGGCCCTGGCCGAAGCCACGCTCAAACGCCCGGCCGACAGCGCCTTTGTGCCCACCGGCAAGCAGGGCATCCACTCGGAGCATCTGGGCTTCGTTCTGGCCGAAATGCAGAGCCTGGCGCGTCAGCACCCCGGCGCCAACTGGTAAGTCGCACATGACCACGACCCTGACCCGCGCAGAGCAGGCCTGGCAATTGCTGGAGGGCCTGAGCGACCCGGAAATCCCGGTCATCACGCTGCGCGAGCTGGGCATCCTGCGCGCAGTGCGCGAAGGTGCCGACGGTCTGGAAGTGGTGATCACGCCCACCTACAGCGGCTGCCCGGCGATGGGCCAGATCGAAGACGACGTCAAGGCCACGCTGGCCGCAGCCGGCCTGCAAGCCCGGGTCGTCACGCAACTGGCCCCGGCCTGGACGACCGACTGGATGACCGAGGCCGCGCGCGAAAAACTCCGCGCGTATGGCATCGCCCCGCCGCATGCCTGCGCCAGCGAGCCACCCGGTGGCGCCAGCGTGGTGAAGTTTGCCGCCCGCTCGGCCAAGGCCGACGTCGTGCACTGCCCGCAATGCGGGTCAGCCAACACCACCGAAACCTCCCATTTCGGCTCCACCGCCTGCAAGGCCCTGTACCGGTGCCTGGACTGCATGGAACCGTTCGACTACTTCAAACCCTACTGAACCGCACCAAGAGCGACCCACCATGCGCTTTCATGACCTGACCGTTTCCCGCGTGACGCCCGAAGCCGCCGGCGCCGTGGCCATCACGCTGGCTGTGCCTGCCGATCTGCGCGAGGCTTTCAGCTTCCAGCCGGGCCAGTTCCTGACCGTGCGCGCCGACATTGGCGGGGCCGATGTGCGCCGCAGCTACTCGATCAGCTCGCCACGCAGCCGTCTGGCCCAAGGCGAACTCGAGCTGGGCATCCGCCCGGTCGAAGGCGGTGTGTTCTCCAACTGGGCTGCCAGCCAGCTCAAGGCCGGCGACACCCTGCGCGTGATGCCGCCCGATGGCCGCTTCACCGTGCAAAAGCAGCGCGCCATCCACCGTGTGGGCTTTGCTGCCGGCTCGGGCATCACGCCCATCCTGTCGATCCTGGCCACCACGCTCGAAGAGCAGCCGGAGTCGAAGTTCACCCTGGTCTATGGCAACCGCCGCATGGACAGCGTCATGTTCAACGAGGCCCTGCAGGACCTCAAGGACCGCTACCCCTCGCGCCTGACGCTGATCCACATCCTCTCGCGCCAGGCGCAGGAAGTGCCTCTGCTCGAAGGCCGCATCGACGCCGCCAAGGTGCGCGCCGTCATGGACGCGTTCCTGCCCGTGGGCAGCATGGACGAGGTCTTCATCTGCGGCCCCGAGGCCATGATCGAAGAGACCGAGAAGACGCTGCTCGAAGCCGGCGTGAAGGCCGACCGCATCCGCACCGAGCGTTTCACCTCGCCCACGCTCGAAGCCCTGACGCCCGAGCAAAAGGCCAAAGCCGTGCTGGGCCACAAGGCCACGCGCGACGGCGGCGAAGTGCAGCTGACCGTGGTGCTCGACGGCAAGCCTTACGAGATGCCGATGAACCGGGACGAAAAAATCCTCGACATCGCGCTCGCCATGGGCCTGGACCTGCCTTACTCATGCAAGGGCGGCGTGTGCTGCACCTGCCGCTGCAAGGTCACACAAGGCACGACCGTGATGGACAAGAACTTCACGCTCGAAAAGCCCGAAGTCGATGCCGGCTTCGTGCTGTCCTGCCAGGCGCGACCGACCAGCGACCGCGTGGTGGTCAGCTTCGACGAGCGCTGATGCCTCAGGCGCTCCATGCAAAACGCCCCGCAGAGCGGGGCGTTTTGATTTGGATGACCGGTTCGATCAGAAGCGGTAACCGATGCCGACGCTGGCGGCGACGGGATTCAGCTTCAAGGTACCTGCGTTAGAGCCACCGGAATAGACATCGGTCTTGATGTAAATTTTCTTGACATCAAAGTTCAGCGACCAGTTTTTGTCCAAGGGGATATCCACGCCTGCCTGCAAAGCGCCGCCCCAGCTGTGGCTGTCCAACGTATGACCGGTTGTCAAATTGACGCTGCTGATCTTGGTGTAATTGATGCCTGCGCCCACGTACGGCTTGTAAGCACCTAAATCTGTAAAGTGGTATTGCATCAGCAAGGTTGGCGGCAGTTGCTTGAACGTACCGATGTCTGCTGCGCCGGCAAAAACTTTCTGCTTTTGCGGTACGGTCAGGATCAACTCAGCGGCTACGTTCTTGTTGAAGAAGTAGCTCACATCCACTTCGGGGATGACTTTATTGTTGGTGCTGAGGTTCAGGCCAGTACTGTCTTTGTTAGTCCAATCCAGATGGGTCGCACGGAAACGCACCATCCACGGACTTTCCTGGGCTTGCACAGCGCCGAGACCACAGGCGGCCAGAGCGGCCAGAACGATCATTTTTTTCATGGTTTTCATCCTCTGATTCAGAAGCACAACCGCTTCAGGAACCATTGGAATTGACCGCGGGCAAGGGCGTTTTGCGTCAGATCAAATCCGGGAAAACCACGACCTGACGCCCGCACGGGGTTTGTGTCAGATCAAAAAGAACTGTCGGATTTTCGAGATGCGTGAGGCGCCGTACTGCGGTGCAAGGCCACCTTGGCACGCCCTTGACGGCGAAAACCCAGAGCTTGCGCAGCAGCTTCGCTGAGGTCGATCACGAACCCACGTTTGGAAGGTCCACGGTCATTGATCCGGACCTGCACCTCACGCCCGTTGCGCAGGTTGACCACGCGCACCCAGCTGCCCAGCGGCAGGCGAGGATGTGCCGCCGTGAAAGCATGCCCGTCAAACCGCTCGCCACTGGCGGTACGGCGTCCCTGCCAGCGCCGTCCACCGTACCAGGTGGCCATGCCTTGCTCCAGCAGGGTCGCGGGTTCCGACACATCTGCAGCGGTCGCTTCGGTCTCCGGCAAGGCATCGGCCAGTGCAGCACGGGCACACCACAGCGCCAGCAGCCCCGCACTGAACGTGCGACGCTTCATGCGCCTTTCAGGCGCGACAGGATGTCGGTGGTCGCCGCGCTCTGGTTCATGGTGTAGAAGTGCAGCGCCGGCACACCCGCCGAGATCAGCTGGTCACACAGATCGGTCACCACCTCCAGACCAAAGGCCTTGATGGACGCGATGTCATCGCCATAAGCCTGAAGGCGCAGACGGATCCAGCGTGGAATCTCGGCACCGCAGGCATCCGAGAAGCGCAGCAGCTGCGAAGAGCTGGTGATCGGCATGATGCCGGGCACCACCGGGATGTCCGCCCCCAGCTTGTGCGCCTCATCCACAAAACGGAAATAGGCATCGCTGTTGTAGAAGTACTGCGTGATGGCCGAGTTGGCCCCGGCCTTGACCTTGGTGGCAAAGGCCTGCAGGTCGGCTTCGGGCGATTTGGCCTGTGGGTGCACCTCGGGGTAGGCCGCCACCTCGATCTGGAAATCGTCACCCGTTTCAGCACGGATGAAAGCCACCAGATCGCTCGCATACTGGAACTCGCCACCAGCCCCATAGCCACTGGGCAAATCGCCACGCAGGGCCACCAGACGCTTCACACCCATGCCCTTGAGCGTGGCCAGCTGCGCACGCACCGAAGCCTTGGTGGCGCCGATGCACGAAAAATGCGAGGCCGCCGCCACACCTTCGGCAATGATCTCGCCCACGGTGGCAAAAGTGCCTTCTTGGGTGGAGCCTCCCGCCCCGTAGGTCACCGAGCAGAATTCGGGCTGGAGCTTGTAGAGCTGCTGGCGCACGCCACGCAGCTTCTCGGCGCCTTCAGGGGTCTTGGGTGGAAAAAATTCAAAACTCACGGGCAGCTTCATCGCGCCTCTCCTTCAACTCGCAGGCTTGATCGCCTGCACAAAAAATTCGCGGTTCCCGTCACCGCCCTCGATCGGGCTGTCCAGCCAGGCCTGCACCTGCAGGCCGAGGGCTGAACACGCTTCGCGGATGCGGGCCTCCACCTGCACATACAGGTCAGGATCGCGCACGATGCCTCCCTTGCCGATCTGCCCGGGTTGCAGCTCGAACTGCGGCTTGACCAGCATCAGCAGTCGCCCGCCAGCGTGGAGCATCGGCACCACACCCGGCAAGACCAGGGTGAGCGAGATGAAGGACACATCGCCCACCACCAGATCGAAGCCTTGGTCTGCGCCAGGTATGCGGGCATCGCCGGGCTGCAGTTCTCGGGCATTGAGCCCTTCGATACACACCACCCGCGCATCGCTGCGCAGGCGCGCATGCAACTGGCCATGTCCGACATCCACCCCCACCACCTGCGCAGCGCCTTGCTGCAACAGGCAATCGGTGAAGCCACCGGTACTCTGGCCCACATCCAGACAGCGCCAGCCCGAGGCATTCCAGCCAGCCGTCTTGAGGGCGCCTTCGAGCTTGAGTCCACCGCGCGAAACGTAACGCGTTTCCGCGTCGTCCAGCAGCACCAGCTCGGCCGTTTCGGGCACCTCGTCGCCGTTCTTGGCCACACGCCGGAAAGCACCGGCACCCAGGCGCCACTGCACCCCGGCGGTGATCAGCCGCTGCGCCTGCGAGCGCGAGGCCGCGAGGCCCCGTTCGACGAGGAGTTGGTCGATGCGCATCAATACCTGTTGTGCTCAAGCGCGCAGCGAGCGCCTCGCAGGCAAGGCGCGGGGGGATCCGAAAACCGGAACGTACTTCCTGTACGTGAGGATTTTCGGAAGGACCCGCAACGCCGCATGCGTGGCGCGCAGTAGCGTCTCAGTAACGGTAGGTGTCCGGCTTGTACGGGCCCTGCTTGGGCACACCGATGTAGGCGGCCTGGTCGTCGGTCAGCTCGGTCAGCATGGCGCCCACCTTCTTGAGGTGCAGGCGAGCCACTTTCTCGTCGAGGTGCTTGGGCAGCACGTAGACCTTGCCCACGTCGTAGCCTTCGGGGTGGGTGAACAGCTCGATCTGGGCGATGGTCTGGTTGGCAAAGGACGAAGACATCACGAAGCTGGGGTGGCCGGTGCCACAGCCCAGGTTCACCAGACGGCCCTTGGCCAGCAGGATGATGCGCTTGCCGTCCGGGAAAATCACATGGTCGACCTGGGGCTTGACCTCTTCCCACTGGCACATCTCTTCGAGTTTGGCGACCTGGATCTCGTTGTCGAAGTGGCCGATGTTGCAGACGATGGCCTGATCCTTCATGGCGGCCATGTGTTCGTAGGTGATGACGTCACGGTTGCCGGTGGTGGTCACGAAAATGTCGGCCTTGTCGGCGGCCCACTCCATGGTGACCACTTTGTAGCCTTCCATCGCCGCCTGCAGGGCGTTGATCGGATCGATCTCGGTCACCCACACCTGGGCGGAGAGGGCGCGCAGGGCCTGGGCACTGCCCTTGCCCACGTCACCGTAACCGGCGACCACGGCCACCTTGCCAGCGATCATGACGTCGGTGGCGCGCTTGATGCCGTCCACCAGCGACTCGCGGCAGCCGTACAGGTTGTCGAACTTGCTCTTGGTCACCGAGTCGTTGACGTTAATGGCGCGGAACATCAGCGTGCCCTTGGCCGACATTTCCTTGAGGCGGTGCACGCCCGTGGTGGTCTCTTCGGTCACGCCAATGATCTGCGCGCTCTTGCGGCTGTACCAGGTGGCGTCCTCGGCCAGCTTGGCTTTGATGGCGGCGAACAAAATGCGCTCTTCTTCGCTGCCGGGGTTGGCCAGCACTTCGGGGTGCTTCTCGGCCTGCTTGCCCAAGTGCATCAGCAGCGTGGCGTCGCCGCCATCGTCCAGGATCATGTTGGGACCTTCGCCCTCGGTGCCCTTGGCGCCGAAGTCAAAGATGCGGTGGGTGTAGTCCCAGTACTGCTCAAGGGTCTCGCCCTTGAGGGCGAACACCGGCGTGCCGCGGGCGGCAATGGCGGCGGCGGCATGGTCCTGCGTGGAGAAGATGTTGCACGACGCCCAGCGCACTTGTGCGCCCAGGGCCTGCAGGGTTTCGATCAGCACAGCGGTCTGAATCGTCATGTGCAGCGAGCCGGTGATGCGTGCGCCCTTGAGCGGCTGCTGGGCGGCGAATTCTTCGCGGATGGCCATCAGACCGGGCATTTCGGTCTCGGCGATCTTGATTTCCTTGCGGCCCCAGTCGGCCAGGCCAATGTCGGCGATCACGCAGTCGGCGTTGACGGCGGTTTTGAGAGGTGCATTCATGTGTGCGCTCCAGTGCAAATGGTTGAACCACTGGGGCATGCGGGGACCTGGAAGATGGACTCACCGCACTGGACCAGTGGATGAGCGTCGTTGCGAATGGAAGGGTTCCGAGCCTCACGCCTGCTGCCAGCCGGGGCTGGTGGGCGCTGCAACGCTCCTCGGAATGACGCTTATTCTAATGGAATCTCTTGTAGGAGCGCGCCCCTGCGCGCGAATGCCCGCTTTGCCACTGTACGAGCCCTGCGACCATGGCTTTCGCGCGCGGGGGCGCGCTCCCACAGTCTTTGCCTGGCCTGCCATGGGTATAGGTGCCCGGTAAAATCACACCCCATTGCCCGCAGCCGCGGCGCCCACAGCTTCCCCCAGGACCCCCCGTGACCTACGCCAACGAGACCCGGCGCCGCCGGACTTTTGCCATCATTTCCCACCCTGACGCGGGTAAAACCACGCTGACGGAAAAACTGCTGCTGTTCTCCGGCGCGATCCAGATCGCCGGTTCGGTCAAGGCGCGCAAAGCCTCGCGCCACGCCACTTCGGACTGGATGGAGATTGAAAAGCAGCGCGGCATCTCGGTGGCGTCTTCGGTCATGCAGATGCTCTACCGCGACCACGTGATCAACCTGCTGGACACCCCTGGCCACAAGGACTTCAGCGAAGACACCTACCGCGTGCTGACGGCCGTGGACTCGGCACTGATGGTGATCGACGCGGCCAACGGTGTGGAAGCGCAGACCCGCCGCCTGATCGAGGTGTGCCGACAGCGCGACACGCCCATCATCACCTTCGTCAACAAGATGGACCGCGAAGTGCGTGACCCGCTGGACATTCTGGACGAGGTCGAGCGCGAGCTGGGCATGCCCTGCGTGCCCATGACCTGGCCTGTGGGCCAAGGCAAATCGTTCGGCGGCATCGTCAACTTGCGCACGCAGGCCATGACGGTGTTCGAGTCGGGCAGCGAACGCCGCCCGCAGGACTTCGAGACCATTCCCCTGAGCGAGCAAGCCAAGCTGGCCGAGCGCTTTGGCAGCGAATGGACGACGGCCATGGACAGCATGGAGCTGGCCACGGGGGCATCCCCTACTTTTGACCACGAGGCCTTTCTGGCGGGCAAGCAGACGCCCGTGTTTTTCGGCTCCGGCGTGAACAACTTCGGTGTGATGGAAGTGCTGGACGCGCTGGTCGACCTGGCCCCTTCGCCACGGCCGCGCAAGAGCTCACTCATCGTCAACAAGCAGCCGGTCGAAAAAACCATCGAGCCCGAAGACGAAGCGTTTTCGGGTGTGGTCTTCAAGGTACAGGCCAATATGGACGCCAACCACCGCGACCGCATCGCCTTTGTGCGCATGGCTTCGGGCAAGTACACACCCGGCATGAAGCTCAAAGTACAGCGAACAGGCAAGGAACTGCGGCCCACCAGCGTGGTGACCTTCCTGTCGCAACGCCGCGAAGCCGTCGATGAAGCCTACGCGGGCGACATCATCGGCTTCACCACCCACGGCGGCGTGCAGCTGGGCGACACCATCACCGATGGCGCCAACCTGCAATTCACCGGCCTGCCCTTCTTCGCACCCGAACTCTTCATGACCGTGATCCTGAAGAACCCGCTGCGCACCAAACAGCTGCAGCAAGGGCTGGACCAGCTGGGCGAAGAAGGCGCGATCCAGGTGTTCAAACCCGAAGTCGGTGGCCCCATGCTGCTGGGCGCGGTGGGGCAGCTGCAGTTCGAGGTGGTGCAGCACCGCCTGAAAACCGAATACGACTGCGACGTACGGTTGGAGAACTGCCAGTACACCGGCGCCCGCTGGATCACGGCAGACAACGCCCAGGACCTGCGCGAGTTCACGAACACCTACCCGCAGCGGTTGGCGCTGGACGCCGCAGGCACGCTGGCGTATTTGTGCACCAGCCCGTACGACGTGCGCCTGGCGCAGGAGCGCTTCCCCAAGATCCACTTCCACCCGTTGCGCGAACATGCGGGTCTGGCGCTGGGCTCGGCCCACTGAAGCCCATGCATCCGCTGGCCGACTGGCAACCTGGCAGGATCATCGGTGTCTTGACCGACATTGATGACACGCTCACGACCGAGGGGGCGATCACAGCCGATGCGCTGCAGGCACTGGGCCGACTCAAAGCAGCGGGCCTGCATGTGGTGCCCATCACCGGGCGGCCTGTGGGCTGGAGCGAGGCCTTTGCGCAAAGCTGGCCAGTGGACGCCATCGTGGCCGAAAACGGCGCCGTGGCCCTGCAGTACAGCAAGGGGCAGCCCCTGCACAAGCGATACCAGCAGGAGACTGCCGTACGCACGGCCAACTTCGCACGCATGCAAGAAGTACTGGCACAGATCGAAAGCCGCATCCCTGGCGCCAGGCGCTCACAGGACAGTGCTGGACGCGAAACCGACATTGCGATTGACCACAGCGAATTCACCCATCTGCCTCAGTCCGACATCGACGCCGTGGTGCGACTGATGCAGACCGAAGGCATGACCGCCACCGTCAGCAGCATCCACATCAACGGCTGGTACGGCGAGCACGACAAGCTGGCAGGCGCACGCTGGATCGTGCGTGAGCTGTGGGGACGTGAGCTGGACGCCGAACTCGACCGCTGGGTCTATGTGGGGGACTCTACCAATGACCAGGTGATGTTCCAGCACTTTGTGCACAGCGTGGGCGTGGCCAACATCCGACGTTTTGAAGCACAACTCACGCACCCACCGCGCTACATCACGCAAGCCGAGCGTGGCGCGGGATTCGCTGAGTTCACCGCCCATCTGCTGCGGCACCGAGTATGAATTCGCCCAAAAACACACAGTTGCACTGGCAGGAAAACGGGCTGGAACACAGCGCACTGTGGCAGACCGATAGCGGCGCCCGCCAGCCCAGCCGCGTGGAAACCGTCAGCAAGCTGGACGCCGACAGCGCCTACCGACTGGCCAGCGCCGGCACCGGTCTGCTCTGGCGCGGCGATTTTCAAACCGCACGGCAACTGCTGCAAGGCATGACGCAACGCCTGGACAGCGCGGCGCGGCGCAAAAAGAAGACACCCACCACCAACGCGGCCGAAAGCTTCGCCGAGCACCGCAAGGCCCAGGCCCTTCGCGTGCGCGTGCTGGGCCAACTGCTGATCGAGGTCGCTGGCGACTACCGCATCGCCTTGAAACGTGCGCCCGATGTTGTGCAGACCTGCACCGAAGCCTGGGGTCCACCCGACGGCCAGCCCCGCGTCGTGTCGCTGCGCAGCCTGCAAGGCCTCATTGGCGCGCACGAGTGGCGGAAGAAAGGTGTTCCCATCCCTGCGCTCGGCGGCGCGCACATCCACCCGCACCACGGCGTGTTCTCGCCCGTGCGCGGCGAGTATGTGGATCTGGTGGCGCAGGCGCCGCTGCCTGCGGCCTTGCAGCACACCCCGGTGGCTTTTGACCTGGGCGTGGGGACGGGCGTGCTGTCGGCCGTGCTCGCGCGCCGTGGCGTGGCACGCATCATCGCAACCGACCTCTCGCCCCGCGCACTCGCGTGCGCCCAAGACAATCTGCAACGCCTGGGCCTGCATGGGCAGGTTGAGTTGCTGCAAACCGACTTGTATCCACGGGGCCAGGCCGCCCTGGTGGTCTGCAACCCGCCCTGGTTGCCCTCACAACCCAGCTCGGTGCTGGACCTGGCCATCTACGACCCGGACAGCGCCATGCTGCGCGGCTTCCTCGCAGGCCTGGCCACACACCTGTGCACTGGCGGCGAAGGCTGGCTGATCCTGTCAGACCTGGCCGAGCACCTGGGCCTGCGCACACGCGAGCAACTGATGGGTTGGATCAAGGACGCAGGCCTGAAAGTGCTGGGCCGCCTGGACACCCGGCCCCGGCACGCCAAAGCGCAAGACACCAGTGACCCGCTGCACGCGGCGCGGGCGGCAGAAGTCACGTCGCTGTGGCGGCTTGGCGTAGCCTGAGAATCAGGTCCGCGCCAGGACAGGCGCCAAAGCTTTGCCAGTGTGGGTACCCAGCCCCACCAGGTCTTCGGGTGTGCCCGACGCCACAATGCGTCCGCCTGCATTGCCCCCCTCGGGGCCGAGGTCGATGATCCAGTCGGCTTCGGCGATCACATCCAGGTCGTGCTCGATGACGACCACGCTGTGGCCAGCATTCACCAGGCGGTGCAGCACGCGGATCAGCTTGTCCACATCGGCCATGTGCAGGCCCACCGTGGGTTCGTCCAGCACATACAGGGTGTGCGGCGCTTTCTGGCCACGCTTGCCGACTTCGTCGCGCACCTTGGTGAGTTCGGTCACCAGCTTGATGCGCTGCGCCTCGCCGCCACTCAGGGTGGGTGAGGGCTGGCCGAGTGTGAGGTAGCCCAGGCCCACGTCCTTGAGCAGCTGCAGCGGGTGGGCGATGCTGGGCATGCTGGCAAAGAACTCGACCGCCTCGTCAACCTCCATCTGCAGCACATCGCCAATGCTCTTGCCGCGCCAGCTCACGGCCAGCGTTTCGGGGTTGAAGCGGGCGCCATGGCAGGTTTCGCAAGGCACCTTCACGTCGGGCAGGAAGCTCATCTCGATGGTGCGCATGCCCTGGCCTTCGCAACTGGGGCAGCGGCCTTCGCCGGTGTTGAAGCTGAAACGGCCTGGGCCATAGCCGCGCGCCTTGGCTTCGAGGGTTTCGGCGAACAGCTTGCGGATGGTGTCCCAAAAGCCGATGTAGGTGGCCGGACAGGAACGCGGGGTTTTGCCGATCGGGGTCTGGTCGACTTCGAGCACGCGGTCGATCACCTCGAAGCCTTGCACATCGGCGCATCCGACGAGCGGCACGCGCTGTCCCTTGTCCTGGGCGGTGCGGCCAGCCTGGGTGCTGCGCTGCTGCACAAGGGCCTGCACATTGGTCAGCAACACATCGCGCGCGAGCGTCGACTTGCCCGAGCCGCTGACGCCGGTGACGGCAACCAGGCGCTTGAGCGGGACTTCGAGGTCGACGTCTTGCAGGTTGTGGAGGTTGGCGCCGTTGAGGGTAAGCCAATGCAGGGCAGCGCTTTGCGCTGCAGAGAAATTGGGGTCAGAGCCCGAGTTTCTCTTCGCGAAATCGGGATCCGACCCCAATTTCTCCACCACCACACGCCGAGGCTGCAACGGGTGTTTCATCGCATGCAAGAGGTAACGTCCTGTCTGCGAGTCAGCTGCGCGTGTGATGTCATCGGCCGTGCCTTCGGCAATCAGGCGGCCGCCGCGTTTGCCAGCACTCGGCCCGATGTCGATGATGTGGTCGGCGCGGCGGATGGTGTCTTCGTCGTGCTCCACCACCACCAGCGTGTTGCCCTTGTCGCCCAGCTTGTGCAGGGCATTGAGCAGGATCTGGTTGTCGCGCGCATGCAGGCCAATGGTTGGCTCGTCCAACACATAGCACACGCCCTGCAGGTTGCTGCCCAGCTGCGCGGCCAGGCGGATGCGCTGGGCCTCGCCACCACTCAGGGTGGGCGCACCACGGTCGAGCGTGAGGTAGCCCAGACCGACTTCCTCGAGGAATTCGAGGCGGCTCTTGATCTCGGGAATCAGGTCACGGGCGATGTCGGCTTCGCGGCCGGTCAGCCGCAGCGTTTCGACCCAGCGCCGCACATCGGTCACGGAGAGGCGGGCGATGTCGGTGATGCGCCACCCAAGCCGTTCGGGCTGAGCTTGTCGAAGCCCCTGCGCAAGCCGTCCTTCGACCGGCTCAGGACGAACGGTGGCGTCTGAGACAGCATGGACGGGCAAGCGCACGGCGCGCGCTATCGCGTTCAGGCGCGTGCCTTCACACGTCGGGCAAGCGGTGTCCACCACGTCCTCGACTTCAGGCTCGGCAAAGGTCTGCTCACGCCCTTTGTCCTTGTCGTCCCGTACCGAATCGTCAAAGGCCTTGCGCTGCTCCCTGGTCAGCTTGACGCCGGTGCCCACGCAGTCGGGGCACCAGCCGTGCTTGCTGTTGTACGAGAACAGCCGCGGGTCCAGTTCGGCATACGAGGCCGCGCAGGCCGGGCAGGCACGCAGCGTGGAAAACACACGGTGCTGACCGATGCGGGCGGTGGACGTGGCGTTTTCCATCGCCTCTTTCAGGCCATCCAGATGGCTGAGCACATGCACCACGCCCTTGCCGTGTTCGAGGGCGGTGTTCAGCGCTTTACGCAAGGCGGTTTCCTGCGCGGGCAGCACATCGAGGCTCATCACCGGCAACTCGATGGTGTGTTCCTTGAAGCGGTCAATGCGCGGAAAGCCCTGGGTGGGCAGGAACTCGCCATCCACGCGCAGGTGGGTGTAGCCGCGTGGACGCGCCCAGTCGGCCAGCTCGGTGTAGACGCCCTTGCGGTTGACCACCAGCGGTGCCAGCAGGCCGATGTGCTGGCCCTTGAATTGGGTCATGAGTTGCGCGGCGATGCTGTCGGGCGTCTGCGGCTGCACGGGCGTGTCGTCGTGCACGCAGTGCTGGATGCCCAGCTTCACGTAGAGCAGGCGCAAAAAGTGCCAGACCTCGGTGGTGGTGCCGACGGTGGATTTGCGGCCACCGCGCGAAAGGCGCTGTTCGATGGCCACGGTGGGCGGGATGCCGTAGACGGCATCGACTTCAGGGCGACCAGCGGGCTGGACAATGCTCCTCGCATAAGCATTGAGGCTTTCGAGGTAACGGCGCTGGCCTTCGTTGAACAGGATGTCGAAGGCCAGCGTGGATTTGCCGGAGCCGCTGACGCCGGTGATGACGTTGAACTGGCCACGGGGGATGTTGACGCTCAGGTTCTTGAGGTTGTGCTCTTTGGCGTTGACGATTTGAATGGCATCGATTGCCGGTGCGTTACCACGGACTTTCGCCAGCGAGGCTGCGGTGTCGGTGGGCGACGATTTCTGCGTACCCCCGCAGCATGAGGAGTCCGCCGATACCGCAGCCTCGCCCCCGTAAACGCTTGTTCGCTCAGCCACTGCCACCGCCTCACCCATCGCTTCAGCATAGTCACGCAGGGCAGCGCCTGTGTGCGATGTCGGATGCAGCCGTACCTCTTCCGGCGTGCCTTCGGCCACCACCAGACCACCCCCCTCCCCGCCTTCGGGGCCCAGGTCGATCAGCCAGTCGCTGGCGCGGATCACGTCGAGGTTGTGCTCGATGACGATGAGCGAGTGACCCGCTTCGAGCAGTTTGCGCAGCGCACGCATCAGCTTGGCGATGTCGTCGAAATGCAGGCCGGTGGTCGGCTCGTCGAACAGGAAGAGCGTGCCCTTGCGTGCCAGGCTCTGGCGGCTGTTGCTGGCCGTTTTGGCGGCTTCGGCCAGAAAGCCTGCCAGCTTGAGGCGCTGGGCTTCGCCCCCCGAGAGCGTGGGCACGGGCTGGCCCAGGCGCACATATTCGAGCCCCACATCCACGATGGGTTGCAGGGCGCGGATGACTTCGCGGTCTTGTGCGAACAGGGCCGCGGCTTCGCTGACGGTGAGTTCGAGGATGTCGGAGACGTTGAGCAAGCGGGGCTGACCGCCAATCGCCTGCCGCTCGATCTTGATCTCGAGGATTTCAGAGCGGTAACGCTTGCCATCGCAGTCGGGGCACCGCAGGTAGACGTCGCTCAAAAACTGCATCTCCACGTGTTCGAAACCGGAGCCGCCGCAGGTGGGGCAGCGGCCATCGCCGCTGTTGAAGCTGAACTTGCTGGCGGTGTAGCCGCGCTGGCGAGACTCGGGCGCAGTGGCAAAGATTTCGCGGATCGCGTCCCAGGCGCCCACGTAGCTGACCGGGTTGGAGCGGGCCGTTTTGCCAATCGGCGACTGGTCCACAAACACCACATCGCTCAGGTGGTCGGCCCCCAGCAGTCGGTCGTGTGCGCCGGGCGACTCGGTGGCTTTGCCGAAGTGGCGCATGAGCGCCGGGGCCAGCACGTCCTGAATGAGGGTGGACTTGCCCGAGCCGCTGACGCCCGTGACGGTGACCAGGCGCTGCAGCGGGAAGTCCACCGAGACGTTTTGCAGGTTGTGCTCGCGCGCGCCTTCGAGGAT
>Ga0255196_1000114_pt1 | contig 18638 bp, 15 predicted proteins | sample Miss_Law_RepA_8h_FD_183637 | JGI IMG/M metagenome (GOLD analysis project Ga0255196, IMG submission 183637) | Freshwater microbial communities from Mississippi River, Louisiana, United States - Miss_Law_RepA_8h | ecosystem: Environmental > Aquatic > Freshwater > River | place: USA: Louisiana... | reverse complement strand
CGCACAGCGGACATTTTCAAACGGCACAAGCAGATCTACACCACCTTCGTCGACAAGGACGACAAGGGGCACTACTGGCTCAAGCCTGATTTCTTGATTCTGGAAAGGGGGTGACTGAACAGATTCCTCCTCACTCCCGACTTACCGCATCCACCTAACCTTGAAAGGATTTTGAACATGACCGGCAAAAACCAACACGTAGTGAAGCGCGACGACGGCTGGGCCGTACGTGGCGCAGGAAATCAGCGAGACACCTCGCATCACCGCACCCAGTCCGAGGCCGAACGTGCCGCCCGCGACATCGCCATCAACCAGCGCAGCGAAGTGCTGATTCATGGTGAGGATGGTCGCATCCGCGAGCGCAACAGCTACGGCAATGATCCTCACCCGCCCAAGGGCTGACGATCACCGCCATGCAGGCATCGGGTTCGACTATTGGCGGCAGGTGGTCTATGCGTCGAACCCAGTGCAGCACTTCGGTAGCAAACGGCTGTCGCGAAAGGGTTTCTGCGTGTGCTCGGCTGGCAAAGTTCTCGGATATTTTTTGAGAACCGAGAGCGAAAAAGAGTCAAACCGGGCGGGTAAGCAAGCGTTTCGTGACTGGCCTGCGGTGCCCGTGGCACACGCAGAATCGACGAAAACCGCGCACAGACTGGGGGAGCCCAGATGTGAAAAAGCCCAACCGAGAAGGGTTGGGCTTTGAATATGGTGGCCTGGGGCGGAATCGAACCACCGACACGCGGATTTTCAATCCGCTGCTCTACCAACTGAGCTACCGGGCCGTGAGAAAGAAATTATAACAGGTTGCACAGCGTCTGCCGGATCAAGCCGTTTTTTTGCTGCGCGACAAGTCAACACCCAGCTGTTTGAGCTTGCGGTAGAGGTGCGTACGCTCCAGGCCGGTCTTTTCTGCGACACGGGTCATGGAACCACCTTCCTGCACCAGATGAAATTCGAAATAGGCTTTCTCGAAGGCATCACGCGCTTCTCGCAGGGGCTTGTCCAGATCAAACCGCTGATCCACCTGAATCTGGGGCTCCGAAAGCTGGACGCCCTCCAAGGCTACCGTGGCAGACACCGCAGAGGCGGTCACGATGGGAGACGGAGGAACGGCGCTTGCGACTTTACCGACCTCGCCCGACAAGCCCTGCTCCACCGCTTTGAGCAGTTTTTGCAGGGTAATGGGTTTTTCGAGAAAGGCCTGCGCACCAATGCGCACGGCATCGACAGCCGTGTCGATGGTGGCATGCCCACTCATCATGATGACCGGCATGTTCAGCATGCCGCTGGCGGCCCACTCCTTGAGCAGACTCACACCGTCGGTGTCGGGCATCCAGATGTCGAGCAGAACCAGGTCGGGGCGCATGCGCTGGCGCGCCTGCCTGGCTTGCGCCGCGTTTTCGGCCAGCTCGACCTGGTGGCCTTCATCGAACAGGATTTCCGAGAGCAGGTCACGGATGCCCAGCTCGTCGTCAACCACCAGAATGTTTGCCATGTTGCCTTGCTTGGTTTGTCATGCACCCCGGCGTCATGGGCCGGGGTGCGCGTTGTTCAGGATGAATGATAGCGAGACTTGGGCGCCCACCACCTGACCGTCCTGCATCACATTGCCCAGATCGATGCGCGCGCGGTGGTCGTCGGCGATTTTCTTGACCACTGCCAGCCCCAGACCGGTACCTTTGGTTTTGGTGGTCACATAGGGTTCAAAGGCGCGCTGCAGGATGTGCTGCTCAAAGCCAGGCCCGCTGTCCAGTACCGACAGACGCACGCGCTGACGCTGTGCATGCCATTCGGTTCGGATCACGATACGGGGGGCACGGGCGGACATGGTTTCGCAGGCGTCCTGCGCGTTTTGAAGCAGGTTGTGGACCACTTGGCGCAGCTGTTGCGCATCGCCCGGAATGGGTGGACATTGCGAATCGAGTTCACGCACGATGTCCACCCCCCCGGCACCTTCTGCACCATAGAGTGCCAGCACATCGCCAATCAGGGCGTTGAGGTCGAGTGGCTTGAGTTCAGCAGCCGGCAAACGGGCGTAGTCCCGAAATTCGTTGACCAGCCGCTTCATGGCATCGACCTGATCGACGATGGTGCGCACGGATTTGCCCAGCACGGCTGCATCGGCGTCGGTCAGCTTGCCTTCCAGTTTGCGCTCGAGCCGCTCGGCCGACAGCTGGATGGGCGTCAGTGGGTTCTTGATTTCATGGGCCAGACGCCGGGCCACCTCGCCCCAGGCCTGGGTGCGCTCAGCCGAAACGATTTCGGAGATGTCATCGAACACCAGCAGGCGCATGCCATCGGGCAGGATGGCGCCTCGCGCCAGCAAGGTCACAGAGGTCTGACTCAGGCCCTGCCCGGATGCATGCAGCTCGAACGACTTTTGCCAGTGATCGAGTTCATGCGCATCGGCAGAAGCCCCCAACTGATCAAATGCCTGCAGTACTCCGGTCGCAAAGGCTTGCAGCAGCGGCAACTGGGTCAGCGGCTGTGATTCGTACACCGCCACCGGTACACGCAGGATGCGGGTCGCACCAGGATTGGAAGACAGAATGACGCCAGAGGGGTTGAGCACGATCACGCCAGCCGTCAGGTTGTCCAGGATGGTCTGCAAATTAGCGCGTGCCTGGTCGAGCTGCTGCAGGCTTCGCTCTACGGTGCTGCGGGCATCGGCCAGCTGCTGCGTCATGTCCGCAAATGATCGTGTCAGGCCACCCAGTTCATCCTTGCCCTGCAAGGCCAGTTTGGGCGTCAGGTCACCCGCGGCCACCTGGCGCATGCCCTGCGCCAGCAACAGCAGCGGCCGGGCCAGCTGGTTGCCAAGAAGCACCGCCAGCAAGATGGCCCCCAGGACGGCCAGAAACAGGCTCAGCGTGAGCGTGCCGATGTACATCTGGCGCAGGCCTTCACGGGCCAGCGCACGCTCCTGGTATTCACGGTTGGCTGTCTGCACCTCCAGCGCATTGCTCACCAGCGTGGAGGGCAAGTCCTGCGTCACTTGCAGCAATCGGGCGTCTTCGCGCAGCGCCAGGCTCAGCTGCGGCACCATGGCCAGCACCTTGACGCGGGCCTGGTCGCTGCTGGCGGCAGCCTCGTCGAGTCCATCGATCCACGCGAGCATGTTTTTCTGACGCACTTCGCGCAGCTGCGAGGCCGAAGGCTTCTCAGGCCGGATCTGGAATCGGGACTGACCGGCACTGGCCACCAGATGGCCACTGCCATTCCAGAGCACCACGTCACGCGCCCCCAGCTGCTCACGCAGTCGCTCCAGTGCCAGCCCTGCACTGGCATCCGAAACATCGGCCAGTTGGGTGGCTGCCTGTTTTGCTTTCTGTCCGAGGTCCTGACTGAGGGTGTCCAGCGAAACGCGGCCCAAGGTCAGACCAGCGGCCAGGGCACCTTCGACCTTGACGTCAAACCAGTTCTCGATGGAACGGGACACAAACTGGTAGGACACGGTATAGATCAGCACGCCGGGCACCACCCCCACCAAGGCAAAGATGGCCGCCAGCTTGAGCAACAGTCGTGAACCAAACTGGCCACGCCGCAGGCGCACCAGCAGTCGCACCGTTCCGCCAACAATGGCCAGCAGCAAGGCCGCGGCCACCACCACATTGGCCATCAGCAACCATTCGTAGTTCTGGCTATAGCGTTCGAGTTTGTCGGTGGCCTGGGTGAGCAGGGCCAGCAACCCCAGACCGATGACCACCATCGCGGCCATACCCAGGCCGAGCAACCAGCGCGTGCTGCGCGAGGTCAGCAGCGACAGTCTGCGTGGGCCCGTCAGCAGATTCATCACTGCCCCGCTTCTGGCACTATCCGCAGCTGGCGGTTCAGGCTCAGGTTCCAGTCCGCCTGGTTGCCAGCAGCGATCTGGAAGGGGCGCGGCAGCTGGGACATGTCCAGGCGAAAGCGGTAAAGCACATGCTGGCGCGCATCGGCTTCAAGATCGGCGGCATCGGCCAGCTTCCAGCCCGACTGCCGACGAATCACATCCAGCGCCGACTGGAGGCTTTCAAAGGATTGCGCAATGCTGCTGGCTGCGCCACCCGAGTAAATCGGTTCGCTGGACACCTGCAGGCGCCACTGCCGGGTGAGGGGTTGATAGGCCAGCCGGTAGTGGCGGCTGACCTGGCTGACCTTTCGGTCATACCAGTACCAGCGGTCACGCATGAGGTCGGCCTCGGCCACGAAGTGAATGGCCACGCCTTTGGTCAGCGCATCTTCCACCGCAGGCCCCAGTTCCAGCTTCAGGTTCACATGCAGCAACAGCCCGGACTCCTGCCGCTCGATGCGCATCTGCTCCAGCTCGACGGCCGCGAGCGCCTGGACAGCCCATACCGCCAGTACCAGCGCCAGCAAGCCACACCGGACCCGGTCAAAGGTGTGGTGCGTCTTTTTCCAGCAATGCGTAATAAAACCAGTCATGCTCACCGAGCCCATTGTCTCCGACAGACCCGCCCGCCGGCAGCGCCCCCGGGAGCAAATGCCCGGGCGAGGGCTTCAAACGGGCCTGGGTGTTGCGCTGAAGAAACGCTTGAATGACTTCCTCGCCCTCGGACTTGAACACCGAGCAGGTGCAGTAAAGCAAACGCCCGCCGGGGACCAGCAATGGCCAAAGCCGATCGAGCAACATGGCCTGGGTGCGGGCCAGCTGGGCACTGTCTTCAGGACGGCGCAGCCAGCGCACGTCCGGGTGTCGACGCCCGATGCCGGAAGCCGTACATGGCGCATCCAGCAAGATGGCGTCGAACGGGCGACCATCCCACCAGGTCTGGGTCTGACCCGCATCCGCCTGGCGCACATCGGCATGGACCGAAAGGCGTTGCAAGTTCTGGTGGATGCGCTCGCATCGGTCGGCGTCGATCTCCAGCGCCAGCACTTGCGCATCTGGCCGCATTTCGAGCAAATGCCCTGTCTTGCCGCCCGGTGCGGCGCAGGCATCCAGGATGCGCAGACCTGGCCGCGGCGGTACATCCTGGAGCAGCAAAGGTGCAGCCAGTTGTGCAGCCGCATCCTGCACAGACACCTCTCCGAGTTCGAAACCGGGCAACTGCTGCACCGGCACCGCCTGCTGCAGCTGCAGACCACAAGGCCCCACTGCCTGCGCGGACGGCAAGCCGGCTGCAGCCAATCGCTGCTGGTACTGGGCCACGGTGCCGCGCTGCAGATTGACACGCAAGGTCATGGGGGCGGGTTTTTGTGCCTGTTCCAGCAAGGACTGCCAGTGCTGCGGGTGGTCGCAGCGCAGACGTTCGATCCACCACACGGGGTGATTCCACCGGGCTTGCGGGTCGCTGTGCGTCTGCGCCAGCAATGTGTCACGCTCGCGCAGGAAACGGCGCAGGCAGGCGTTGATGAAACCAGCCTGTGCCTGCGTCTGCCGCTGTCGGCGGGCGGCCTCCACCGCCTGACTGACCAGGGTATGCCCCGGATACGGCGCATGGGCCTCCTCCCCTGTGAGTGCCAAAGCAGTGCACAGCAAGGCGTTCACTGCTGCCGAAGGCTTTCGCGGGGCCAGCAAAACACGCAAGGCCTGCGCTTGTCCCAATTGGCGCATGACCTGAAAACTCAGGGCCTGCACGCCGGGACGCAATGCGGGAGGCAGCGCCTGCAGCTGGGCCGTCAGCGACTTGCCTGCCAGCACCGCCTGCACGGCTGCACCCGTTTGCTGCAGCAACTGCCACAGCGGCGGCGACTGAACGGCCACACTCATCCCGGGACTCCCGCGCGGGATGGCAGGCGCACGGCCAACGCCTGACGCATGCGCAAACGACGCGCCAACCAGCTCGCCGGAGCCTGGGACAGCGCGGCGTTGTAATTCTCCACAGCCAGGTGATAGGGCACGAGCGCCAATGGAATGTTCTGAAGGATGCGAGACTGGGCAGACAACAGATGCGGGCGCACGGTGTCTGGCACGCGTTGCACGACTTTGTCGATGCACTGCATCAGCGCCTCGTGGCGCTGCAGGAGTCTTTGCATGCTGTCATGCTCCAGCGCCTGCTGCATCGCGTCGGCCAGCGCCTCGACCATGGCTTCGCTGGCGTCCTGCAGCGCCTGCAGGTCATCGGCTTCTGATGACCAGGCCAGGATCTGCCGCGCCGACACCGCGGCCTGGAATCGCATCAGCCATTTGAGCCAGACGGTGTCGACCGTACTCCATTGGCGAAGCACCTCGGTGCGCAGACGTGTCAGGCGGTTGTGCGCCCCCACCGCCCAGAACAGCATCAGGGCCAGCACCCCGCTCAGCATCAGCCATGCCATGCAATCACTCCCAAAGAAAAAGCCCCCGCACCGCATGCGGCACAGGGGCTGGCTTGCATCACCGGTTCAGCGGTGATGCAGGTTTCAGGCTTCGCCGCCGTCGGTGGCTGCGTCGACAGAAGTCTCGCCCGCCAGCTCGGCTTCTTCGGCCTCGGCGATGGCACGGCGCTCGGCCTCGTCCATTTCGTCCTTGGCCTTGCGTGCCTGGTGGTAAGCCAGACCGGAACCCGCCGGGATCAGACGACCCACGATGACGTTTTCCTTGAGGCCACGCAGCTCGTCGCGCTTGCCCATGATGGCCGCTTCGGTCAGCACGCGGGTGGTTTCCTGGAAGGAGGCCGCGGAGATGAACGAGTCGGTCGACAGCGAGGCCTTGGTGATGCCCAGCAGCAGGTTGCTGTAGGTCGCCGGGATCTTGCCGTCTTTCTGCAGCGCTTCGTTGGTGTTGAGCAGCTCGGAGCGCTCGACCTGTTCGCCAGCGATGTAGGTCGATTCGCCCGGGTTCTCGATGACCACGCGGCGCAGCATCTGGCGAACGATCACCTCGATGTGCTTGTCGTTGATCTTCACACCCTGCAGTCGATACACGTCCTGCACTTCGTCCACGATGTAGCGGGCCAGTTCTTCGATGCCCAGCAGGCGCAGGATGTCTTGCGGGTCGGCGGGGCCGTCCACAATGCTCTCGCCCTTGTTGACCACCTGGCCTTCGTGCACCAGGATGTTCTTTTCCTTGGGCACGAGTTCTTCCCAGACCTTGCCATCCGGGTCGGTGATCTGCAGACGCACCTTGCCTTTGGTCTCTTTACCAAAGGACACGGTGCCCGTGATCTCGGCCAGCACGCCTTTGTCCTTGGGCGAACGGGCTTCGAACAGCTCGGCCACACGCGGCAGACCGCCGGTGATGTCTCGCGTCTTCTGGCCTTCGACCGGGATACGGGCCAGCACTTCGCCGGGGCCCACATCCATGCCGTCGCGCACCTGGATCAGGGCGCCGACCTGGAAGCCGATCGTCACCGAGTGGTCGGTGCCGGGGATCTTGACTTCCTTGCCGTTGGCGTCGATCAGCTTGACCTGAGGACGCACGACCTTGGCCGAACCACGGCGCTTGGGATCGATCACCACCAGGGTGGACAGACCGGTCACTTCGTCGACCTGCTTGGCCACCGTCAGACCTTCTTCCACGTTCTCGAATTTCACCTGACCGGCGAATTCGGTGATGATGGGTCGGGTCAGCGGGTCCCAGTTGGCCAGGATGGTGCCGGCCTTGATGGTCTGGTCGGCCTTGACCGACAGGATGGCGCCGTAAGGCACCTTGTGGCGCTCGCGCTCGCGGCCGTGTTCGTCGTGGATGACGATTTCGCCGGAACGGGCAATCACCACCAGCTCGCCCTTGGAGTTGGTCACGTAGCGCATCGTGGCGTTGAAGCCGATGATGCCATTGGACTTGGCTTCCACGCTGGAGGCCACAGCCGCACGCGAAGCCGCACCACCAATGTGGAAGGTACGCATCGTCAGCTGCGTGCCGGGTTCACCGATGGACTGGGCGGCGATCACACCGACGGCTTCGCCGTTGTTGACCAGACCACCGCGGCCCAGGTCGCGGCCGTAGCACTTGGCGCACAGACCAAAGCGGGTTTCGCAAGTCAGGGCAGTGCGCACCTTGACTTCGTCGACGCCGGCGGCTTCGAGTTCGTCGATCAGATCTTCTTCGAGCATGGTGCCGGCAGTGGCCAGCACGGCGCGGGTTTCGGGGTGCAACACGTCTTCCGCCGCGGTCCGACCCAGGATACGGTCGCGCAGGGATTCGATCACTTCACCGCCTTCGACAATGGCGCGCATCAGCGAGCCGTTGGAGGTACCGCAATCGTCTTGCGTCACCACCAGGTCCTGCGTCACGTCCACCAGACGGCGGGTCAGGTAACCGGAGTTGGCCGTCTTCAGCGCCGTATCGGCGAGACCCTTACGGGCACCGTGCGTGGAGATGAAGTACTGCAGCACGTTCAGGCCTTCACGGAAGTTGGCCGTGATGGGGGTCTCGATGATGGAGCCGTCGGGCTTGGCCATCAGGCCACGCATGCCGGCGAGCTGACGGATCTGGGCGGCAGAACCACGGGCGCCGGAGTCGGCCATCATGTAAATCGAGTTGAACGATTCCTGCTCGACTTCCTTGCCGTGGCGGTCGGTGGTCTTTTCCTTGCGCAGCTGGTCCATCATCACCTTGGAGACGGCGTCACCGGCCTTGCCCCAGATGTCCACCACCTTGTTGTAGCGCTCACCGGCTGTGACCAGACCCGAGACGTATTGCTGCTCGATGTCTTTCACTTCCTTCTCGGCTTCAGCGATGATGCCGTGCTTCTCGGGCGGCACCAGCATGTCGTCGATGCCGATCGAGATGCCGGCGCGCGTGGCCAGGCGGAAGCCGTTTTGCAGCAGCTTGTCTGCAAACACCACCGTTTCCTTCAGGCCGCACTTGCGGAAGGACGTGTTGATCAGCTTGGAGATTTCCTTCTTCTTCAGCGCCTTGTTGAGGTTGCTGAAAGGCAGGCCCTTGGGCAGGATCTCGGACAGCAATGCACGACCCACCGTGGTCTCGACCATGCTGGTGGAGGGGGTGAACTCGCCCGTGGCCTTGTCCTTGGTCCACTCGGTCAGACGCACATTGATCTTGGCCGTCAGCTCAACCACACCGGCGTCCAGCGCACGCTGGACTTCGCCCACATCGGCAAAGATCAGGCCTTCGCCCTTGCCGTTGATGCGTTCACGGGTCGTGTAGTACAGGCCCAGCACCACGTCCTGCGAGGGCACGATGGACGGTTCGCCGGAAGCGGGGAACAGCACGTTGTTGGAGGCCAGCATCAGGGTGCGGGCTTCCATCTGGGCTTCCACCGACAGCGGCACGTGAACGGCCATCTGGTCACCGTCGAAGTCGGCGTTGAAGGCCGCGCAAACGAGCGGGTGCAGCTGGATGGCCTTGCCTTCGATCAGGATGGGCTCGAAAGCCTGGATACCCAGGCGGTGCAGCGTCGGGGCACGGTTCAACAGAACCGGGTGCTCCTTGATGACTTCTTCCAGGATGTCCCACACCACCGGGGTGCCGGATTCGACTTCCTTCTTGGCCGCCTTGATGGTGGTGGCGATGCCCATGGCCTCGAGGCGGGCAAAGATGAAGGGCTTGAACAGCTCCAGGGCCATCAGCTTGGGCAGACCGCACTGGTGCAGCTTGAGTGTCGGGCCCACGGTGATCACGGAACGACCGGAGTAGTCCACGCGCTTGCCCAGCAGGTTCTGACGGAAACGACCGCTCTTGCCCTTGATCATGTCGGCCAGGGACTTGAGCGCGCGCTTGTTGGCGCCCGTCATGGCCTTGCCGCGGCGGCCGTTGTCCAGCAGGCTGTCCACGGCTTCCTGCAGCATCCGCTTTTCGTTGCGGGCGATGATTTCAGGGGCCTTGAGTTCGAGCAGGCGACGCAGACGGCTGTTGCGGTTGATGACGCGGCGGTACAGGTCGTTCAGGTCGGAGGTCGCAAAGCGGCCGCCGTCCAGCGGCACCAGCGGACGCAGGTCCGGTGGCAACACGGGCAGCACTTCGAGCACCATCCACTCGGGCTTGATGCCCGACTTCTTGAAGGCTTCGAGCACTTTGAGGCGCTTGGCGTTCTTCTTGACCTTGACTTCGGAGCCGGTCAGGTCACCACGCAGGCGTTCAATTTCCTGGTCGATGTCGATGCCCTGCAGCAGCTCCTTGATGCCTTCGGCGCCCATCTTGGCCTGGAATTCGTCACCGTATTCCTTGACCTTGGCGTCGTAGTCGTCCTCGCTCATGATGCTGAACTTCTTGAGCGGGGTCATGCCCGGGTCGGTCACGACATAGGCCTCGAAGTACAGCACGCGCTCGATGTCGCGCAGCGTCATGTCGAGCACCAGGCCCAGACGCGAAGGCAGCGACTTGAGGAACCAGATGTGGGCGCAAGGCGCGGCCAGGTCGATGTGGCCCATGCGCTCGCGGCGCACCTTGGTCTGCGTGACTTCAACGCCGCACTTCTCGCAGATCACACCGCGGTGCTTGAGGCGCTTGTACTTGCCGCACAGGCATTCGTAGTCCTTGATCGGGCCAAAGATCTTGGCGCAGAACAGACCGTCGCGCTCGGGCTTGAAGGTGCGGTAGTTGATGGTTTCGGGCTTCTTGACTTCGCCGAAAGACCAGGAACGGATCTTCTCGGGCGAGGCCAGACCGATCTTGATGGCATCGAAATGCTCATCGGGCGTGAACTGCTTGAACAGGTCGAGTAGTGATTTCATTTGCTTGAATCCTTTGCCTGTGAATTAGGAGCGCTCGAGTTCGATGTCCAGGCCCAGGGAACGGATTTCCTTGACCAGCACGTTGAACGATTCGGGCATGCCCGCATCGATGGAGTGTTCGCCCTTGACGATGTTCTCGTAGACCTTGGTACGGCCTTGCACGTCGTCGGACTTGACGGTGAGCATTTCCTGCAGGGTGTAAGAGGCACCATAAGCTTCGAGTGCCCAGACTTCCATTTCGCCGAAACGCTGACCACCGAACTGGGCCTTGCCGCCCAGCGGTTGTTGCGTGACCAGCGAGTACGGGCCGGTGGAGCGGGCGTGCATCTTGTCGTCGACCAGGTGGTGCAGCTTGAGGTAGTGCATGTAGCCGATCGTGGTGGGGCGCTCGAAAGCGTCGCCGGTGCGACCGTCAAACAGGTGTGCCTGCGTGCGGGTCGCCGTCAGGCCCTTGGCCGCAGCGATCTCGTCCGGGTAAGCCAGCTTGAGCATGGCGCGGATTTCTTCTTCGGCAGCACCGTCGAACACGGGCGAAGCGAAGGGGAAACCTTCCTTGAGGTTCTCTGCCATGACCAGGATTTCGTCGTCGGACAGCTGCGACAGGTCTTCCTTGCGGCCCAGGCTGTTGTAGAGCTGGTCGAACAGCTTGCGCAGCTCGGCCACTTTCTCCATGCGCTGGGTCTCGGCTTGCAGCATATTGCCAATGCGCTGACCGATGCCCTTGCCAGCCCAGCCCAGGTGGACTTCCAGCACCTGACCCACGTTCATGCGCGAAGGCACACCCAGCGGGTTGAGCACGATGTCGGCAGGCGTGCCGTCGGCCATGTAAGGCATGTCTTCGACCGGAACGATCTTGGAAACCACACCCTTGTTGCCGTGACGGCCGGCCATCTTGTCACCAGGCTGCAGGCGGCGCTTGACGGCCAGGTAGACCTTGACCATCTTGAGCACACCCGCGGGCAGCTCGTCGCCCTGCGTGAGCTTCTTGCGCTTTTCTTCAAAAGCCAGGTCGAAACTGTGGCGGGTCTGCTCCAGCGAGTTCTTGATGGACTCGAGCTGGGTGGCGATCTCGTCTTCGGCCGGACGGATGTCGAACCAGTGGAACTTCTCGACGGAATCCAGGTAAGCCTTGTCGAGTTTGGTGCCCTTGGCCAGCTTCTGCGGGCCACCGTTGGCCACGCGGCCGATCAGCAGCTTCTCGATACGGTCGAAAGCGTCGGCCTCCACAATGCGCAACTGGTCGTTGAGGTCCAGACGGAAGCGCTTGAGTTCATCGTCGATGATCTGCTGGGCGCGCTTGTCGCGCTGGATGCCTTCGCGGGTGAAGACCTGCACGTCGATGACCGTGCCGGACGAACCCTGGTCCACGCGCAGCGAGGTGTCCTTCACGTCAGACGCCTTCTCGCCGAAGATGGCGCGCAGCAGCTTCTCTTCAGGCGTGAGGGTGGTTTCGCCCTTGGGCGTGACCTTGCCCACCAGCACGTCGCCGGGCTGCACTTCGGCGCCCACGTAGATGATGCCGGACTCGTCCAGGCGGCCCAGTTGCTGCTCGGACAGGTTGGGGATATCACGCGTGATTTCTTCAGCGCCCAGCTTGGTGTCGCGGGCCATGACCACCAGCTCCTCGATGTGGATCGAGGTGTAGCGGTCGTCGGACACCACGCGTTCGGAGATCAGGATCGAGTCTTCGAAGTTGTAACCGTTCCAAGGCATGAAAGCGATCAGCATGTTCTGACCGATGGCGATTTCGCCCAGGTCGGTCGAGGCGCCGTCGGCGATCACATCGCCCTTGGCCAGCTTGTCGCCACGCTTGACGATGGGGCGCTGGTGGATGTTGGTGTTCTGGTTGGAACGCTGGTACTTGATCAGGTTGTAGATGTCCACACCGACTTCACCGGCCACGGCCTCGTCGTCGTTGACGCGGATCACGATGCGGGTCGCGTCCACATAGTCAACCACGCCGCCACGGTTGGCGGTGACCACGGTGCCCGAGTCGACCGCGGCCACACGCTCGATGCCGGTGCCGACCATCGGCTTTTCCGGACGCAGCACGGGCACGGCCTGACGCGACATGTTGGCGCCCATCAGCGCGCGGTTGGCGTCGTCGTGCTCCAGGAACGGAACGAGCGAAGCCGCCACGGACACGATCTGCGCAGGCGACACGTCCATGTACTGGATACGTTCGGCGCCGCACAGGATGGATTCACCCTTTTCACGGGCGGAGACCAGCTCACCGGTCAGGCGGCCTTCGCTGTCGAGCGTGGCGTTGGCCTGGGCGATGACGTACTTGCCTTCTTCGATGGCCGACAGGTAGTCGATGTCCATCGTGACCTTGCCATCCACCACGCGGCGGTACGGGGTCTCGATGAAACCGTATTCGTTGAGGCGGGCGTACAGGGCCAGCGAGTTGATCAGGCCAATGTTCGGGCCTTCAGGGGTTTCGATCGGGCAGACGCGGCCATAGTGGGTCACGTGCACGTCGCGCACCTCGAAGCCGGCACGCTCGCGGGTCAGACCGCCCGGGCCCAGGGCCGAGACGCGGCGCTTGTGCGTTATTTCGGCCAGCGGGTTGGTCTGGTCCATGAACTGCGACAGCTGGGACGCACCGAAGAACTCCTTGAGGGCCGCAGAGATCGGCTTGGAGTTGATCAGGTCGTGCGGCATCAGCGGCTCCTGCTCGGCCTGACCCAGACGCTCTTTCACAGCCTTTTCGATACGTGCCAGACCGGTGCGGTACTGGTTCTCGGCCAGTTCGCCGACGCAGCGCACGCGGCGGTTGCCCAGGTGGTCGATGTCGTCGACTTCACCGCGGCCGTTGCGCAGGTCCACGAGGATCTTGACCACGGCCAGGATGTCTTCGTTGGCCAGCACCATCGGACCGGTGGCTTCGTCGCGGCCCACGCGGGCGTTGAACTTCATGCGGCCCACGCGCGACAGGTCGTAGGTGTCCGGGTTGTAGAACAGGCGCTGGAACAGGGCCTGCACGGCGTCTTCGGTCGGCGGCTCGCCGGGGCGCATCATGCGGTAGATGGCCACGCGGGCAGCGAATTCGTCAACGGTTTCGTCGATGCGCAGGGTCTGGCTGATGTAGGCGCCCTGGTCGAGTTCGTTGGTGTAAATGCACTGCAGGTCCTGGATGCCGGCCGAGCGCAGCTTCTTGAGCAGGGCTTCGGTCAGCTCTTCGTTGGCCTTGGCGATGATCTCGCCGGTGTCGGCGTCCACGATGTTGCGAGCGACCACGCGGCCGATCAGGAAGTCTTCGGGCACGCTGATGTGCGTTGTGCCGGACTGCTCCAGTTCACGGGTGTGGCGCGCAGTGATGCGCTTGTCCTTGGCGACCACCACCTTGCCGGATTTGTCGGTGATGTCGAAACGGGCCACTTCACCGCGCAGACGCTCGGAGACGAATTCCATCTGGGCGCCGCTGTCCATCAGACGGAAGTTGTCGTTGACGAAGAAGTTCGCCAGGATGGACTCGGGCGTCAGGCCGATGGCCTTGAGCAGGATGGAGACCGGCATCTTGCGGCGACGGTCCACGCGGAAGTACAGGATGTCTTTCGGATCGAATTCAAAGTCCAGCCAGGAACCGCGGTAAGGGATGATGCGGGCCGAGAACAGCAGCTTGCCCGAGCTGTGGGTCTTGCCCTTGTCGTGCTCGAAGAACACGCCCGGTGAGCGGTGCAGCTGGGACACGATCACACGCTCGGTGCCGTTGATGATGAAGGAACCCTTGTCGGTCATCAGGGGCACTTCGCCCATGTAGACCTCTTGTTCCTTGACTTCCTTAACCACCTTGGACTGCGATGTGGACGACTCGCGGTCATAGATGATGAGCTGCACGCGGGCGCGCACGGCAGACGAGAAGGTCAGGCCGCGCGTCTGGCATTCGCGTACGTCAAAAGCAGGTTTGGCGAGGTTGTACTCGACAAATTTCATCTCCACAAAACCGTTGTGCGAGACGATGGGGAACGCAGATTCGAAAGCGGCTTGCAGGCCTTCGTGCACGCGCTTGGACGGCAGCACATTGGCTTGCAGGAAAGACGTGTAGGCATCTTTCTGCATCTGCAGCAGGTAGGGAACTTCGAGCACGCTTTCGCGGCTGCCGAAACTTTTGCGGATTCGCTTGCGTTCGGTATAGGAATAGGCCATGAGATCTCCGGGCTACGATCTTTCAGGACTGGGTGCAGGCATCGATCCGGTCGACACCTGCGAACTTGGCGGCTGGCCACTACCAGCGTTGGCGGACGGTTGCGCATTGCACGCAACCCGAACCAAGGGTCTTCTGCAGTCGGGTCAGAAGACACTGCAAAGGGGTCTGCACGAGGCCACTTTGCGGTGCTTTCTGAAAGCACCAAAGGCTGGAGGCCCTTGCGGACACTCCAGCCTTGGACGAAAGCCGAATTACTTGAGTTCGGCCTTGGCGCCGGCTTCTTCCAGCTTCTTCTTGGCAGCTTCGGCGTCGGCCTTGGGCATGCCTTCTTTCAGGACCTTGGGAGCGCCGTCGACCATGTCTTTGGCTTCCTTCAGACCCAGGCCGGTGATCTCGCGAACCACCTTGATGACGCCAACCTTGTTGGCGCCGGCTTCGGCCAGCACCAGGTTGAAGTCGGTCTTCTCTTCAGCAGCAGCACCACCGGCAGCTGCGCCGCCAGCAGCAGGAGCGGCCATGGCGGCAGCGCTCACGCCAAACTTCTCTTCGATGGCTTTCACCAGGTCGTTGAGTTCCAGGACCGTCATGCTGTCCAGCGCGGTCAAAAATGCGTCTTTATCGAATGCCATTTTGATTTCCTAACAATTGGTTTGAACGAAGCTGCACACCGATCAGGCGGCAGCGGTTTCGCCTTCTTTCTTGGCCGCCAGAGCACCCAGCACCACAGCGGTACGGGAGATGGGGGACATGAGCAAGCCACACAGCTGGGCCAGCAGCACTTCCTTGGAAGGAACGCTTGCCAGGGCCTTCACACCGTTGACATCCAGGGCTTTGCCACCGTAGACGCCACCGCGAATCACCAGCTTGTCGTTGGTTTTCGCGAAATCGGCCACCACCTTGGCGGCGGCGATTGCGTCTTCGGAGAAGCCATAGATCAGCGGACCGGTCATCTGGTCTGCCACCACTTCGAAGCTGCTGCCAGCCACAGCACGGCGGGCCAGGGTGTTCTTCAGAACACTCAGGCTCACACCTTGGCTGCGGGCTTTGATGCGCAGGTTCGTCATGTCAGCGACCGTGATGCCGCGGTATTCCGCCATCACCAGCGTTTGAGCTTTAGCGGCGAGGCTGGTCACTTCGGAAATGACCGCTTCTTTCTCACTGCGATTCAGACTCAAGGTCTACTCCTTTAAATGTGCTTTCGGGTCGCCCCTTGAGCACGCCTTTCTTGCAGCGACCAACTGTTTTTGGATATCCATCCATCAGCAGCGGGATCGCCATCTGCGTTGGCTTCGAAGCCTTGCGGCTCACCGATTAAGCACCGGCTGGTGCACCAACGGTCTTGGATGGCCTGCTGCCCTTTTGCAAATGCTTTTGCGAGGGGCGGCAGCCCACCACTTCGGGCCACCCTTGCGGGCGACCCAAATCACGATCAGGCCGTGATGGATTGCGTGTCGACGCGAACGCCCACACCCATGGTCGAGGACACAGCCACTTTGCGCAGGTAAACACCCTTGCTGGTGGCCGGCTTGGCCTTGTTCAGTGCTTCGATCAGGGCTGCCAGGTTGCCCTGCAGCTTGTCGGATTCGAACGAGCGACGGCCGATGGTGGCGTGCACGATACCGGCCTTGTCAACACGGAACTGCACCTGACCGGCCTTGGCATTCTTCACGGCAGTGGCCACGTCGGGCGTCACGGTGCCGACCTTGGGGTTCGGCATCAGGCCGCGCGGACCCAGGATCTGACCCAGGGTACCGACCACGCGCATCGCGTCGGGCGCAGCGATCACCACATCGAACGGCATGTCGCCAGCCTTGACCTGGGCAGCCAGGTCGTCCATGCCCACCACGTCAGCGCCAGCGGCCTTGGCTTCTTCAGCCTTGGCACCTTGGGCGAACACGGCCACACGGGCGGTCTTGCCGGTGCCATTGGGCAGCACGACGGCGCCACGCACCACCTGGTCGGATTTCTTGGCATCGATGCCCAGCTGCACGGCCACATCGATGGACTCATCGAACTTGGCAGTCGCACATTCCTTGACGATCGACAGCGCTTCGCCGAAAGCGTACAGCTTGGTGCTGTCCACTTTGCCCTGCAGGGCTTTTTGTTTTTTGGTCAGCTTGGCCATGTCACACGCCCTCCACATTCACGCCCATGGAACGGGCAGAACCAGCGATGGTACGGACGGCCGCGTCCAGATCGGCAGCGGTCATGTCTTTCATCTTGGTCTTGGCGATTTCCTCGAGCTGGGCCCGGGTGATCTTGCCGACTTTCTCGGCGTGAGGCTTGGAAGAGCCTTTGTCCAGCTTGATGGCCTTCTTGATCAGCACAGTCGCCGGAGGCGTCTTGATGATGAAGGTGAAGGACTTGTCTGCAAAAGCCGTGATGACCACGGGCAGGGGCAGACCCGGCTCGACGCCCTGGGTCTGGGCGTTGAACGCCTTGCAGAATTCCATGATGTTCAGACCGCGTTGGCCCAGAGCGGGACCGATCGGCGGCGACGGGTTGGCTTTACCAGCCGGCACTTGCAGCTTGATGAAGCCGACGATTTTCTTCGCCATGCTTTTCTCCTTGCGGGTTCAAACGTCCTGGGCCATCAGGCCTCCAGACTCCCCGGGGTTGCGACTCACACTTCTGACATCTGGCACCGAGTCGGGAAGCGCCAGACCTCACTCCTTGACGGTCAGGCTCAGGTCTTCTCGACCTGGCTGAACTCCAGCTCCACGGGCGTGGCACGACCAAAAATCGTGACGGACACGCGCAGCTTGTTGCGCTCGTAGTTGATTTCTTCGACGGTGCCGTTGAAATCGGTGAAAGGGCCTTCCTTGACACGGACGTATTCGCCCACCTCGAACTCCACCTTGTGGCGAGGCTTGTCAGAACCCTGCTGCATCTGGCTCACGATCTTGAGCACTTCAGCCTCGGAAATCGGTGCCGGACGGTTCTTGGCACCACCCACAAAGCCGGTGACCTTGTTGGTGTGCTTGACCAAGTGCCAGGTCTCGTCATCCATCACCATTTCCACCAACACATAGCCGGGGAAGAACTTCCGCTCGGTGGTGCGCTTGACGCCGTTTTTGACTTCCACCACCTCTTCGGTTGGCACCAGGATGCGTCCGAATTTGTCCTGCATGCCGGCACGGCTGATGCGTTCGATGATGTTGCGCTCGACGGCTTTCTCCATGCCCGAATAGGCATGCACCACATACCACTTCAGGTCAGGGCTGGTGGAATTGCCAGCCTGGGGCGCGTTGACCAGTGCTTCACTCATTATTTTTTCCACCCCAGAATCAAGTCGTAAAACACCCACTCGAGGGTCTTGTCGGTCAGCCACAGGAAAATGGCCATCACCACCACAAAGCCAAACACATAGGCCGTGATCTGCATGGCTTCTTTGCGCTCAGGCCAGACCACCTTACGGACTTCACGCGCGGCATCCCGGCCAAAGGCCACCAATTGGCGGCCCGCCTCGGAAGTGAGGAACACCGCCACTGCAGCCACCACCCCCACCAGCAACCCCGCCCATTGAACCCACGAGCCTTGCTTGGCCAGCAGGTAATAAGCCACCAGACCGGCCACCAGCAGCGCCACGGCCGCAGCCAGGCGCGCCTTGTCGGCAGCCCCACTGACGGTTTGAACTTCAGACGTCGCCATATCGGCCTTGAAACCTCTAGAAGGCCTTCTTGCGAAGGCCACTGAACAGACACATAAGCCCGCCAGGGTCTGGCGGGCTTTGAAGATCCACCTTTTCAGGTGGCAGGGGCAGTAGGAATCGAACCTACAACCTTCGGTTTTGGAGACCGACGCTCTGCCAATTGAGCTATACCCCTACTCCGAATCGAATTACTCGATGATCTTGGCCACGACGCCGGCGCCGACGGTACGGCCGCCTTCACGGATGGCGAAGCGCAGATCTTCTTCCATGGCGATC
>Ga0255196_1000113_pt1 | contig 18697 bp, 18 predicted proteins | sample Miss_Law_RepA_8h_FD_183637 | JGI IMG/M metagenome (GOLD analysis project Ga0255196, IMG submission 183637) | Freshwater microbial communities from Mississippi River, Louisiana, United States - Miss_Law_RepA_8h | ecosystem: Environmental > Aquatic > Freshwater > River | place: USA: Louisiana... | reverse complement strand
CATTCTTCTTTTCGTAGTGACCAACCTGGCTGTCGTGCTGGTGCTGGGCATCGTTTCGCGCCTGCTGGGCGTCGACCGTTTTCTGACGGCCAACGGCCTGAACCTGGGCGCCCTGCTGGGCTTTGCTCTGATCATGGGTTTTGGTGGTGCCATCATTTCGCTCTTGATCAGCAAGCCCATGGCCAAGTGGTCGGCCGGCGTGCAGATCATCGAACAGCCGCGCAACCAGGACGAAGCCTGGATTGTGGACACTGTGCGCAAGTTTGCCGACAAAGCGGGTATCGGCATGCCCGAAGTCGGCATTTTTGAAGGCGATCCGAACGCCTTTGCCACAGGCGCTTTCCGCGACTCGGCCCTGGTGGCTGTCTCTACCGGTCTGCTGCACAACATGACCAAGGAAGAAGTCGAGGCCGTGATCGGCCATGAAGTGGCCCACATCGCCAATGGCGACATGGTCACGATGACACTGATCCAGGGGGTGATGAACACCTTTGTGGTGTTCCTGTCGCGCGTCATCGGTTATGCGGTCGACAGTTTTCTGCGCAAGAACGATGAGGAAAGCAGCGGTCCCGGCATGGGCTACTACATCACCACCATCGTGCTCGACATCGTGCTGGGTTTCGTGGCTGCCATCATCGTGGCCTGGTTCAGCCGCCAGCGCGAATTCCGCGCTGACGCCGGCGCTGCCCAGCTGATGGGCCGCAAGCAGCCCATGATCAATGCCCTGGCCCGACTGGGCGGCCTGCACAGCGCCGAGTTGCCCAAGAGTGTGGCCGCCATGGGCATTGCCGGTGGCATTGGCCAGCTGTTCTCGACCCACCCGCCGATCGAAGAGCGCATCGCCGCCCTGCAAAACAGCTGAGGACGCCCAAGCGACTGACAACGGCGATGGAGCCATCCATGATGGCGAAGTGATCCAGCTTTACTCCTGTTTTGAACACTAGGGCTTGCATGGCACGCAAGCCCTTTTTTCATGCCCCTTTGCGCCACAGTGCCGTGATGCACCGGCGAACCCGCCGACAGCTGCAGCGCTGGCCGGCACCGGTGCGTGGCATGTTGTGGATGGTGGCCGGGGGCCTGTGTTTCTCCTTCCTCAACACGCTGGCGCGCGTCCTGTCGCAACAGCTTGATGTTTACCAGGCTCAGTTTTTGAGGTACCTGCTGGGTTTGATCGTGATGCTCCCGCTCGTGTGGCGGCACGGCTTGCAGGCCTACCGTCCGGTCAATGTGGCGGGCCAGTTCTGGCGAGGTGCAGTGCACACGCTGGGGCTGATCCTGTGGTTCACCGCGCTGCCCAGGATTCCTCTGGCCGACATGACCGCGATCGGGTTCACCGGCCCGATCTTCATCATGATCGGTGCTGCCTGGTTTCTGGGAGAGCCCATGCGCCGTGACCGCTGGGTGGCGGCCCTCATCGGATTTGCCGGGGTGCTGGTGGTGGTGTTGCCCAAGATGACGGGTGCCGGCGGCTGGTACAACCTGGTGATGCTGGCTTCATCGCCGGTGTTTGCAGCGTCTTTCCTGATCACCAAGGCACTCACCCGCTACGAAAAGCCCGGCGTGATCGTGCTGTGGCAGGCGCTCACCGTGACGGTGCTGAGCCTGCCCATGGCCTTGCCGCACTGGCAGCAGCCTAGCGCTGCGCAGTGGGCAGGTTTTGCCATCACGGGGGTGCTGGGTTCCCTGGGACACTACTGCCTGACAAGAGCTTTTCACACCGCCGACATTTCGGCCACCCAGTCGCTGCGTTTTCTGGACCTGGTCTGGGCTTCGTTGCTGGGCTGGCTGGTGTTTGCCGACGTGCCCAGTTCATCCACCTGGGCCGGGGCGCTGGTGATCCTTTTGTCCACCGTCTGGATTGCGCGGCGCGAAAGCCGCCGCTGACGTTTTCGCGGGCGCGCGCCCCGCGCGCGAAGGTCACGCCTTGAGGTTGGCCACGCCCGCTGCCACATGTCCGGCCGGCACATGCTGCGCGGCCGATTCGATATGACCGGTCTGGTCGTCAAAGAAGAAGTCCGGTTCAAATTCGCGCAGGAACTCGCCCTTGGGCAGGCCACCCAGGAACATGGCTTCGTCCACTTCAATGTTCCAGTCCATCAGCGTGCGGATGGCGCGCTCGTGTGCGGGGGCGCTGCGTGCTGTCACCAGGGCGGTGCGGATGCGCATGTTGGGTGTGCCTTCCTGCTGCAGCCGGTGCAGGGCGGCCAGCAAGGGCTTGAAGGGGCCAGCCGACAGGGGCGTGGCCGCCTTGTCGCGCTCGTGCTGCTGAAAGGCCGACAGGCCTTGGGCCTGGAACACACGCTCGGCTTCATCAGAAAACAGCACCGCGTCGCCGTCAAAGGCGATGCGCACCTCGTGCGGGTGTTCTTCGGAGGCGCGCGCCGAATGCGGATAGACCTGCGCAGCAGGAACGCCGGCGTCGAGCGCCGCGCGCACATCGGGCAGGTGCGCTGACAAGAACAAGTTCGCATTGAGTGGCTTGAGGTAGCGCCAGGGCGATTGCCCGCGCGTGAAGCTGCCGCGCTGGATGGGCAGCCCGTAGTGCTGGGCCGAGCGGAACACCCGCATGCCCGAGACCGGGTCGTTGCGCGACAGGATCACGACTTCCACACGCTGCGCACCGGTGTCATTGAAAGCCAGCAGCTTGCGCACCAGCGAGAAGGCCACGCCAGGCTTGGCCGGCTCTTCGAGCCGGCCAAGCTGCAGCTGCATGTAGGCGCGGTCGTCGCCTTGTTCGAAAACGCGGTTTTCTTCTTCAAAGTCGAACAGCGCGCGCGAGGAAATCGCGACGACGAGCTGGCCTTCCAACGTGGCGGGCATGCGTTACTCCAGAAGCTTTGGGCCATTGTAGGAGCGAGCCCCTGCTCGCGAACAGCCTTCGGCCGCAGGGGTGGCATGGGGGTCACCGCACCCACTGGTTCATTTCCATGATGGGCATCAGCACCGCCAGCACGATCACCATGACCAGCGCACCCATCGCCACGATCAGCAGGGGCTCAAGCACGGTGGCCAGGGCCATGGCACGGCGCTGCACCTCGTTGGCCAGCTGCTGCGCGGCACGTTGCAGCATGAGGGGCAATTGGCCGGTCTGCTCGCCCAGGCGGGCAAACATGGCCAGCAGGCCAGGAAAGCGCTCGCGCCGTGAGAGCGCCAGGGCCAGAGGAGCGCCTTCGCGCACCTGGACCAGGGCCTCCAGCGCATCGGCCCGCAAGGCCTCGTTCGACAAGGTGTCGGCCGCCGCCTGCAGGGCTTTGAGGATGGGCACGCCCGCGGCGCTGAGCATGGCCAGGGTCGAGGCAAAGCGTGCCGCGTTATAGCCCCGTGCCAGACGTCCGATGATGGGCAGACGCAACCAGGCCGCGTCCCAGCGCAGTCGCAGGGCTTCTTGTCTGAGGGCGATGCGCAGCCCCATGGTGCCCGCCAAGGTCAGCAGCAGCATCCACGCGCCCCACTGACGGACCGCCGCGCTGACGGCCAGCAGGGCCGAGGTGAGCAAGGGCAATGGCCTGTTGCTGCCCGAAAACACGCCGGCCACCTGCGGCACCACCGAACTGAGCAGAAACACCACGATGGCCATGGCGACCAGTGTGACGATGGCGGGATAAAGTGCGGCCCCGACGAGCTTGCTGCGCAGCACTTGCCGCGCTTCCAGGTCGTCGGCCAGGTGACTCAGCACCTGGCCCAGCTGGCCGCTTTGCTCGCCCGCGGCGATCACGGCGCGGTCGATGGCCGGGAACTCGTGCGGAAACCGGTCCAGCGCGCGGCCCAGGCTGCTGCCGGCATTGACTTCGGCGCGGATGGTTGCCAGCAGGTTCCGCTGGCGCTCATGCTCGGACTCGTCGGTCAATGCCGCAAGCGCGCGCTCCACCGTCAGGCCGCTGCCCACGAGCTCGGCCAGCTGGCGTGTCCAGACCGCGCGCTGGCTGCTGCTGAACGCTGTGCGTGTGGGACCCAACGGCCGTTGCCACCAGGGCAGGGCCGGCTGGTCGGGCTGTTCTGCTGTGCCCAGCAGGCCCACATCGAGCGGTACCAGCCCTTGCGCACGCAGCTGGCTGCGTGCGCTGCGTGCGCTGTCAGCTTCCAGCGTGCCCTTGCGGGTCTGGCCGTCGGCTTGCAGGGCTTCGAATCGGTAGGCGGGCATGCGTGCTTCCTAGCGCTGGAAATAGACCAGACCGATCTGGCCCGCCCAGTTGGATTGGCCTTCACGGGCAAGTGGGTCACCGCTCTGCAGGGTCTGGCTGCGGCTGATCTGCGCAAACCAGGACCAGTGGGCTTTCCAGCGCTGACGCAGCGTGAGGCTGGTGCTCATGCTGGTGCCCCAGTGCGAGGGCTGCCCCAGGTTGACCGAAGGGTCGAGCTGCGAACTGTAGCGCCAGAGGTCCGATTTGGCCCAGGTCAAGGACTGGCTCAGCAAGATGGTGCTGCTGTCAGTCAGCGCCTGCCGGTACGTGACGGAGGGGCCCAGCGAGGTCCCGGCCCCGCGGCCGAGCAGGTCCTGGGTGAGCACCAAACCCACGCTCCAGTGCGACCAGCCCAGGTAATCGATGGTGGCACGCCCACGCACGGTTTTGCGCCCAGACTGCACCGTGTCAAAGGTGCCTTCGCGCTGCAGGTTGACAATGCTGGCCGACAGCGAGGTTCGCCACTGGGTTGAATCGAGCAGGTCGTAGGTCAGGGTGTTGTCTGTGACGATCTGACCGAAACGGTGCCAGTTCTCGCCGTCCACCACGCCAGTGCGCCAGCGTCCGTAGCGCAGTCCGATCATCGGGCGCAATCCCAGTTGACCGGGCTGGCGCATGTCATTCATCTTGAGGCGCAAGCCCAGGCTCCAGACCAGTTCGGAGGGGCGTTTTTCGGTTTGCGGCTCAGAGGCAGGCGCTTCGGTCCACACCACGGTCACCAGCAGCAGGCAGGGCAGTGGCAAGCAGCGCTGGCGTGGCATGTGCATCTGTCAGTCCCGTGTTACGCGCAGCAGTTCTTCAGCGCTGGTGATGCCTGCGTCCACCAGGCGCTGGCCATCATCGCGCATGAGCACCATGCCCTGGGCCAGCGCGGTGGCGCGGATGTCGGCTTCGGCGGTCTGGTTGTGGATCTGCGCCCGAATTGCCTCGCTGGCCACCAGCAATTCAAAGATGCCGGTACGGCCGGCATAGCCGGTCTGGCCGCAGGCCTCACAGCCCGCGCCGTGACAGGCTGCGCAGGTTTTGCGCACCAGCCGTTGTGCCAGCACCCCCAGCAAGGATGAGCTGAGCAGGAACGGCTCCACCCCCATGTCGGTCAGGCGCGTGACGGCGCTGGCGGCGTCGTTGGTGTGCAGCGTGGCCAGCACCAGGTGGCCCGTCAGCGAGGCCTGGATGGCGATCTGCGCCGTCTCGAAGTCGCGGATCTCGCCGATCATGATCACGTCCGGGTCCTGACGCAGGATGGCGCGCAGCGCCTTGGCAAAGGTCAGGTCGATCTTGGCGTTGACCTGTGTCTGGCCCACACCCGCCAGCTCGTATTCGATCGGGTCTTCCACCGTCATGATGTTGTTGCGCGTGGCGTCCAGCCGCTGCAGCGCCGCGTAAAGCGTGGTGGTCTTGCCCGAGCCGGTCGGGCCCGTGACCAGCAAAATGCCGTGCGGCTGCGCGATCAGCTGATCGACTTTTTGCAGCACTGCGCCCTGCATGCCAATGGATTCCAGCGTCAGGCGCGCCTCGCTCTTGTCCAGCAGGCGCAGCACGGCGCGCTCGCCGTGTGCACTGGGCAGGGTGGAGACGCGCACGTCCACCGCACGCGTGCCCAGGCGAAGGCTGATGCGGCCGTCCTGCGGCAGCCGTTTTTCGGCGATGTCCAGCTCAGCCATGATTTTCAGGCGCGAGATCAGCGCAGCGTGCAGCGCGCGGTTGGGTTGCACCACCTCGCGCAGCGTGCCGTCCACACGAAAGCGCACGCTGGAGTGGCGTTCGTAGGGTTCGATGTGGATGTCGCTGGCGCCGTCGCGCGCGGCCTGCGTGAGCAGGGCGTTGAGCATGCGGATGATGGGCGCGTCGTCGCTGGCCTCCAGCAAATCTTCCACCGCAGGCAGCGCCTGCATCATGCGTGAGAGGTCGGCGGCCGACTCCACTTCGCTGACCACCGCCGCAGCGCTGCCGGTGCCATCGGTCTGGGCATGGGCGTAGGCTTGCTGCACCCGCTGGGTCAGTGCTGCGGTGGGCAGGTGTTGCCACTGCGGTTGCCCGCTGCCGTGCAAGCGCAGCACTTCAGACAGCGCGCTGCGGTCGGAGTCGGTGCAGACCCACAGCGTCAGCTGCTGACCGTCGTCTTCCAGCAGCAGCTGGTGGTCCCGGGCAAAGGCGTAAGGCAGGAGCTGGCGCATGAGGGACCGTTCAGGGCTTGGTGGCAGGTGCGTTGCCTGGCATGGCCGGTGGCGTGGCCTGGGGTGGCAAGGGCGGCAACACGGCAGCGCCCTGCACCGACAGCGAGGTGCTGTTGGCCAGCGGGCTGCTTTGCTGTCCGGTGCGCATCTGTTCATAGCGCCCCATGCTCAGGGCCTCGGCGGCCGAACCGTCACGCACCACCACCGGGCGCAGGAACAGCATCAGGTTGGTTTTTTTACGGCTGCGCGTTTCGGCCTTGAACAGGTTGCCGAACAGCGGAATGTCACCCAGTCCCGGCACTTTCTGCTGGTTGTTGCCAGCGGTGTCTTGCAGCAGGCCGCCAAGCACGATGATGCTGCCGTCATCAACCAGCACATTCGACTCGATCGAGCGTTTGTTGGTTATCAGGCCTGAGGTCGTGTTGGTGTCGAGGCTGCTGACTTCCTGGTAGATCTGCATCTTGATGGTGCCGCTCTCGCTGATCTGCGGCTTGACCCTGAGCGTCAGGCCCACGTCCTTGCGCTCGATCGTCTGGAACGGGTTGACCGTGGTGCCGGTGGCGTTGGCATTGGTGTACTGGCCAGTGACAAACGGCACGTTCTGGCCGATCACGATCTTGGCTTCTTCGTTGTCCAGCGTCAGCAGATTGGGCGTGGACAGCACATTGCCCTCGCCGCTGGACTGCAGAAAGCGCGCCAGAAAACCCAGCACATAGGTGCCGTTGCTGGCCCGGGTGGCGACGCCGAAGTTGGCACCTGTCGAGGGCAGGTTGGTGGCACTCAGCGGTTGCGATGCCAGCTGCAGAATGTTGGTGCCGCCGATGGTGAAGTTGGTGCCGATCAGCCCGATGCTGCCATCGCCTTTTTGCCCGACAGGACCTTGCCACTGGATGCCGAATTCGGCGGCCTTGTCTTCGCTGACTTCGGCGATCAGGCTTTCCACGAAAACCTGGGCGCGGCGCTGGTCCAGCCGGTCGATCACTTCGCGCAGCTGGCGGTATTGCGGCTCTGGTGCGGTGATGATGAGCGCATTGGTGGCCGGATCGGCCTGGATCTGCCCGCCGGTCGAGGGCTGCGCGGACGGCGCGATGCTGCTGGTGGCCGGGTTGCCGGTGCTGCCAGCCGTGGGTGGGGACGATGCGACGCCGCTGGTCAGGCTGCCGACAGCCGTACCAGCGCCTGCACCTGCCACGCTGCTGCGGTCCGCTGCCAGCGCTGCTCGCAGGGTGACGGCCAGTTTGGCCGCATCGGCGTTCTTGAGGTAGACCACATGGATATTGCCGCTGGCTGCGCCCATGCCGCTGGCCGGGGGAATGTCGAGCTGTTCGACCAGGGTGCGCACCAGGCCCAAGCGCGCCGGGTTGGCCGCGCGCACGATCAGGGCATTGGCGCGCACATCGGCCAGCACCGTGGTCCGGTAGCCGCCATCGCTAGGGCCCGGCGCGCCGGCGGGCATGGCGGCGGTGGTGGTGTCCACCAGGCGTTGCACCATCGGTGCCATGTCGCTGGCGATGCCGTGCTGCAGGCGGATCACATCCACGCCGGTGGCATTGGCCACATCGAGCGCCGCCACGATGCGGCCCAGGCGTTGCAGGTTGTCGGCGTAGTCGGTGATGACGAGCGCATTGCTGCCCGGAGTCACGTTGATGGTGTTGTTGGGGCTGATCAGCGGCCTGAGCACGGGGACCAGATTGTTGGCGTTTTCGTGGTTCAGCCGAAAAATTTGCGTGGCAACCTGCCCGCCCCCAGCCAGCGTGTTGCCGGTGTTGACCGGGCCGCCTTGCAGCTTGGCCTCTGCTTCCGGCACCACGGTGTGGATGCCCGAGTTCTCGACCAGCGCAAAGCCCTGGGTGCGCAGCTGCGCGGCAAACAGGCGCAGGGCCTGGGCTGGCGGCACCGCCACCGTGCTGGACAGGCTCATCGTGCCTTTGACGCGGGGGTCCACCACCACATTGGCACCCGAAAGGGTAGCCACCGTGCGGGCCACCGCGTCAATGTCGGCGTTGACGAAGTTGAGCACGACCGGCTCGCCCGGCTTGACCGGGCTCTTGCGGGCCTGAGCCATCGCGGCAGGGGACAGCAGCACCGAGGCCAGAGCCAGTGCCAGGCATGTGGGACGGGACAGGATGTGGATTCGTTTCATGGTCATCCCAGGGAAAGCAGGCTGCGCGCACCGTCGCGGCGGCCGATGATGTTGAGCAAATTGGAGAGGACGTCTTCGTGGCCCGGCTCGGCCATGGCTTCGCCTGTGAAACGCAGCCGCTGTCCGAGCCATTGGCCCTGGCCGCTCAGGCGCAGGGGGCCTTGCAGCGTGGCCAGGGTCAGGGACGGCGTCGGGGTGCCGGGCTCGGTGCCCTGCAGCGCCAGGCGGTAGCTGCCCATGGGGCGCAGGGTGGACAGGCGCGAGGCCAGGTCCTGCACCTGCAGTTCACTCTGGCCGTGCCAGCGCCATTGGCCCGCGTTCCAGTCCAGACGCAAGCCGCTGCTTTGCCACTGCAGCCGGCCTTCGGCCTGCAAGGTGTTCCACGGAGCGCCCAACCCGGTCAGCAAAGCCATGGGCCAGACGGATTGCTGGTCCTGCAGGTCCAGTTCGACGCGTTGCCAGCCGGCGTTCACACGCCACCGCAAAGGGGTGGGGGTGCAGCAGGCGCTCGACAGCGTCAGCGACAGGCCGGGCCAGGCCCATGTCAGGTGCCATTGCAGGCGGCTGGGCAGGCTGCGCGCATCTTGGCTACCAGGGCCGCCGGTCAGCGTCAGCGTGGCCGATCCCGACCAGACCGTGCCGCGCGTGTCGCGCAGCTGCACCCGGTCCTGGCTGGCCCAGCGCACGCCAGACGCCAGCCACTGTGCCGGGGCGCCCCACAGCACGGCCAGCAGGGCACCCACGCATGCGCCCACCAGCGCCACACGCCACGGTGGGGCAGGCACGGCAGGGGGATGTCGTGGCAGCGTCATGGCGGGTCAGGGCAGGCGCATCAGCAGGGTGCCTTGCCAAAGGGCCTCGGAACGGTCCGCGGTTGACGGATCGGAGCGTTGCAGCTGCGCCTGCAGCGCTTGTGATTGGGCCTGGTTGCGTGCCACCGCCAGCCATCGCGCCAGCCCGCTCGCAGGGGCCGCCTTGAGGGTCACCAGCACTTGTTCGCCTTGAGGCTGCAGCTGTGCCCCCGGGCCCAGCCATGTGTCCGCCGCGTTCTGCAACTGGGTCAAGGCTTCGCGACGGCCAATGCGCGTGGTGACTTGCAGACTTTGCACCTGGGCTTGGAGTTGCAGCATCTGTCGCGTCTGGGCATCGATCCGGGCTTGTCGTGCAGGGGCTTCGCGCCACACCGACCAAGCCGGTGCGATGGCGCCTTGCCAGAGGACGAGCAGTGCGAGAAAGGCGCCGCCAGCGAGCAGCGTGCGGCGTTCGCGGGCAGGCCGCTGCTGCCAGGCGGCACGCAGGGCCTTCATCCGGGCGTCAGGATGAGCGGTGTTTTTCATCGCGCAGCCTCCTGCACTTGCTCCCGCACCTGCAGGCGCCAGGTCTTGTCCTGTTGCTGCAGCCGATAGCCTTGGCTGTGCAGGGCCTGTTCGAAGGCGGTTCGCTGCGCGTCGTTCATGACCACTTCGGGCCATTGCAGCGTGCCGTTCTCATACGACAGGCCTGTGGGGCTGGCCACATCGGGTGGCAGGGCTGCGCCCAGGGCCTGCAGCATGGTTTCAAAGTCCTGGGGGCCGAGCTCGCCCGCGTCTTGTCGCAGGCGGGCCACCTCGCGGGTCATTTGCAGCGGTGCATCGACCACCACGGTGACTTTGGGAAAGCTTTGCTGCAGCAAGTGGGTCCACCGGGCCTCTTGTGCCTGCCACTGTTGACGTGTCATCCAGGCCCAGGCGTTGAAGCCAGCCAGTTGCGCGGCCAGCAAGGCCAGCAGGCCCCAGCGGGCCGGGCGCCACTGGGGATGCCGCAGCACCACGTCGGCGGTGCGGCGCAGTCGGTGCCAGCCAGGTGCACGCAATCTGGACTGCAGTTCGAACTGGGCCAGGTTCCAATCACTGGCGAGTGCCTGGCGCCAATGGCTGGCCGGATCGATCAGTTCGGCACGGGCCTGCAAGCGCGCCTGAACCCAAGTGGCCAGAGCCGGTTCGGCTTGCACGGTGGCGTGCTTGTCCAGCCAGGCCTCGGGCCATTGGCCCACTGCAGTCACCGGACAACCCGTGACGCCATGCTCGGCACTGCAGCACCACAGCCAGCCCGTGGTTTCGTCGCCCAAGGCGTGCCAGCGCTGACCCTGCGGGGCGGGCGCCAGCTCGGGCACGATGCGCTGCACGGACAGGCCAGCCTCATCGAGTGCCTGCAGGTGGGCGTGCAACCAGGCTTTGTCGCAGGCGGCCACCCAGGTGGGCTCACCTGCTGCCCAGTGAGCGGGCAAGGCCAGATGCAGTTGGGCCGGGTCCTGCAACAGGCGATCTTCCAGCAGTCCGACCAGGGCGGCTTGCAGCCGGACCCCCGAGCGGCCCAGGCCAGCAGGCAGGCTGATGCGGTGCCACGACAGCGCCGCAGCGGGCAGCAGGGCCACCACTTCTTCCCGGCGCTGTGGGCGTGGCAGCAAAGCCAGTGGTGCCTGAGTGCCCATCGGCCGATCTTCTGTTGCAGCCGTGTCCAGCCAGGCTTGGCCGTAGACCGCCGTGGGCCCCGGCGTGCTGGTGGGCAGTTGCAACAGCAATGTTCTCATTTCAAGTATTGTAGGGAGCCGGCCGTGACCTGCTGCGCGGGTGTGCGTGCGCGCCAGAGCATGCGCACCTGAGAGCCTTTGCGCTCGACCAGGGCCACTTCGTCCTGAATGTGGGAGCCGGCACGCAGGCGACCCTGGATTTCAAAGAAGCGGCTGCGCACCGCATGCTGTCGGTCATCGAGCAGGCGGCCGGCCGGGCCCATGGCGTCGGCGGCCTCCTGCAGGGAAGCCCATGGCTTCTGGTTGCGGCGCGCCACCAGCTGGCGGGCGCTGGCGCCATCGAGCCCCGGAACCACGGCTTCGAGCACGGGCGCGGCAGCGGTGTTCAGGTTGACGGGTGTGGGCACAGGCAGCACCGTGGCATAAGGCCGCAGCCGCGAGATGGTGTCTGTGCTCAGGCCCACCCAGACGAGCTGTTCGATACGCTGGGGCAACAGCGGTGCCTTGGACAAGGCATCGCCTGCAGGTGTTTTGTTGGATGAGGCAGGTTGCGCAGCGGCCAGCGCCTGCGGCCACAGGCGGGTCAATGCGTCAAGCTCGCCCATGGGCAGGTCCAGCCGTTCGAACAGGCGCGTCCACGCCGCCAGTGCGGCGGCAGTCGGTTTGCCGTCTTCCACCAGCGACGCCAGGTTCAGACGTGACTGTGCGTCGCTGATCTGGCCCGACAGGTAGATGTCCGGATCGCCATCTCGCCACTGCTGGTCCTGTGACAGAAAGGTCGACAGCTTGGACTCTTGCACCGGCAGGGCCCAGGGTTCGCCCAGGTGGTCGATGCTCTGCGCCGAGCGAGCGTCTTCGGCCAGGATGAGTCGGGTCCAGTCCAGCGCGCCCGCCATCAGCCACTGGTTCTGCGCACGACCACGCTCGGCGATTTCGATCTCCACCTGGCGCCACTGCGTCCACAGCGCAGCCGCCGCAAGCGAGGCCACCAGGGCCACCGTGAGCATGGCGCTCAGCAAGGCAGCGCCGCTTTGCCGGCGGGGGCGAGAAAGCTTCATGGGTTGCCCCCCGACAAGGTGGGGCGCACCCAGTCCAGCGTGAGCTCTCCGGCCACCGGTGTGGTGGCTGGCAACGTCAGCACCAGCCGCACACCGTCGGGCAGACGTGTATCCGCCGCGTTGCCTGTCGTGGCATCGCTGGACAAAGGGTTCGTCCAGGCACCGCCGCGATGCACGAACAACTGCCAGCCGGACAGGGGATGGATGCTGACTTCGGCCGCTCGCAACTCGGTGGTGGGGGTCTGGCTCCAGGTGCGGGCGTTCTGCCAGGCCTCCTGCCAGGCGGCCCGGGTTTGTAAGGGCGTGGACTGCCAGCGCAGCCAGTCGCCGTCCCCAGGTCGACCCGCATCCTGCCGCCAGGTCCAGGCGACCACGCGCACGCCGTCGCCGGCTTGCACGTCTTCACGGGTCAGGCGCAGCACTTTGCCGTCCCAATCCCAGCCGGAGAGGCCTTTGAGGTTGGCAATGCGGTTCAGGTCGGTCTGCCATTGGGCCAGGCCCGCCTGCAAGGTGCGGACCTGGTCGGCGCGCTGCTGCAAACCGGTGTGTGAGCCCAGCATGGCCTCCACACCTCGCCACGACATCAAGGCCATCAGGGCCATGATGCCAATGGCCACCAGCACCTCGATCAGCGTGAAGCCTCTGGTGTGTCTGCGCTTCATCAGTTGCGCCCCATCACGGTCGACAGCTGCAGCACGGGCTGGCCCTGCTCAAAAACCCGGGCATCCACACGGCGGAAGTTCGGGTTCGGTGTGGCTTGCACCTGCAGGCGCACCTGCAGCGACTGTCCGGCCTGCACGCATTCGCTCTGGAAGTTGCCGACATCGGGCAACTGGCGCTGCAATCGCAGCCGGATGAGCTCGTTTTCGGCACAGATTTGACCGAGCATGGACAGGGTTTGCCGCTGGGCGTTGTTGCTCAAAGCACCTGTGGCCTGCAGGCCGGCCAGCAAGGCCACGGCCACGATGCTCAGGGCCACCAGCACCTCGATCAGCGTGAAGCCGCGCGCCTTGGCCTGTCCACTCATGGTCGGCTCCCGGGTGGGGTGCGCTGCACCTCGAAAGGCCGCAGACCATCGGTGACCACCCAAAGGCGACGCTGGGGCTGTTGCGCAGCGAACAGGGCGATCTGCTGAGGCGCGATCAGCGGCTCTGGTCCCAGCACGACGGGGGCGGTGATTTGCGTCCGCGTCTGGTCTGACAACCAGGGCTGGAGCAGCTGCGGGGCGGGCAGCCCCTGCACCACAAAGCCGCCCTCACGCGGCAGCCAGATCGCGCGGACGTCGCTGGCACGGGCCTGAGCCCGGCTGGCTTCCAGCACGGCGGCCAGCCGCTGGGCATCGCGTTCGAGCGCGCTGTCGGCGCTGTCGCGCAAGGCCAGGCTCACACCGGCAGTGGCGATCGCGATCAAGGCGACCACCACCATGAGTTCAATCAGGGTGAAGCCACGCGCGGCGTGGACGGGGGATTTACTGCCAGCTGCCGATGTCGGCATTGTGGCCTTCGCCGCCGGACTTGCCGTCGGCACCAAAGGACAGCACATCCACCTCGCCCTTGAGGCCGGGGTTCATGTATTGATAAGGACGCCCCCAGGGGTCGTTGGGCAGCTTGTCCAGATAGGCCTTCCAGTTGGGCGGGACCGGCTCGCTGGTTGGTCGTGCCACCAGCGCCTGCAGGCCTTGCTCGGGCGTGGGGTAACGCAGGTTATCGAGCTTGTAGAGCTTGAGTGCCTGCATCAGATTGCCCACATCGGTGCGGGCAGCGGTCACGCGGGCATCGTCGGCACGGCCGATCACGTTGGGCACGATCAGGGCCGCCAGCACGCCGATGATGGCCAGCACCACCATGAGTTCGATCAGTGTGAAACCGCGCGCACGGCGGTTGCGGTGCAAAGTGTTCATGTGGTCGATCATAATCTGCGCATGTTGTCGCTGCGGGTCCCTGATGTTTCCGTACGTTGGCTGCCAGCCAGTGCAGCCGCATTGCTGTGGGCGTTGGCGGCGGGTGCCGTCGTGCTCTGGTGGTTGCACCTGCCCCAGTCTGGCAGGGACGAGGGCATGTCCATCAGCGTGGCGCCGGTTGCACCTGCCGCGCAAGACAGTGGGCATGTGCTGCGTGTGCTAGGCCACACAGCCGTGACCACTGCATCACCACAGGCCCAGCAGCGCTTCCAGTTGCTGGGTGTCATCGCGGCCGATTCTGGTCAGGGCAGTGCCTTGCTGAGGGTGGATGGCCAGCCGCCCCAGGCCTTTGTGCAAGGGCAAACCGTGGCGGAGGGTTGGCGCTTGCACTCTGTGGATCAGATGGGTGTGCGACTGTCGGCCGGCGCGGGTGGCGCCATGCTGGAGTTGGCGTTGCCGTGAACGGATTCCCGATCAAGTCTGGAATGACAATCAAATACCCGTCGGGAAGGGCACTCAAACGCCATCCTGCAGTGGCCAATCACCGGGGTCATCCTCGGCTTGATCCGAGGGTCTTGCGCAGCCTCAACCGCGCAGGAACAACCGGTAAACCGGATTGTTCGTTTCCTCGACATGCGGATACCCCAGCGTGTCGAGGAACTTGTCGAAAGCCTTGCCGTCTTTTTCAGGCACCTGAATGCCCACCAGAATGCGGCCGTAGTCGGCGCCCTGGTTGCGGTAGTGGAAGAGGCTGATGTTCCAGCCCGGCCGCATCAGGCTCAAAAACTTGAGCAGTGCGCCCGGCCGCTCCGGAAACACGAAGCGCAGCAGGCGTTCGTCCTGCGACAGCGGTGAATGCCCGCCTACCATGTGGCGGATGTGTTCCTGCGCCAGGTCGTCGTGCGTGAGGTCCAGTGCCTCGAATCCGTGCTTCTTGAAGTTGGCGGCGATCTTGCCGCTCTCGCCCTTGCCGTGTGTGGTCAGGCCCAGAAACACATGGGCCTTGGCCGCATCGCTCATGCGGTAGTTGAACTCGGTGACGTTGCGCGGGCCGCCCGGCAGGTTGCCGATGATCTCCAGAAAGCGTTTGAAGCTGCCACGCTCTTCCGGAATCGTCACCGCGAACAGGGCTTCGCGCTCTTCGCCCACCTCGGCGCGCTCGGCCACGAAGCGCAGGCGGTCAAAGTTCATGTTGGCGCCGCACAAAATGGCCGCGTAGGTCTGGCCCTTGGTCTTGTGCTGTTCCACATATTGCTTGATGGCGGCCACGGCCAGGGCACCGGCTGGCTCCACGATCGAGCGCGTGTCCACAAAAATGTCCTTGATGGCCGCGCACACCGCGTCGGTGTCCACCGTCACCCAGTCGTCCACCAGACCGCGTGCCACGCGGAAGGTTTCCTCGCCCACCAGCTTGACGGCGGTGCCGTCCGAGAACAGGCCCACATCGTCCAGCGTGACGCGCTTTTTGGCCTGCACCGACTGAATCATGGCGTCCGAGTCGTTCATCTGCACGCCAATGACCTTGACCTCGGGCCGCACCGCCTTGATGTAGTTGGCCACACCGCTGATCAGGCCGCCCCCGCCAATCGCCACGAACACCGCATCCAGCGGCCCCTGGTGCTGGCGCAGCATTTCCATCGCAATCGTGCCCTGGCCGGCGATCACCTCGGGGTCGTCAAAGGGGTGCACAAAGGTCAGGCCCTGCTTTTTTTGCAGCGCCAGCGAATGGTTGTAGGCGTCCGAATAGCTGTCGCCGTGCAGCACCACCTCGCCGCCCAGCGCCTTGACGGCCTCGATCTTGACCTGCGGCGTGGTGGTGGGCATGACGATCACGGCCCGCGTGCCCAGCTTGCTGGCCCCCAGCGCCACGCCCTGGGCGTGGTTGCCAGCCGAGGCGCAGATCACCCCCTTTTTCAGCTGCTCGGGGGTCAGGTGCGCCATCTTGTTGTAAGCGCCTCGCAGCTTGAAGCTGAACACCGGCTGCTGGTCCTCGCGCTTGAGCAGCACCTTGTTGTGCAATCGGCGGCTGAGGTTGCGGGCCAGTTCGAGAGGGCTTTCCTGGGCGACGTCGTAGACGCGGGCGTTCAGGATCTTCTTGAGGTAATCGGCAGGCTTGAGGGAGGCGGGCATGTCACCAATGATACCGGGGCAAAAAAAATGCCCCGAGCCTTGCGGTTCGGGGCAAATCCACCTTTTCGGAGGGTGGAGGAGACAACTCGTCGTGCCAAAAAAGCACGGTTGTGCGAATTATAGGTCCATTTATGTTGCAGTGCCGCAATTTGCGCCTGTGCATTTGAAAAGAATTGTGAAGATTCTCAGTTTGAGACAGCGCATCCATTTTGCAGGAGCGAGCAGGGGCTCGCTCCTACAATCCCGGCATCCGCAGATACAAGGACAAGACAATGGAATGCACAGTCACCTGGACCGGCGCCGCCGGCACCCGTTCGGGCATGGGATTTCTCGCCGAAACCGGCAGCGGCCATGTGCTGGCCATGGACGGCGCCCCGGATGCCGCCAAGCCTGAAAACGGTGGACAGAACCTGGCACCCCGCCCCATGGAAACCGTGCTCGCCGGTACCGGCGGCTGCACCGCCTATGACGTGGTGCTGATCCTCAAGCGGGGCCGCCACGACGTGCGGGGCTGCTCGGTCAAGCTCACCAGCGAACGTGCCGACACCGACCCCAAGGTCTTCACCAAAATCCACATGCACTTCACCGTCACGGCCAAAGGCGTACCAGCCAGCGCTGTGGAGCGCGCGATCGCCATGAGCCACGACAAATACTGCTCGGCCAGCATCATGCTGAGCAAGACGGCGGAGATCACTACCAGTTTTGATCTGGTGGAAGTGGCCTGAGCTTGTCGAAGTCCGGGGTGCAGGTTCTCCAGCACCCCAGCCACCCCCTCAAATCCGGTGCGCCACCGTGGTCATCACCTTGGCCGCCACCTTCATGAGCCCTTTGATTGGCCCCGGCAGCGGCACGGCACCCGCGCGTTCGGCCATGCGGGCATGCTGAACCTCGTCGTCCTTCATTTGCGCCACGATGGCGCGTGAGGCGGTGTCGCCGGCAGGCAGGCGGTCCATGTGGGTGTTCAGGTGGGCTTCGACCTGGTTTTCGGTTTCCACCACAAAGCCCAGACTCAGGCGGTCGCCGCCCAGCTTGCCGGCGGTGTAGCCGATGGCAAAGGCGCCGGCGTACCACAACGGGTTGAGCAGGGAGGGGCGATCATTCAAATCACGCAGGCGCTCCAGCGTCCAAGCCAGGTGGTCGGTTTCTTCGCGGCTGGCCTCGGCCAGCTTGGCTTGCAGCGCCGGGTCCCGGCTGGCCAGCATCTGGCCGGTGTAGAGGGCCTGGGCGCAGACCTCACCCACGTGGTTGACCCGCATCAGGGCAGCGGCTTCGCGGCGCTCGTCTTCGCTCAGCGTGGCACTGGGGGTGGCTGGTGTCGGGGTGGGGCGGCTGGCTCGGGGCTCGGCCAGCAAGGTGCGCAGGGCGCTGTCTGCCGCAAGGATCAGGGCGTCTGAATTCATGGCGGTGAGTTTACGGCGCCCAGCTTCTGGCCGCTTGCGTTGGCGCAAAGCGGGCAGCAAGTCTTGCGATGGGCTGGCCGTGTGCTCCTGATCCGAATTCTGTGGAATGACGTGGAAGTCATTGATTGAAATGAGAAAAATCAACAAAACCAAGGGTTATCCAGTGTGTTTGAAGGGGGTGCAGGCCCGGTTTGTTGCATCCATGCAACGAAAAACGGCTTTGTTCACCTGAATTCTTGGAAATCACCGATTCGTCTGGTGCAATACGTCCAACTTCCGCAAATGGAGGTTGGCTCAGGGTCTCGAAAGGCAATCCCGCCTCTCTGATTCGAGCCCTTGTTAAACCTTGGAGAAACTCGCAATGAAAAAGTCTCTGATTGCTCTGGCTGCCCTGGCCGCCACCGCTTCTTTCGCTCAGTCCACCGTTGTGATCGACGGTCTGTTTGATGTTGGCTATGTCAGCGTCAGCGGCGACCACGCCTCTTACAAGAACAAGTCGGTGCAGTCCACCGCTGGTTCTGCTACCACCAGTATCAACATCAAGGTCACGGAAGACCTGGGTGGTGGCATGAAAGCTCTGGTTCAGTACGAACTTGATCCCCGCAAGTCCACCACTGGCATTGACTCCGCAGCTCCTCTGGCTCTGCACCAAGCTTTCACTGGCCTGTCTGGCAACTTTGGTACCGTCAAGCTGGGTAACGTCAACAGCGCTTCTCTGGACGCCTTCGGTGCAGCATCTCCCCTGGGCACTGCCACTGGTTCTGGCTACGGTCTGACCAACGCCACCGTTGGCATGGCTACCCGTTTCGCTAAGTCCGTCAAGTATGAGTCCCCCGTTTTCAACGGCTTCTCTGCTTCTCTGGGTCACGCTCCTGGCGCTGACGTTGCCACTCAAGCAAGCCTCTTCGCCAACCAGCGTGATGTGACTGAAGTTGGCCTGAAGTACAGCAACGGTCCCCTGAACATTGCGGTCGCTAGCCTGAAATCTGGTTCGACCACCAACCAAGTGACTGCTACGGTTGTGCCCGCCAACACTGCTTCCAGCACCCACAGCAGCATTGGTGCCAACTACGCTATTGGCGCTCTGACTGTTTACGCTGGCTACAACAAAGGTGACACCATTGGTGCTGCTGCTGTGACCACTGCTGGCCTGTTCCCCCTTCAAGCCATCAATGCCAATCTTGATACCAAGGGTTCGC
>Ga0255196_1000111_pt1 | contig 18824 bp, 15 predicted proteins | sample Miss_Law_RepA_8h_FD_183637 | JGI IMG/M metagenome (GOLD analysis project Ga0255196, IMG submission 183637) | Freshwater microbial communities from Mississippi River, Louisiana, United States - Miss_Law_RepA_8h | ecosystem: Environmental > Aquatic > Freshwater > River | place: USA: Louisiana... | reverse complement strand
GCCCAGCAGGCTCATGTTGTCGGTGTTCATCACGCCGTGACAAAAGCCCACAGCCTGCCACTGTGCCAGCAGGGTGGCCGTGCGCTGCTGCACCTCGTCGAGCAGCCCGGCATACACATTGCCATGCCAGGCCTGGGCGCGTTCATGGGCCTCGGGCAAATGGTGTTTGATGGCATGGTCGGCCAGCGTGCGCAGGGCATCCATCTGGTTGCGGGCGGCAAAGTGCTCGAGGTGGCCGAACCTCAGAAAACTGGGTGCCACACGCGTCACGACAGCGGCGGTTTCCATCTCCTCGCGCATGACCGGTTGGGGCGAGGCCACCAGACACAGCGCCCGCGTGGTCGGGATGCCCAGGCCGTGCATGGCCTCGCTGCAGAGGTACTCGCGGATCGACGAGCGCAGCACGGCGCGGCCATCGCCCATGCGCGAATACGGCGTGCGGCCGGCGCCCTTGAGCTGGATCTCCTGTGGTCCCTGATCCGAGCTGGCTTCGCCCAGCCACAGCGCCCGGCCATCGCCGAGCTGGCCGGCCCAGACGCCGAACTGGTGGCCGCTGTAGACGGTGGCCAGCGGGACGCTGCCGGGCAACAGGGCATTGCCCGCCCAAAGGGCCGGATCGTCGAGCAGATCCAATGGCCAGCCCATCGACTGCAGCAGCTTGGTGTTGCGCGAGGCCCAGACAGGGGCACCCATGGGTGTCGGGTGCAGTCGGGTGTAGAAGTCCGGTCCGAGCTGCACCAGTCGGTTTGTCCAATTCAGGGGAGTGCCAGCGGGCGAAGTCATGCCCTGATTGTGGGCGTGCTGGAAAGCATTCGGGTTTTCTAGGGGTTTGTCTGGTGACTTCAAAAAAGCACGGTCGTGCAGAATGCCAGGTTTCAGCAGTATCCCGGAGAACAACATGCTTGGACAAATGCAGCAGCAACCTTTGCTGATTTCCTCTTTGATCGACTTTGCCGAGCGCCACCATGGCGACGGTGAAGTGGTGTCTCGCCGTGTCGAGGGTGACATCCACCGTTACACCTGGGCGGACGTGGCCCGTCGCGCCCGTCAGGTGGCCAACGCGCTCGATGGCATGAAGCTGGGCATGAGCGACCGCGTGGCCACGCTGGCTTGGAACGGCTACCGCCATCTGGAGCTGTATTTCGGCGTCAGCGGCTCTGGCCGCGTGCTGCACACCATCAACCCGCGTCTGCACCCCGAGCAGATCGCCTGGATCGCCAACCATGCCGAAGACCAGGTGCTGTGCTTTGACATGACATTCCTGCCCCTGATCCAGGCGGTGCATGCCAAATGCAGCACCGTCAAGCAGTGGATCGCCCTGTGCGACGCCGACAAGCTGCCCGCTGACAGCGGTATTCCGGGATTGATCAGCTACGAAGCCTGGATCGGTGGCCAGAAAGACAGCTACGCCTGGCCCGTGTTCGACGAAAACAGTGCGTCGAGCATGTGCTACACCAGCGGCACCACCGGCAACCCCAAGGCAGCGCTCTACAGCCACCGCTCCACCATCCTGCACGCCTATGCCGCCGCCATGCCCGATGTGATGTGCGTGTCCGCGCGTGACGCCATCCTGCCTGTGGTGCCGATGTTCCACGTCAATGCCTGGGGCATTCCCTACAGTGCGGCGATGACCGGTGCCAAACTGGTGTTCCCCGGCCCGGCGCTGGATGGGAAATCGGTGTACGAGCTGATCGAAGCCGAAGGCGTGACCTTTGCCGCGGGTGTGCCCACCGTCTGGCAAATGCTGTTGGGCCACATGAAGCCGGCCGGCCTGAAGTTCAGTACGCTGCAGCGCACGGTGATCGGTGGTTCGGCGTGTCCGCCGGCCATGATCGATGCGTTCCGCGAAGACTACGGCGTGGACGTGCTGCACGCCTGGGGCATGACCGAGCTGAGCCCGCTGGGCACGCTGTGCACGCTCAAGAACAAGCACAACAAGCTGTCGGCTGACGAGCAGATGAAGCTGCGCCTCAAGCAGGGCCGTTGCATCTACGGCATCGACATGAAGATCGTCGACAGTCAAGGCAAGGCGCTGCCGCACGATGGCAAGAGCGCCGGTGACCTGCTGGTCAAAGGCCCCTGGGTGATCGCCAGCTACTTCAAGCAGGAAGGCGGCAGCCCTCTGGTGGATGGCTGGTTCCCCACCGGTGACGTGGCCACCATCGATTCCGACGGCTTCATGCAGATCACCGACCGCAGCAAGGACGTGATCAAGTCCGGTGGCGAGTGGATCAGCTCGATCGACATCGAGAACATCGCCATGGCGCATCCGGCCGTGGCCATGGCCGCCTGCATCGGCATCCGTCATCCCAAGTGGGATGAGCGCCCGATCGTGTGTGTGGTCAAGAAGCCGGGGGCTGAACTCACGCGTGACCAGCTGATCGCCTTTTACGAGGGCAAGACCGCCAAGTGGCAGATCCCGGACGATGTGGTGTTCGTCGATGCGATCCCCTTGGGCGCCACTGGCAAGATGCTCAAGACCAAGCTTCGTGAGCAATTGGTGGACTACAAATTGCCCGGACTTTGAAGGGGAATTGCGCGTGCTCAATGCCCACTTGACATGCGTCAGTCGCGCGCGCGATAGAGCCTTCGGGCAAACCCCGAGCCCGTTCAAATTGAAAGAAGTTACGCTGACATTGTTCTGATTCAACCAAGCAGGAGACAACGCATGAAGAACGCTTTTCGGATGATCGCCATCGCCGCACTGGCTGTATGCGCCACGGGTGCACACGCGCAAAAGGGTGAAACAGTCAAGATCGCCTGGATCGATCCACTCTCGGGTCTTATGGCGCCGGTGGGCAGCAACCAGCTCAAGAGCTTCCAGTTCTTTGCCGAAAAGTTCAGCGGCGCCAACAACCCCGCCGGCGTCAAGTTCGAGGTGATCGGCCTGGACAACAAGCTCAGCCCGGCTGAAAGCCTGAACGCGCTCAAGGCTGCGATGGACCAGGGCGTGCGCTACATCACCCAGGGCAACGGTTCTTCAGTGGCTGGCGCACTGATCGATGCGGTCAACAAGCACAACGAGCGCAACCCAGGCAAGGAAATCATCTTCCTGAACCATTCGGCTGTCGATCCCGATTTCACCAACAGCAAGTGCAGCTACTGGCACTTCCGGTTTGATGCCGACACTTCCATGAAGATGGAAGCCATGACCACCTTCATGAAGGACCAGAAGGACATCCAGAAGGTCTATCTGCTCAACCAGAACTACTCGCACGGTCACCAGGTGGCCAAGTTCGCCAAGGAAAACCTGGCCCGCAAGCGCCCCGACGTGCAGATCGTGGGTGAAGACCTGCACCCACTGGCACAGGTGCGCGATTTCTCGCCCTACATCGCCAAGATCAAGGCCTCGGGTGCCGACACCGTGATCACCGGCAACTGGGGCTCCGACCTGGCGCTGCTGGTCAAGGCGGCCAACGAAGGCGGCTACAACGGCAAGTTCTACACCTACTACACCGGTGTGACCGGCACGCCCACAGCCCTGGGTCAGGGAGGTGCGGGCCGCGTGTACCAGGTGTCCTACCAGCACTACAACATGGGTGGCGACATCGGCAAGTGGCAGGCCGAGTTCAAGCAGAAGTTCAACGACGACTTCTACACAGGCTCGGTGATCTCGATCTACAAGGCCCTGGGCGAGGCCATGGCCAAGGCCAAGTCTACCGACCCGGTGAAGGTGGCTGCAGCCCTGTCGGGCCTGAAATTCAACAGCTACCACGGCGAGGTCGAGATGCGCAAGACCGACCACCAGTTGCAGCAACCGCTGTGGATCACGGTCTGGCAGAAGGCCGACAAGAAGTTCTCCTACAGCCCCGAGAACACCGGCATGACGCTGGCCCCGGTCAAGGACTACCCGTCCTATGTTTCCAGCACGCCTACCAGCTGCCAGATGAAGCGTCCGGGCTGATCCCCTCGCATCAGGCAGTACCGGGCCCGATGACTCCTATCGTTGTCGGGCCCTTTTCTTTTTCGCCAACAGTCTCCACTGTTCATTTCCTGTAGTACCGGCCGACAGGCCTGGAAGGTCCCTCCAATGGAGTTCTTCATCATTTCCATGCTCAATGGCCTGAGCTATGGGCTTCTGCTCTTCATGCTGAGCTCGGGTCTGACGCTGATCTTTTCGATGATGGGTGTGCTCAACTTCGCGCACGCCAGCTTCTACATGATCGGCGCCTACTTTGGCTACACCCTGGGAGGCCTGATCGGCTTTTGGCCGGCGCTGGTGCTGGCCCCCCTGGGCGTGGGCGCGCTGGGTGCGCTGTTCGAGCGCGTGAGCCTGCGCAAGGTCCACCCTTACGGCCATGTGCCCGAGTTGCTGGTCACCTTTGGCCTGTCGTATGTGGTGCTGGAGCTGGTGCAGCTCGTCTGGGGCCGCACCGCGGTCGAGTTCCAACCGCCAGAGCTGCTGCGCGGCTCGGCTTTCACACTGATCAACCACGCCAGCGAAGGCCTGCGCCTGGTCTGGGGCGCTGCCCCGGCCGAGATGTGCGCTGCAGCCGACGCGACCATCCGCGTGGTGTGCTCACCGTTCCCGGCCACGCGCGCCTTCATGATGCTGATCGCGCTGCTGATGCTCTTTTCGCTGTGGCTGCTGCTCACCCGCACCCGCATCGGTCTGGTGATCCAGGCAGCGCTGACCCATCCGGAGATGGTCGAGGCCCTGGGTCACAACGTGCCGCGGGTGTTCATGCTGGTCTTTGGCGCCGGCACCGGCCTGGCCGGCCTGGCTGGCGTGATCGGTGGCAGCACCTTCGTCACCGAGCCCGCCATGGCCGCCACCGTGGGTTCGGTCATCTTCGTGGTGGTGGTGGTCGGGGGCATGGGCTCGCTCTCGGGGGCTTTTCTGGCGTCGGTGCTGATCGGCGTGATCCAGACCTTTGCCGTCGCCATCGACTACTCCTTCCTGGTCTTTGCCCGTGACATGGGCTGGCAGCTGTCGGCGGCCATGCAGGACAACAGTTTCGCCAAGCTCACCGTGTCCCAGGTGGCGCCGATCCTGCCCTACCTGTTCCTGGTGCTGATCCTGATCTTCCGGCCCAAGGGTCTTTTGGGTACACGGGAGGGTTAAGCCATGGCTGCTGTCTACAAATTCAAACCTTACAACGTGGGCCGCTGGATCATCTGGAGCCTGTTTGCCCTGGTGCTGCTGGTCGCGCCGTTGCTGTTCACCAGCAACCTCTCGCACACCATGCTGGCGCAGATGGGCATCGCCATCATCGCCTGCCTGTCCTACAACATGCTGCTGGGGCAGGGCGGCATGCTCAGCTTCGGCCATGCGGTCTACACCGGCCTGGGCTCCTACATGGCCATCCATGCGCTCAATGCGGTCAGTGCCGGCAAGCTGGCCATCCCGGTCAGCATGCTGCCGCTGGTGGGTGGCGTGGCCGGCATGGGCTTTGCCGTGCTGCTGGGCTGGGTGACCACCCGCAAATCGGGCACCCCCTTTGCCATGATCACGCTGGGCGTGGCCGAGCTTGTGTTCGCCATGTCGCTCATGTTCTCCGAGTTTTTCGGCGGTGAGGCGGGCGTGTCGGGCAACCGGGTGGCGGGCCAGCCTTTCTTCGGCATCACCTTCGGTCCGCAAGTGCAGATCTACTACCTGATCGCCGTCTACACCTTCGTGTGCGTGGCCCTCATGTACGCCTTCACGCAGACGCCGCTGGGCCGCATCCTGAACGCGGTGCGCGACAACCCCGAGCGGGTCGAGTTCATCGGCTACAACACCCAGCGGGTGCGCTATTTCGCCTTCATCATTGCCGGTTTCTTTGCCGGCATTGCGGGTGGCTTGGGCGCGCTGAACTTCGAGATCGTCACCGCCGAGGTGGTGGGGGCGCACCGCTCGGGGGCCTACCTGCTGTTCACTTTCCTGGGCGGGGCCACCTTCTTCTTCGGCCCCATCATCGGTGCGGTGCTCATGATCATTGCCTTTGTGCTGCTCTCGGAGCTGACCAAGGCCTGGCTCCTGTACCTGGGTCTGGTGTTCCTGTTCATGGTGATGTACGCCCCGGGTGGCATCGCCAGCCTGATCATGATGAACCTGCGGGTGGCCAAGTTCGGCAAGCTGCGCCAGATCTGGACCAGCTACCTGGGCCTGGGGGTGACCGCGCTGGTCATGCTCGCCGGTGCCGGCGCCATGATCGAGATGGTCTACCATCTGCAGCTGAACTCGGCGCTGGGGGATGTGGTGCGCTTCATGGGCATCCCGCTCAACGCCAAGGGCGTGGACAGCTGGGTCGGCGCCAGCCTGGTGCTTGTGACGGGCATCGGCCTGTTTGAGCTGGCGCGTCGCCAGTACGTGCTCGAGTGGGGCACGATCCAGGAAGAAATTGAAAAAGAAATCAAGCGTCGGGAGACTGCCGTATGAGTGCCTACGCCCTTGAACTCAAAAACGTCCGAAAAAGCTTCGGCAAGACCGAAATCATCCGCGGTGTGGACCTGGCGGTACAGGCTGGAGAACGCGTGGCCGTGATCGGCCCCAACGGTGCCGGCAAATCCACGCTGTTCAACCTCATCAGCGGCCGTTTTGGCCCCACCAGCGGAGAAATCTTGCTGGGCGGCCAGCGCATCGACCATAAAAAGCCGTACGAAATCAATCGCATGGGGCTTTCGCGCAGTTTCCAGATCACCAACATCTTCCCCAAACTCAGTGTCTTCGAGAACCTGCGCTGCGCGGTGCTCTGGAGCCTGGGCTACAAGTACACCTTCTTCAAGTTCCTCTCCGGTCTGAAGGACGCTAATGAACGGGCCGAGGAGCTGCTGGAGATGATCGGCCTGGAAAAACGCCGCGACACCCTGGCCATGAACATGACCTATGCCGAGCAGCGTGCGCTGGAAATCGGCATCACGATTGCAGGCGGCGCCGAGGTCATCCTGCTTGATGAGCCCACTGCGGGCATGAGCAAGAGTGAAACCGCTCGCTTCATCTCCCTGATCCGCAAGGTCACCGAGGGCAAGACCTTGCTGACCGTGGAGCATGACATGGGCGTGGTGTTTGGCCTGGCCGACAAGATCGCCGTGGTGGTCTATGGCGAAGTGCTGGCTTTTGATACGCCGCAAGCGGTGCGGGCCAATGCCCGGGTACAGGAAGCCTATCTGGGCTCTTCCGTCGCCGATACCCAGGCAGGAGGACACTGAGATGTTGAAAGTGGACAACCTGCATGCCTATTACGGCAAGAGCCATGTGTTGCATGGCGTCAATTTCGAAGTCCGTCCCGGCGAGATTGTGGCCCTGCTGGGGCGCAACGGCTCGGGCCGATCCACCACCGCCAAGGCCGTCATGGGCCTGGTGGATTGCCAGGGCACCATTGACTGGAAAGGTCAGGGCATCCAGGGGAAAAAGGCCTACGAAGTGGCGCACCTGGGCATCGGCTACGTGCCCGAGAACCGCGACATCTTTCCCAAGTTGACCGTCCACCAGAACCTGCAGCTCGGGCAGAAAGGTTCGGGCAAAGGGTCCCGCTGGTCGTTTGACGACATGTACACCATGTTCCCTCGCCTGAAAGAGCGTGAACACACCGAGGCGGGTGTGCTGTCCGGTGGCGAGCAGCAGATGCTCACCTTGTGTCGCACACTCATGGGCGATCCTGACCTCATCATCATCGACGAGCCCACCGAAGGCCTGGCGCCCAAGATCGTCGAGCTGGTGGGGGAATACCTCAAGGAACTCAAGAACCGGGGTATTTCCGTGCTGTTGATCGAGCAGAAGCTGACGATCGCGATGAACATCTCGGACAGGGCGCTGGTCATGGGCCACGGCAGCATTGTTTTCGAGGGGACACCTGAAGAACTGCGCGCCAACAACTACATCCGCAAGGAGTGGCTGGAGGTTTGATCTTCCGTCACCTGCGGGACGGTTCAAGGGTTTTCCATGCCCGTGTCCTGTCCGCGTTCCATGTTAAAAACGAACGGTCGTTCTATTAATCGGTTTCGGACAGAGCTGACGATCAGCTTTTCCTAGCCTTTTCCCTATCTTCACGAAGGAATTCCAGCATGACAGCTGAATACAAAGTTCACGGCGACGTGGCGGTGATCACCCTGGTGAATCCGCCCGTCAATGGCCTGGGTCTGGCCACCCGCGTTGGCATCACCAATGGGCTGGAGCAGGCCAACAACGATCCGGCCGTCAAGGCCATCGTCATCACCGGGGCGGGCAAGGCCTTCTCGGGTGGCGCCGACATCAAGGAATTCGGCTCGCCCAAGGCACTGCAGGAGCCGAACCTGCTGTCGGTCATCCGTGCCTGTGAAAATTCTCAAAAACCGGTGGTCGCTGCCGTGCACAGCGTGGCCATGGGCGGTGGGCTGGAGCTGGCACTGGGCTGCCACTACCGCATTGCCGCACCCGGTGCCAGCATCGCGCTGCCCGAAGTCAAGCTGGGCCTGATTCCTGGCGCCGGCGGCACGCAGCGTCTGCCGCGCGTGATCGGCGTGGAGGCTGCCACCAACATGATCGTCAGTGGCGAGCCCGTGAAGGCTGAAATGCTGGCCATGCTGCCCGGCCAGAAGCTGTGGGATGCCATGGCCCAGTCGCCCGAGAGCCTGATGGACGAGGCGCAGGCCCTGGCCCGCAAAGTGGCTGCCGCCCATGCCGATGGCTCGCCCCTGCCACTGGTGCGCAACCTGCCGTGCAAGCATCCGCAAGGCGCTGCGTACTTCCAGTTTGCACGCAACATGGTCAAAGCCACGGCCAAGAATTTGCCGGCTCCGGTCAAGTGCGTCGACGCTGTCGAGTTCGCCACTACCAAGAAATTCGAAGACGGCTTGCTGGCCGAGCGCGAGATCTTCATCAACCTGATGTGGACGCCCGAGTGCCGCTCGCTGCGCCACATCTTCATGGCCGACCGTGCGGCCAGCAAGATCCCGGACGTGCCCGAAGACACGCCAAAGCGCGAGATCAAGAGCGTGGCCGTGATCGGCGCTGGCACCATGGGTGGTGGCATTTCCATGAACTTCCTGAATGCGGGTATCCCGGTCAAGATCCTGGAGATGAAGCAGGACGCGCTGGACCGCGGCATCGCGACCATCCGCAAGAACTACGAAGCCCAGGTCAAGAAGGGCAAACTCAAGCAGGACAAGTACGAGCAGCGCATGGCGCTGCTCAGCACCACGCTCAGCTACGACGATATCGCCCAGGCCGACCTGGTAATCGAGGCCGTATTTGAAGACATGGGCGTCAAGGAAACCGTGTTCAAGCAGCTGGACAAGACCATGAAGGCGGGTGCGATTCTGGCGTCCAACACTTCCACACTGGATGTCAACAAGATCGCCTCGTTCACCAGCCGTCCGCAGGACGTGGTCGGCATGCACTTCTTCAGCCCGGCCAACGTCATGAAGCTGCTCGAAGTCGTGCGCGGTGACAAGACCGGCAAGGACGTGCTGGCTACCGTGATGGCGATTGGCAAGAAGATCAAGAAAACGGCCGTGGTCTCGGGCGTGTGCGACGGCTTCATCGGCAACCGCATGATCGAGCAGTACAGCCGCCAGGCCGGTTTCCTGATCGAAGAGGGTTGCACCCCCGCGCAGGTGGACAAGGCGGTCGAGAAATTCGGTTTCGCCATGGGCCCGTTCCGCATGGGCGATCTGGCAGGCAACGACATCGGCTGGGCGATCCGCAAGCGCCGCTACCAGGAAAAGCCGAACATGAAGTACAGCAAGACCGCCGACCTGTTGTGCGAGATGGGTCGCTTTGGCCAGAAGACCGGTGCGGGCTGGTACGACTACCAGGCGGGCAAGCGCGATGCCATCCCCAGCAAGCTGGTGGAAGACATGATCGCCAAGCATCGCGCTGATCTGGGCATCACGCCGCGCAAGATTTCCGATGAAGAAATCGTGCAGCGCCTGGTGTACTCGCTGGTCAACGAGGCGTGCCACATTCTGGAAGAGGGCATCGCCAGCAAGGCCAGCGACATCGACATGGTCTACATCACCGGCTACGGTTTCCCGTTCTGGCGCGGTGGCCCCATGCTCTACGCCGACACGGTGGGCCTGTTCAACGTGGCCGAGGCCATGAAGCGCTTTGCCCGCAACCCCCACGACGATGCCTCGTTCTGGCAACCCGCGCCGCTGCTCAAGCGACTGGTGGCCGAAGGCAAGACGTTCAACTAAACAGCAATTTTTCTTGGGGACGGATCTTCAGCTCTGTCTCCAGCACGAAAGGGTTTTCATCATGACGAACGCAGTCATCGTTTCAACCGCCCGCACCCCTCTGGCCAAGAGCTGGAAGGGCGCCTTCAACATGACCCACGGCGCCACGCTCGGCGGCCACGCGGTGCAGCACGCCGTCGCGCGCGCCGGCATCGAGGCCGCCGAAGTGGAAGACGTGATCATGGGCTGTGCCAACCCCGAAGGGGCCACGGGCGCCAACATCGCCCGCCAGATCGCCCTGAAGGCCGGCATGCCGATTTCCGTGTCGGGCCTCACGGTCAACCGTTTTTGTTCCTCGGGTCTGCAGACCATCGCGCTGGCCGCCCAGCGCATCATCGCAGGCGAAGGCCAGGTCTATGTGGCTGGCGGTGTGGAAAGCATCTCCTGCGTGCAGCAGGAAATGAACCTGCACATGCTCAAGGACCCGAGCCTGGAGAAGATGAAGCCCGAGATCTACTGGAACATGCTGCAAACCGCCGAGCAAGTCGCCAAGCGCTACAAGATCGGCCGTGACCGCATGGACGAGTACGGTGCTGCCAGTCAGCAAAAGGCCTGCGCGGCCGCAGCGGCCGGCAAGTTCGACGACGAGATCGCGCCGATCACCGTGACCGCAGGCGTATACGACAAGACCCTGGGCCTGATCACCAAGCAGGTCACCGTGAGCAAAGACGAAGGTCTGCGTGAGGGCACCACGGTGGAAAGCATCAGCGGCATCAAGCCCGCGATCCCGGGCGGCGTGATCTCTGCGGGCAATGCCAGCCAGTTCTCCGACGGCGCGGGTGCCTGCGTGGTCATGGACGAAGCGCTGGCCGAGAAAAAGGGCCTCCAACCCCTGGGTCGCTTCCTGGGCTTTGCCGTGGCCGGATGCGAGCCTGATGAAATGGGCATCGGCCCGGTCTTTGCCGTGCCCAAGGCGCTGGCACGACTGGGCTTGACGGTCAACGACATCGACCTGTGGGAACTCAACGAAGCCTTTGCGGTGCAGGTGCTGTATTGCCGCGACAAGCTGGGCATCCCGGCCGACCGCCTGAACGTCAACGGTGGCGCCATTGCGGTGGGTCATCCCTACGGCGTGTCGGGCCAGCGCCTGACGGGCCACGCCCTGATCGAAGGCAAGCGCCGGGCTGCCCGCCGCGTGGCCGTGACCATGTGCATCGGCGGCGGCATGGGTGCCTGCGGCATCTTCGAAGTGCTCTGATGCACTGTCACGTGGATGGCTGATCCACACGAGGGCATGATGCTTCCTGCCCTTTGTTTTTTGTCTTTGGTAGGAGGCCGCCCCAGCGGCCGAAGCGGGCCTGCTGCACTGGCAGAAACCTTTATTTGCGAGCAGGGGCTCGCTCCTACAGGCTGAGTTTGTCTTGAAGGTCTGATCCGATGAGCCTGCGTCCCACCGTCGATTTTTTGCTTTACGACTGGCTGAAAGTGCCCGAGCTGCAGCAGCGCGAGCGCTTTGCCGACCACAGCCGTGAAACCTTTGATGCTGTGCTCGACACCTGTGAACGCATTGCCCGCGAGAAATACGCGCCGTTCAACCGCACGGTCGACATGGAAGAGCCGCGTTTTGACGGCGAAAAAGTCATCCTGCCCCAGGCCACGCACGAGGCCTGCAAGGCCTATGCCGAATCGGGCATGCTGAGCGCCGCGCAGGATTACGCGATTGGTGGCATGCAGCTGCCCTACACGGTTGAAGCGGCAGCCAACGCTTTTTTCGCCATGGCCTCCGTCAGCATTGGCTCGGGCATGCTGACCACCGGCAACGCCAACCTGCTCATGGCGCATGGCACCGAACTCCAAAAGCAGGTCTTTGCCTTCAATGAATTCAATGGCCGCTTCTCGGGCACCATGTGCCTGAGCGAACCGCAGGCCGGCTCCAGCCTGAGCGATGTGGCCACCCGTGCCGTGCCCGATGGCGATGACTTTCAAACCGACCCGCTCGGCCCCCGCTACCGCCTGCGCGGCAACAAGATGTGGATTTCAGCCGGTGAACACGAGCTGACCGAAAACATCATCCACCTGGTGCTGGCCAAGATTCCTGACGCGAACGGCCAGCTGGTGCCGGGCATCAAGGGCATTTCGCTTTTCATCGTGCCCAAGAAGCTGGTGGACACCCAGGGCCAGCTCACCGGCGAGCGCAACGACGTGGCCCTGGCGGGCCTCAACCACAAATGCGGCTGGCGCGGCACCACCAACACGCTGCTCAATTTCGGCGAGGGCAAATACCCGGTGCGGGGCAGCGAAGGCGGCGGCCTGGATGGCACCGGCAGCGGCGCCATAGGCTACCTGGTGGGCCAGCCCGGTGAAGGCCTCAAATGCATGTTCCACATGATGAACGAGGCCCGCATCGGCGTGGGCATGGCCGCCACCATGCTGGGTATGGCCGGTTATTACGCCAGCCTGGACTACGCCAAAAACCGCCCGCAAGGCCGCCCCATGTCGGCGGCTGGCAAGAACGCCGCCTCGCCGCAGGTGCGCATCATCGAACACGCCGACATCAAGCGCATGCTGCTGGCCCAGAAAAGCTACAGCGAAGGCGCGCTGGCACTGGCCCTGTACTGCGCCCGTCTGGTGGATGAGCAGCACACGGGCACCCCGGAGGCGGCCAACGAAGCCCGCCTGCTGCTCGAAGTGCTCACCCCCATCGTCAAGAGTTTTCCGAGCGAGTGGTGCCTGGAGGCCAACAGCCTGGCCATCCAGATCCATGGCGGCTACGGCTACACCCGCGACTTTCCGGTGGAGCAGTACTGGCGCGACAACCGCCTGAACATGATCCATGAAGGCACCCACGGCATCCAGGCCATGGACCTGCTGGGCCGCAAGGTGTTGATGGAGGAGGGCGCAGGCCTGAAGCTGCTGGCCGCGCGCATGCAGGCGACCATCGGCCGCGTCTCACCCGACTGGCAGCCCGAAGCCCGGCAACTGCAGGACGCACTCCAGCAGGTGGGCGCCGCCACACAAGCCGCATGGCAAGGCGCCCAACCCGCCGAAGCCCTGGCCAACGCCGTGCCCTACCTGCAGGCCTTTGGCCACACCGTCATCGCCTGGATCTGGCTCGATGTGGCGCAAAGCGCGCAGGACGATGCGCCCGCCGCAGTGGGACGCCGGGCCGCTGCCCGCTACTTCTTCCGCTACGAACTGCCCAAGATCGGCGCCTGGTTGCTGGTGGTCTGCTGCCGCGACAGCACCTGCGCCGATGTGCCCGAAGACGCTTTCTGATTTTTTTCAAGGAATACACCATGGCTCGCACCATCCAACAACTTTTTGACCTCACTGGCCAGGTGGCCCTGGTCACCGGCGGCTCGCGCGGCCTGGGTCTACAGATGGCCCATGCATTGGGCGAGGCGGGCGCCAAAATCATGCTCAGCTCGCGCAAGGCGGCTGACCTTGAAGAAGCCGCTGCCGAGCTGCAGGATGCCGGCATCGATGCCCGCTGGATCGCGGCCGACTGCGGCAAGGAAGAAGACCTGCGCCGTCTGGCCTTTGAAACAGTCGAGCGCATGGGCCCCATCGACATCCTGGTCAACAACGCTGGCGCCACCTGGGGCGCCCCGGCGCAGGAGCACCCGGTCGAAGCCTGGGACAAGGTCATGAACCTCAACGTGCGTGGCTATTTCATCCTCTCGCAAGAGGTGGCCAAGCTGAGCATGATCCCGCGTGGCAAGGGCCGCATCCTGAACGTGGCGTCCATTGCCGGCCTGGCGGGCAACCCGTCAGAGATGAAGACCATTGCCTACAACACCTCCAAGGGGGCGGTGATCAACTTCACCCGCGCCCTGGCAGGCGAGTGGGGCGAACACGGCATCACCGTCAACGCCATTTGCCCGGGCTTTTTCCCCAGCAAGATGACCTATGGCCTGCTCGAAAAACTGGGCGCCGACAAGATGGCCCAAAGCGCACCGCTGCGGCGTCTGGGCGATGACGAAGACCTCAAGGGTCTGGTGGCGCTCTACGCCTCGGATGCCGGCAAACACATCACCGGCCAATGGATGGCCGTGGACGGTGGCGTGAGCGCCATCATTGGCGGTTGAGGCGGCGCGTGAGTCTGGACATGAGCATTCCCTTTGGCGCCCACATTCCCTTTGTTCAACACCTCGGTTTCACGCTGGAGAAATTCGAAGGCGGTGAATCCGAACTTCACTATGCCCCCAGGCCCGAGCACCTCAATTCATTTGACGTGACGCATGGGGGGGCCGTGATGACCTTCCTGGATGTGATCATGGCCACAGCGGCCCGCAGCATCGATCCGGACATGGGGGTGGTCACCATCGAGATGAAAACCACCTTCATGCGACCGGCCAAGGTGCCTGAGGGTGAGAAGCTGGTGGGCAAAGGCCACCTTCAGCACCGCACCCGCAGCATGGCCTTCACCGAAGGCCACGTCTACGATGCCGATGGCCAGCTGTGTGCGGTGGCCACCGGCACCTTCAAATACGTGACCCGGCGCGCTGCGCAGAGTCCTTCGACCGATTGACAAACATTACCTGGAGACCAACATGCCCACCAACCACCAGATCCTGCTCGACAACCGCCCGCAAGGTGAAGCCACTGTCGGCAATTTCAAACTCGTCGAAGTCCAGACGCCTGCACTTCTGGAGGGCCAGGTGCTCGTGCGCCACCACTACCTGAGCCTGGACCCCTACATGCGCGGGCGCATGAACGAAAGCAAAAGCTACGCCGTTCCCCAACCCTTGGGCGAAGTCATGATCGGCGGCACGGTGGGCGAGGTGGTTGAGTCGCGCCATCCCAAATTCGCCGTGGGCGACAAGGTTGTGGGCATGGGGGGCTGGCAAGAATACAGCGTGGTCGATGCCAATCTGGTGGGCGCCCTGCGCAAGGTCGACACGACGCATGTGCCGCTGTCGCATTACCTGGGCGCCGTGGGCATGCCCGGCGTGACGGCCTGGTACGGCCTGGTCAAGATCATTGCGCCCAAGGCGGGCGAAACCGTGACGGTCAGCGCCGCCAGTGGTGCGGTGGGCAGTGCCTACGGCGCGCTGGCCAAGGCCCGAGGCTGCCGCGTGGTCGGCATTGCGGGTGGCCAGGACAAGTGTGACTATGTGGTCAACGAACTGGGCTTTGACGCCTGCATCGACTACAAGCAACACGCCGACTACATCAGCCTGTCCAAAGCCCTGCGCGAAGCCTGCCCCAATGGCATTGATGGCCACTTTGAAAACGTCGGCGGCATGGTGCTCGACGCCGTGATGCTGCGCACCAACGAGTTTGCCCGCATCGCCGTGTGCGGCATGATCGCCGGCTACGACGGCAAGCCGCTGCCCATGACCAACCCCTCGCTGATCCTGATCAACCGCATGAAGGTCGAAGGCTTCATCGTCAGCGAACACATGGAAGTCTGGCCTGAAGCCCTGCAGGAGCTGGGCACACTGGTCGGTACGGGCAAGCTGCGCCCGCGTGAAACCGTGGCCCAGGGTCTGGCCGCTGCACCAGAGGCATTTCTGGGCTTGCTCAAGGGCAAGAACTTCGGCAAGCAGCTGGTCAAGCTGATCTGAGGTCTGCCGCATGTCCGAGCTGATCCTGCACCACTACCCGAACTCGCCCTTTGCCGAAAAGATCCGGCTGATCCTGGGCCACAAGAAGCTGCCCTGGAAGAGCGTGTTCATCCCGATGATCATGCCCAAGCCCGACCTGACGGCCCTGACCGGGGGCTACCGCAAGACGCCTGTGCTGCAGATTGGCGCCGACATCTATTGCGACACGGCATTGATCTGCGATGTGCTGGAGCACCTGGCGCCCGCGCCCACGCTGTACCCTCAGGCGGTCAATGGCGCCGCCCGCATCGTGACGCAATGGGCCGATGGTTCTTTGTTCACCGCTGCCATGGCCTACAACTTCCAGCCCGCAGGGGTGGCGCAAGTGTTTGCGGGCGCCCCGGCAGAAGGTGTTCAGGCGTTTGTGGCCGACCGCGCTGCCATGCGCGGTGGCGCGCCTCGCATGGCTTCCAGCGATGCAGCCGCCACCTACAAAAGTTACCTGCGCCGTCTGGCCAACATGCTGCACGGCCAGGACTACCTGTTCGGCGCACAGCCCTGTGTGGCCGACTTCGCGGCTTACCACCCGCTGTGGTTCACGCAGGAGCGCACGCCGGCGCTGGCAGGCATTTTTGACGCCACCCCTGAAGTCAAGGACTGGATGGGCCGGATGAAAGCCATCGGCCACGGCACCGTCGGCAAATGCAGTGCCGAAGAGGCTTTGCAGACCGCCCGACGCGGCACTCCTGCGGCCTTGCAGGGCGATGTTTTCCAGGACGAGCACGGCATTGCCCTGGGCAGCCAGGTCGTGGTCGCGGCCGACACCTTTGGTCTGGAACCTACCGAGGGTGAGCTCATCGCCGCCACCCGCACCCGCTACACCTTGCGCCGCACCGATGAACGGGCGGGCACGGTCCATGTCCATTTCCCGCGCGTCGGGTTCACACTCAAGAAAGCTGCGTCATGATCAACCACTTCAAAGGCAAAACCGCTGTCCTGACCGGCGCAGGCTCGGGCTTCGGACTCGAGTGCGCCCGCATTGGCGCCCGACTGGGCATGAATCTGGTGCTGGTCGACGTGCAGCAGGACGCGCTCGACAAAGCTGCGGCCGAGATGCTGGCGGCAGGAGCGCAGGTGCTGGCCCGCAAGGTGGACGTGTCCAGCGCCGAGCAGATGCAGGCCCTGGCCGCCGCCGTGAAAGAACGTTTTGGCGCACCGCATTTCGTCTTCAACAACGCCGGGGTGGGCTCTGGCGGGCTGGTCTGGGAAAACTCGCTGGCCGACTGGCAGTGGGTGTTGGGCGTGAACGTGTGGGGTGTGATCCACGGCGTGCACCTGTTCACGCCCATGATGCTCGAAGCCGCCAAGGCCGATCCAGCCTACCGCGGGCACATCGTCAACACCGCCAGCATGGCCGGGCTGCTCACGCCGCCCAATATGGGTGTGTACAACGTCTCCAAGCATGCGGTGGTGTCATTGACCGAGACGCTTTATCAGGACCTGGCACTGGTGACCGATCAGATCAGCGCCAGTGTGCTGTGTCCGTACTTTGTGCCCACCGGCATCAACAGCAGCGAACGCAACCGTCCCGCGCACATGGCCGACGAGAAACCCACCAAGAGCCAGTTGATTGGCCAGGCCATGACCAACAAGGCCGTGGGCAGCGGCAAGGTGTCGGCGGCCGACGTGGCCCAGAAAGTGTTTGATGCCGTGCAGTCCGGCCAGTTCTACATCTACAGCCACCCGCATGCCCTGGGCAATGTGCAGCAGCGCATGGAGGCCATCGTGATGGGCAAGAACCCGCCGGATCCTTTTGCTGCACGCCCTGAGGTGGGGGAGCAGTTGCGCCAGGCTCTGCGGGCCGCTGACTGAGCCTGCTCAGTCAGGGGTGGAAATGCCCCTCAAAGCAGTGGCGTACTTCGTGGCCCAAGGCCAGATGGCTGGTGTTGGGGCCCGTGACGATGGTGCATTCCTGGGCGGCAACGCTCCAGATGGAGCAGGCCAGTGGTGGGGTGAAATAGGCCCGTTCCCTGTCCATGCCTGAGGCCTTGGCGCAGTAGTCCGCCACATCCGGGCGAACTTCCCAACGCAACTTGACGGCGTTCATGATCCGCTGTTGTGTGGGTTTGGCGGTGAAGTTTTCGATCTCGTGGGCGGCCAGGTGAACGCCCCCTGCGCTTTGACAAGCTGTCAGCGCTGTACAGCAGACCGGCAAAAGCCAGCGTAAGCACTTGATCATAGATCCGCCCTGTTGTTTTTGATTGTATTGATGTCTTGAGTGATAATTTTCAGATTAAATTGTCATTTATGTCAATTGATTTTCCATTTATTGCGGAATTTTTGCCGCATGCTGTGTGAAATCTGAAACAGGCATGGACCCGGTCCTGCGCCCGCAGGGTGGTGTGGCACACTCGCCCGCTTCGTGTTTGTCCTTTTGATGTGGTTGCGTTTCCCTCATGCAAAAAATCCTGGCCCAGCTGGCCCTTGAAATCCAGATCCGACCCGACCAGGTCAAAGCCGCTGTCGAACTGCTGGACGGTGGTGCCACCGTCCCCTTCATCGCCCGCTACCGCAAGGAAGTCACCGGCGGTCTGGACGACATCCAGCTGCGTGAACTGGAATACCGCCTCGGTTACCTGCGCGAACTCGAAGACCGCCGCGAGGCCGTGATCAAGAGCATCCAGGAGCAGGGCAAGCTCACGCCCGAGCTGCTGGCTGCCCTGCAGGCTGCGCCCACCAAGCAAGAGCTCGAAGACCTGTATTTGCCCTACAAACCCAAACGCCGCACCAAAGGCATGATTGCCCGCGAGGCCGGGCTGGAGCCGCTGGCCGACAAGCTGTTTGCCGACCCGACGCTCAACCCCGCTGTGGAAGCCGAGGCGTATCTGCTGCCCGCCGGCAAGATCGAAGGGGCCGACTTCTCGACCGTGCCCGCCGTGCTCGACGGCGTGCGCGACCTGCTCAGTGAGCGCTGGGCCGAAGACGCCGCGCTGGTGCAGTCCCTGCGCGAATGGCTCTGGAACGAAGGGCTGCTGCGTTCAAAACTGGCCGACGGCAAGGACGAGAACCACCCTGATGTGGCCAAGTTCCGCGATTACTTTGATTACGACGAGCCCATTGGCCGCGTGCCCAGCCACCGGGCGCTGGCCGTGTTCCGAGGCCGGGCGCTCGAAATCCTGGACGCCAAGCTGGTGCTTC
>Ga0255196_1000108_pt1 | contig 19085 bp, 18 predicted proteins | sample Miss_Law_RepA_8h_FD_183637 | JGI IMG/M metagenome (GOLD analysis project Ga0255196, IMG submission 183637) | Freshwater microbial communities from Mississippi River, Louisiana, United States - Miss_Law_RepA_8h | ecosystem: Environmental > Aquatic > Freshwater > River | place: USA: Louisiana... | reverse complement strand
GCCGGGCGTGGGCAAGTCCACCTTCATCGAAGCGCTGGGCCTGTACCTGATTGGGCAGGGCCACCGCGTGGCGGTGCTCGCGGTCGATCCCTCGTCCACTGTGTCGGGCGGTTCGATTCTGGGCGATAAGACGCGCATGGAGCACCTGTCGGTGCACCCCGATGCCTACATCCGCCCCAGCCCCAGCAGTGGCACGCTGGGCGGTGTGGCCGAGAAAACCCGCGAAGCCATGCTGGTCTGCGAAGCTGCAGGCTACGACGTCGTGATCGTCGAGACCGTGGGGGTGGGCCAGAGCGAGACGGCGGTGGCCAACATGACCGACATGTTCTGCCTGCTGCAGCTGCCCAACGCGGGCGATGACCTGCAGGCCATCAAAAAAGGCGTGATGGAAATCGCCGATCTGGTGGTCATCAACAAGGCTGACATCGACGCCAACGCCGCGATGCGCGCCGAGGCGCAAATCACCAGTGCCTTGCGCCTGCTGGGCCTGCACGGTGGTCGTGAATCCGCTCAATTCGAGTCCGATACCGTTCGCCCTGAGCTTGTCGAAGGGCATTTGCAGGCAGGCGCTTCGACAAGCTCAGCGCGAACGCAACGGTGGCACCCCAAGGTCGTCAAGATCAGCGCCTTGCTGGGGCAGGGCGTGGACGCCTTCTGGGCGGCCGTTCAGGAATTCAAAAGCTTGCAGACCGCGAACGGCAAGTTCGCGCTGCGCCGAGAAAAACAGGCCCTGGCCTGGATGTGGGAACGCATCGAAGCTGGCCTGCGGCAGAGCTTTCGCACGCAGCCGCGCGTCAAAGAGCTGCTGCCGCAACTCAGTGAACAAGTCAGTCAGGGGCAGGTGGCCGCATCGACCGCCGCCCGCCAGTTGCTTGGCGCTTACGGAGCGCTGGGCTGAATCTTTTTCCATGGAGCAAAGAGAGAACCACCATGCAAGACATCATTGAACAACTCGAACAAAAGCGCGCTGCGGCGCGCCTGGGCGGTGGCCAAAAGCGCATCGATGCCCAGCACAGCAAGGGCAAGCTCACCGCGCGTGAACGCATCGAGGTGCTGCTCGACGAAGGCACCTTCGAAGAGTGGGACATGTTCGTGGAGCACCGCTGCACCGACTTCGGCATGGAGGGCAACAAGATCCCCGGCGACGGTGTGGTGACCGGCTACGGCATGATCAACGGCCGTCTGGTGTTCGTGTTCAGCCAGGACTTCACCGTCTACGGCGGTGCCCTGTCCGAAACGCATGCCGAGAAGATCTGCAAGATCATGGACCAGGCCATGAAGGTCGGTGCGCCGGTGATCGGCCTGAACGATTCGGGCGGCGCCCGCATCCAGGAAGGCGTGGCCTCTCTGGGCGGCTATGCCGAAGTGTTCCAGCGCAACGTGATGGCCAGCGGTGTGATCCCGCAAATCAGCATGATCATGGGCCCGTCCGCCGGTGGCGCCGTGTACTCGCCAGCGCTGACCGACTTCATCTTCATGGTCAAGGACACGTCCTACATGTTTGTGACCGGCCCTGAGGTGGTCAAGACCGTGACGCACGAAGAAGTGACCGCCGAAGAGCTGGGCGGCGCCCTGACGCACACCACCAAGAGCGGTGTGGCCGACATGGCTTTCGAGAACGATGTGGAGGCGCTGCTCATGCTGCGCCGCCTGTTCAACTACCTGCCGCTCAACAACAAGGAAAAGGCTCCGGTTCGCAAGAGCGGCGACCCGATCGAGCGCATGGACCTGAGCCTCGACACCCTGGTGCCCGAGAACCCCAACAAGCCCTACGACATGAAGGAACTCATCGTCAAGACGGTGGACGATGGCGACTTCTTCGAACTGCAACCCGACTACGCCAAGAACATCCTGATCGGCTTTGCCCGCATGGACGGCCAGACCGTGGGCATCGTGGCCAACCAGCCGCTGGTGCTGGCCGGTTGCCTGGACATCAAGTCGAGCATTAAGGCCGCGCGTTTTGTGCGCTTCTGTGACGCCTTCAACATCCCGGTCGTCACCTTCGTGGACGTGCCCGGCTTCATGCCAGGTACCAGCCAGGAATACGGCGGCATCATCAAGCACGGCGCCAAGCTGCTGTACGCCTATGCCGAGTGCACCGTGCCCAAGATCACCGTCATCACCCGCAAAGCCTATGGCGGCGCCTACGACGTGATGGCTTCCAAGCACCTGCGCGGTGACGTGAACTTCGCCTGGCCCAATGCCGAGATTGCGGTGATGGGCGCCAAAGGCGCAGTGGAGATCATCTTCCGCGAAGACAAGAACAACCCCGAGAAGCTCGCCGCCCGCGAAGCCGAATACAAAGCCCGCTTTGCCAACCCCTTTGTCGCAGGCAGCAGGGGCTTCATTGACGACGTGATCCAGCCGCACGAAACACGCAAGCGCATCGCCCGCTCGCTGGTCATGCTCAAGGACAAGAAGATTGAAAACCCCTGGCGCAAGCACGGGAACATTCCGCTCTAAACACCGTTCGCCCTGAGCTTGTCGAAGGGCCAACAAATTCGGGCAGGGCTTCGACAGGCTCAGCCCGAACGGAAAAAAAGGATTCAACATGTTCAAGAAAATTCTGATTGCCAACCGCGGCGAGATCGCCTGCCGTGTCATCGCCACCGCCCGCAAGATGGGCATCGCCACCGTGGCCGTGTACTCCGAAGCCGACAAGGAAGCGCGCCATGTGCAGCTGGCCGACGAGGCCGTGCTGCTGGGCCCGGCGCCCAGCCGCGAGTCCTACCTGGTCGCTGACAAGATCATTGCCGCCGCCAAGCAGACGGGCGCCGAGGCCATCCACCCTGGCTACGGCTTCCTGTCCGAGAACGAAGAGTTCGCGGCCCGTTGCGAGAAAGAAGGCATCGCCTTCATCGGCCCCAAGGCGCATTCGATCGCGGCCATGGGCGACAAGATCGCCTCCAAGAAGCTGGCCAACGAAGCCAAGGTCAACACCATCCCCGGCTACAACGACGCCATCGAGACGCCCGAAAAAGCCGTCGAGATCGCCAAAGGCATCGGCTACCCCGTCATGATCAAGGCCTCGGCCGGTGGCGGTGGCAAGGGCCTGCGCGTGGCCTTCAACGACAAGGAAGCCTTCGAGGGCTTTTCCTCCTGCCGCAACGAAGCGCGCAACAGCTTCGGCGACGACCGCGTGTTCATCGAAAAATACGTGCTCGAGCCGCGCCACATCGAGATCCAGATCCTGGGTGATTCGCACGGCAACGTGGTGTACCTGAACGAGCGCGAGTGCTCGATCCAGCGCCGCCACCAGAAGGTGATCGAGGAAGCGCCGTCGCCCTTCATTTCTGAAGCCACCCGCAAGGCCATGGGCGAACAGGCCGTGGCCCTGGCCAAGGCCGTGAAGTACCAATCCGCTGGCACGGTGGAATTCGTGGTCGGCAAGGACCAGGACTTCTACTTCCTGGAGATGAACACCCGCCTGCAGGTGGAGCACCCAGTGACCGAATGCATTACGGGCCTGGACCTGGTCGAGCAGATGATCCGTGTGGCCGCAGGCGAGAAACTCTCGTTCACGCAGGCCGACGTCAAGCGCGATGGCTGGGCCATCGAGTGCCGCATCAATGCCGAAGACCCCTTCCGCAACTTCCTGCCGTCCACCGGCCGTCTGGTGCGCTTTCAGACGCCCGATCAGACCATGTTCCAGGCTGGCGTTCGTCCCGATGCCACCCCCGCTCGTCCCGATGCCGCCCCCGTTCGTCCCAGTGCCGCCCCCGTTCGTCCTGAGCCTGTCGAAGGACGGGCTGGTGCAGGGGCTTCGACAGGCTCAGCCCGAACGGGTTCGGAACTGTTTGGCGTGCGCGTGGACACGGGCGTGCAGGAGGGCGGCGAGATCCCGATGTTCTACGACTCGATGATCGCCAAGCTCATCGTGCACGGCAAAGACCGCAACGACGCGATCGCCAAGATGCGCGAAGCCCTCAACGGCTTCGTGATCCGGGGTATCAGCTCCAACATCCCCTTCCAGGCCGCGCTGCTGGCGCACCCCAAGTTCGTGAGTGGCCAGTTCAACACCGGTTTCATCGCCGAGCACTACGCCAAGGGCTTCCGCGCCGAAGACGTGCCGCACGACGATCCGGACTTCCTGGCCGCACTGGCCGCCTTTGTGCGCCGCAAGTCGCGTGAGCGCGCGGCCAACCTCAGCGGTCAACTGCCAGGCTACGACGTGCAGATCGGTCAGGACTACACCGTGGTGGTGCTGGGCGCCGAAGGCCAGAACCGCCATGTCCAGGCGCATGTAGACGAGTTCCGTGGCCAAAGCGGCGTGGCAGCCATCCGCATTGGCGACAAGACCTACGAGATCGTCAGCCACTCGCGCCTGAACGACGTCAAGATCAGCGGCACCGTCAACGGCCAGCCCTTCACGGCCCAGGTCGAGCGCGGCACCGCCAAGAACCCGCTGGCGCTGCAGGTGCAGCACAACGGCACCCGCATCGAAGCGCTGGTCATGTCGCCGCGCATGGCCCAGCTGCACCAGCTCATGCCCTTCAAGGCGCCGCCGGACATGAGCCGGTTTGTGCTCTCGCCCATGCCGGGCTTGCTGGTCGACGTGGCCGTGCAGCCGGGCCAGAAGGTCCAGGCCGGTGAGCGCGTGGCCGTGATCGAAGCCATGAAGATGGAAAACATCCTCTTTGCGGCGCAGGACGGCGTGGTCAAGAAGGTCGTGGCTGCCAAGGGCGAGTCCCTGTCGGTCGACCAGGTGATCGTGGAGTTCGAATGATGAGCCGCCCCTTCAAGGTCTTGGGCGTCCAGCAGATCGCCATTGGCGGGCCTGACAAGACCCGCCTGCAGAAACTCTGGGTCGACATGTTCGGCCTGGAGGTCACGGGCACGTTCAAGAGCGAACGCGAGAACGTCGATGAAGACATCTGCGCCATGGGCACCGGCCCCTTCAAGGTCGAAGTCGACCTGATGCAGCCGCTGGACCCCGAGAAGAAGCCGGCCGTGCACACCACACCGCTCAACCACGTGGGCTTGTGGATCGACAAGCTGCCCGAGGCGGTGGCGTGGCTGACTGCCAACGGCGTGCGTTTTGCACCGGGCGGCATCCGCAAGGGCGCTGCCGGTTTTGACATCTGCTTTTTGCACCCCAAGGGCAACGACGAGTTCCCGGTTGGTGGTGAAGGCGTGTTGATCGAACTGGTGCAGGCACCACCCGAAGTGGTCAGCGCTTTCGAGAAGCTGGCCGCGGCTTGATTGTGCGTCACTGCGAGGCGTGGAGCGCCGTGGCAGTCCATGGATTGCCACGACCTTCGGTCTCGCAATGACTATGTATTCAGCGGCTGTGCTGTCGCGCTTTGGCCTTGGCCAGTGCGGCTTCGATGATGGCGCGCTTGCGGTCGAGCTCGGTCCGGGCGCCGGGGCCTTCCTCCACCTTGGTGTGGGTTTCAAGGTCGGCCAGCTTCATTTCGGCTTTGGCCACCTGGCGGTCGTCGTGTTCACGCGCTTCGCGCACCAGACGGACCTTGCGTGCCTCGTAACGGCGCAGCGCTGTGTCGGCCTCAGTCTGTGACCATGCGGCCCAGCCGGTTCGCTCGCCGGTGACGTTTTCAAGCTGGATGCAGTCCACCGGGCAGACGGGGATGCACAGCTCGCAGCCGGTGCACCAGGGTTCGATCACGGTGTGCATGTGCTTGTTGCTGCCCACGATGGCATCGGTCGGGCAGGCCTTGATGCACAGGGTGCAGCCGATGCACCAGGCTTCGTCGATGATGGCGATGTGGCGTGGCCCTTCACTGCCGTGTTCGGCGCTCAGGGGCAGGGTAGGTCGCCCCGTGATGCGCGAAAGGCGTTCGATGCCCTCCTGTCCGCCGGGCGGGCACTGGTTGGTGGGCGCCTCGCCAGCGGCCATGGCGCGGGCGTAGGCGGCGCAATCCGGATAGCCGCAGCGTGTGCACTGGGTCTGGGGCAGGGCGGCATGCAGTGCCAAAAAAAGCGCCTGCTGATCAGCAGGCGCGGGGGCAGATGTCGTCACCGGGGTCAGGCTTTGGCTTTGGCCCATTGTGTTTTGACAGCGCCCGTCGGGGCTGCAGCCTTTGGTGCCGCGGGTTTGCGGGGGGGCTTGGATGCTGTTTTCGGTGTGCTGGCGCTTTTCGGAGCAGGGGATGCCGCCGCCGCTTTGGCTGCGCCTTGCGGCAGTGCGTGCCGACGGATGAAGGCCATGACCTGCGGATACACCACTTCGCGCCAGCGGCGGCCGCTGAAGATGCCGTAGTGCCCCGCACCTTCGACCTCCAGATGCTGGCGGTCGTTTTTGGGGATGTTGCTGCACAGGTCCTGCGCAGCGCGGGTCTGCCCGGAGCCTGAGATGTCATCGAGCTCGCCTTCCACGGTCAGCAGGGCGGTGTTCTTGATGTCCTGCGGACGCACACGTTCGAGCTTGCCGTCCACGCCTTTCACATCCCAGGTGCCATGCACCAGCTTGAAGTCCTGGAACACGGTCTTGATGGTTTCGAGGTAGTAGTCGGCGTCCATGTCGAGCACGGCGTTGTACTCGTCGTAGAACTTGCGGTGGGCTTCGGCGCTGGCGCCGTCGCCCTTGATCAGGTCCTTGAAATAGTCGTAGTGGCTGGAGGCATGGCGGTCGGGGTTCATGGCCACAAAGCCGGTGTGCTGCAGAAAGCCCGGGTAGACGCGGCGGCCGGCGCCGGGGAAGTTCGGGGGCACGCGGTAGATCACGTTGTTCTCGAACCACTCGAAGCTCTTGTTGGTGGCCAGGTTGTTGACCGAAGTCGGCGAGCGGCGCGCATCGATCGGGCCGCCCATCATGGTCATCGACAATGGCGTTTTCTCGCCACGGCTGGCCATCAGGGACACCGCGGCCAGCACCGGCACGGTGGGCTGGCAGACGCTCATCACATGGCAGTTGCCGTAGATGGCCTGGACGTGGCGGATGAATTCCTGCACGTAGTTGACGTAGTCGTCCAGGTGGAATTCGCCGTCCGACAGGGGAACCAGACGCGCATTTTTCCAGTCGGTGATGTAGACCTTGTGGTCCTGCAGCATGGTGCGCACTGTGTCGCGCAGCAGCGTGGCGTAATGGCCCGACAGTGGGGCCACGATCAGCACCGGGGGTTGCGCTTTCAGAGCCTGGAGGGTGGCGGGATCGTCCGAAAAACGTTTGAAGCGGCGCAGTTCGCAGAAGGGCTTGTCGATTTCGACGCGCTCGTGGATGGCCACGTCGACGCCATTGACCTTGACGGTGCGGATGCCGAATTCGGGCTTGACGTAGTCTTTGCCAAGGCGGTGCATCAAGGCATAGCCGGCCGAAACCCGCTGGGCCAGAGGCGTCTGGGAGGCGGGGTTCAGGGGGTTGCTGTAGAGCTTGGAAGCCGCCTGTGCCAGTTCGGCAAAGGGCTCCATGAAGGAGCGCTGGGTTTCATAGAGCTGGTAGAGCATGGCAAATCCCTGTCAAGATGGTGCAGTGCAGCAATGGTAACGGAGCCGAAGTCCTGATTTTTGGAGAGTTGACCCTAATCAACTGTCGCATGTCTGACCGCAATGCGCAGCGGAATACAAAAAAACCGCCCGGAGGCGGTCTTTTTTGTGGATCGTGAAATCAGCCCACGACCTTGGCAATTGCCTGGCAGACGTAGTCAATGTTCTTGCTGTTGAGTGCAGCCACGCACATGCGCCCGGTGTCGGTGCCGTACACGCCGAATTCGGTGCGCAGGCGCACCATCTGGTCCTTGGTCAGACCCGAGTAGCTGAACATGCCGATCTGGCTGGTGATGAAGCTCATGTCCTGCTTGACGCCGGCAGCCTTGAGGCCGTCGACCAGCTTCTGGCGCATGGCCTTGATGCGCACACGCATTTCAGCCAGTTCTTCTTCCCACTGGGCGCGCAGCTCGGGGCTGTTCAGCACGGCGGCCACCACCGCGCCGCCGTGGATGGGCGGGTTGGAGTAGTTGGTGCGGATGGCGATCTTGAGCTGGCTGAGCACGCGGGCGGCCTCTTCCTTGTCGGAGGCCACCACCGACAGGGCGCCCACGCGCTCGCCATACAGGCTGAAGCTCTTGGAGAACGAGGTGGACACGAAGATGTTCAGGCCGGCGGCCACGAACTTGCCGATCACGGCGCCGTCCTCGGCGATGCCGTGGCCAAAGCCCTGGTAGGCCATGTCCAGGAAGGCGGTCAGGTTCTTGGTCTTGACCACTGCAATCACCTGGTCCCACTGCGCGGGGGTGATGTCGTAGCCGGTGGGGTTGTGGCAGCAGGCGTGCAGCACGACGATGGTGCCGGCGGTTGCGGCGCTCAGGTCGGCCAGCATGCCTTCGAAGTTGACGCCGCGCTTGGCCGCGTCGTAGTAGGCATAGGTGCCGACTTCAAAACCGGCGTTCACGAAGATGGCGCGGTGGTTTTCCCAGCTGGGGTCGGAAATCAGCACCTTGGCGTTGGGCGTGACCTTTTTCAGGAAGTCGGCGCCGATTTTCAGGCCGCCGGTGCCGCCAATGGCCTGCACGGTGGAGACGCGGCCGGACTTGACCACGTCGGAGTCGGCGCCAAACACCAGGCCCTTGACCGCGTTGTCATACGCCACGATGCCGTCGATCGGCAGGTAGCCGCGTGGGGCAGGCTTGTCCATCATGGCCTTTTCAGCGGCCTGCACGCACTTGAGCAGGGGCAGCTTGCCCGCATCGTCGAAGTACACGCCCACGCCCAGGTTGACCTTGTTGGGGTTGGTGTCGGCAGCGTATTGCTCGTTGAGACCCAGGATCGGGTCGCGGGGGGCCATTTCGACGGCGGAAAACAGAGACATGGGGGGTTCCTGTGAGGACGAAGGTGGTGCGCTCGCGCGCTCGAAAACCCCAGATTTTACAAGCGCGACGCATCGCTCAGGCGCAACGACCATTTCGTCGCTGACCTGCTGCCCATAAGATTGCGCATAAAATATGCGCAATATCGATGGAGGTGATCCATGCTCCGGTTTGAAGAAGCGCCCAAAAAACCCACCAATCTGTCGCTCAATGCCGAAGTCCTGGCCATGGCCCGTGAGCTGGGCATGAATGTCTCGCGCACGGTGGATGCCTTGCTGGCCCAAGAGGTCAAACGCCAGTACTGGGCGCGCTGGAACGAGCAAAACAGCGCCGCCATTGACCAGTACAACGAACGCATCGAGCGCGAAGGCCTGCCGCTGGCGCAGTACCGGACGTTCTGAGCATGGCGCAGTTTGACGTCTACCTGAATCCGGACCCGGTGCAGCGCGAGCGCACGCCCTACCTGCTGGATGTGCAAAACAGCTTTCTGGAGCGTCTGGCCACGCGCGTCGTCGTGCCCCTGCGCCGAGCCGAGCATGCGCCGCTGCCCATGCGTGAACTCAACCCTGCGGTCGAGGTGCAGGGCCAGGCCCTGGTGCTGGACACCGCTGCTTTGGCGGCCATTCCAGGGCGAGGGCTGGGCCAGCCAGTGGCTTCCTTGCGCCCTCAGTCCACGGATGTGGTTTCAGCACTGGACGTGCTTTTTGGCGGTCATTGAATCTGCCTGACCGGATATTTGAATGTCTGAACCCGTAACCCTTTCCGAAGTCGTGTCTGAAGCTCCCAAGGGCCAATTCGTCTCTTTCCCGGATTCGCCCTTTGAGCTGTTCCAGCCCTATCCGCCGGCGGGAGATCAACCCACGGCGATTGCGCAGCTGGTCGAAGGCGTGCGTGACGGAGAAGTGTTTCAGACGCTGCTGGGTGTGACTGGCTCGGGCAAGACCTTCACCATGGCCAACGTGATCGCGCGGCTGGGGCGCCCGGCCATCGTGTTCGCGCCCAACAAGACGCTGGCCGCGCAGCTGTACAGCGAATTCCGCGAGTTCTTTCCGAAGAACGCGGTCGAGTACTTCGTCAGTTATTACGACTATTACCAGCCCGAGGCCTATGTCCCGCAGCGCGACCTGTTCATTGAAAAAGACAGCGCGATCAACGAGCACATCGAACAGATGCGCCTGTCGTGCACCAAGAGCATTCTGGAGCGGCGCGATGTGGTGATCGTGGCCACGGTGTCGGCCATTTACGGCATCGGCAAGCCCGAGAGCTACCACCGCATGATCATGACCCTGCGGGTGGGCGACAAGGCGGGCCAGCGCGACGTGATTGCGCAGCTCATTCGCATGCAGTACCAACGCAACGACCAAGACTTCAGCCGCGGCAAGTTCCGGGTGCGCGGCGACACGATTGATGTCTTTCCGGCCGAGCACTCGGAACTCGCGATCCGCATCGAACTGTTCGACGACGAGATCGAGAGCCTGCAGCTGTTTGACCCGCTGACGGGACGCATCCGCCAGAAGATCCCGCGCTTCACGGTGTATCCGTCGAGCCATTACGTGACGCCACGCGACCAGGTGCTGGCCGCCATCGAAACCATCAAGATCGAGCTGGACCAGCGCCTCAAGGAGCTGGTGGGCATGGGCAAGCTGGTCGAAGCCCAACGGCTGGAGCAGCGCACCCGCTTTGACCTGGAAATGCTGCAGGAAGTGGGCCACTGCAAGGGCATCGAGAACTACACGCGGCATTTGTCGGGTGCGGCGCCGGGTGAGCCGCCCAGCACGCTGACCGATTACATGCCGCCTGACGCGATCATGTTCCTGGACGAGAGCCACCAGATGATCGGCCAGCTGAGCGCCATGTACAACGGCGACCGTTCGCGCAAGACAACACTGGTGGAGTACGGTTTTCGCCTGCCCAGCGCGCTGGACAACCGGCCGCTCAAGTTCGAAGAATTTGAAAAGCGCATGCGTCAGTGCATCTTCGTGTCGGCCACGCCCGCCGATTACGAGATCCAGCACGCCGGGCAGGTGGCCGAGCAGGTGGTGCGCCCCACCGGCCTGGTGGACCCCGAGGTGGAAGTGCGCCCCGCCACCCACCAGGTGGACGATGTGCTGCAGGAAATCCGCATCCGTGTTGAAAAACAGGAACGGGTCTTGATCACCACGCTGACCAAGCGCATGGCCGAGCAGCTGACCGACTACCTGAGCGACAACGGTGTGAAGGTGCGCTACCTGCACAGCGATGTGGATACGGTCGAGCGGGTGGAAATCATCCGCGACCTGCGTCTGGGCGCCTTCGATGTGCTGGTGGGCATCAACCTGCTGCGCGAGGGGCTGGACATTCCCGAGGTGTCTCTGGTGGCGATTCTGGACGCTGACAAGGAAGGCTTTCTGCGTGCCGAGCGCAGCCTGATCCAGACCATTGGCCGCGCCGCCCGCAACGCCGGGGGCAAGGCCATCCTCTACGCCGACGTCATCACCAAGTCCATGAAGAAAGCCATGGACGAAACCCAGCGCCGCCGTGAAAAGCAGATCGCCTACAACGAGGCGCACGGCATCACCCCGCGCACCATCATCAAGCAGGTCAAGGACCTGATCGACGGCGTCTACAGCGAAAAGTCCGGCCAGGAAGCCGAGCGCGTGGAGCAGGCGGCGCTGCAAAAGGCCAAGGTCGAGGACATGAGCGAAAAAGACATCGCCAAGGCCATCAAGCAGCTCGAAAAACAGATGATGGAACACGCGCGCAACCTCGAATTCGAAAAAGCCGCCCGGGTGCGCGACCAGCTGGCCATCCTCAAGGAGCAGGCGTTTGGCGCGGCAGGTGGCGACCATGTGGTGCCGCTGGTGCGAGGGTGAATAACCCCAGAATCCGAGCGATTTAATCGGGATTTTGGTATACTTGAGCTCCTTAGTCGGGAACTCGGGATATTCCCTGCCCGGCACGGTCCAGCCCAACCCAGGAGCCTGCCATGAGACTGACCACCAAAGGCCGTTTTGCCGTCACCGCCATGATCGATCTGGCCCTGCGCCAGCAATCCGGTCCTGTGACCCTGGCCGCCATCAGCCAGCGCCAGCAGATTTCGCTGTCCTACCTGGAGCAGCTGTTTGGCAAGCTGCGCCGCCACCAGCTGGTCGAGTCCACCCGGGGTCCGGGCGGGGGCTACACCCTGGGCCGTAGAGCCGACGACATCACCGTGGCCGACATCATCCTGTCGGTGGATGAGCCGCTGGACGCCACCCATTGCGGCGGCAAGGAAAACTGCCATGGCGGCGACAGCCGTTGCATGACGCACGACCTGTGGTCGGCGCTGAACGCCAAGATGGTGGAGTTCCTGGATTCCGTCTCGCTCCAGAAACTGGTGGACGACCAGATTTCCAAAGGGGTGGTGATTGAGGCCAAGCCCACCCTCAAGCGCGCCATTTCCTCCACGCCAGTGGTCAAGCCCATCCGCGTGACCGGCCCCAATTCCGTTTTTGACCTCGGCAACGTGTTTGCCAAGTCCTGATCTCCTGCAAGAAGTACAAGCCATGAGCAGCACCCCGCATTTCCCCATTTATATGGACTACGGCGCCACCACGCCGTGTGACCCCCGTGTGGTCGACGCCATGATCCCCTGGTTGCGCGAGCATTTCGGCAACCCGGCCTCGCGCAGCCACGCCTGGGGCTGGGAGGCCGAAGAGGCCGTCGAGAAAGCCCGCAAGGACGTGGCCGACCTGATCGGTGCCGACCCGCGCGAGATTGTCTGGACCAGTGGCGCGACCGAGTCGAACAACCTGGCCATCAAGGGTGCGGCGCAGTTCTACAAGTCGCGCGGCAAGCACCTGATCACCGTCAAGACCGAGCACAAGGCCGTGCTCGACACCATGCGCGAACTCGAGCGCCAGGGCTTTGACGTGACCTACCTGGACGTGCTGGAAGACGGCCTGCTGAGCATGGATGCGCTCAAAGCCGCGATCCGTCCCGACACCATCCTGATCAGCGTGATGTTCGTGAACAACGAGATCGGCGTGATCCAGGACATTGCCGGCATTGGCGCGCTGTGCCGCGAGAAGGGCATCCTCTTCCATGTGGATGCCGCCCAAGCCACGGGCAAGGTGGCCATCGACCTGAACACCCTGCCAGTGGACTTGATGAGCCTGGCCTCGCACAAGACCTACGGCCCCAAGGGCATCGGCGCGCTGTACGTGCGTCGCAAGCCCCGTGTGCGCCTGGAAGCGCAGATGCACGGCGGTGGCCATGAGCGCGGCATGCGCTCGGGCACGCTGCCCACGCACCAGATCGTCGGCATGGGCGAGGCCTTCCGCATTGCCAGACTCGAGATGGACCAGGACAACGCCAAGGCTGCTGCGCTGCACAAACGCCTGATCGACGGTCTGTCCGACCTGGAGCAGGTGTTCCTGAATGGCCACGCCACCCAGCGCGTGGCGCAGAACATCAACATGAGCTTCAACTTCGTCGAAGGCGAGTCGCTGATCATGGGCATCAAGGGCCTGGCGGTGTCGTCCGGCTCGGCCTGTACCTCGGCCAGCCTGGAGCCCAGCTACGTGCTGCGTGCCCTGGGCCGCAGCGATGAACTGGCCCACAGCAGTCTGCGCATGACGATCGGTCGCTGGACCACCGAAGAAGACATCGACTTTGCCGTCAAGACCATCCGCGAGAACGTCGCCAAGCTGCGCGAACTCAGCCCGCTGTGGGAGATGTACAAGGACGGCATTGATCTGAACACCATTCAGTGGGCGGCCCACTGATACCCAAGGAGGACACCATGGCTTATTCTGAAAAGGTCGTTGACCACTACGAAAACCCCCGCAATGTCGGCTCCTTTGACAAGGGCGACGAAGACGTGGGAACCGGCATGGTGGGCGCGCCCGCCTGCGGTGACGTGATGAAGCTGCAGATCAAGGTGAACCCGGCCACGGGCATCATCGAAGACGCGCGTTTCAAGACCTACGGCTGCGGTTCGGCCATCGCGTCGAGCTCGCTGGTGACCGAGTGGGTCAAGGGCAAGACGCTGGACGAAGCCGCTGCGCTCAAGAACAGCGAGATCGCTGAAGAGCTCGCCTTGCCGCCAGTCAAGATTCACTGCTCCATCCTGGCCGAAGACGCGATCAAGGCGGCTGTGGACGACTATAAGAAGAAGCACGCGCAGTAAGCCATGGCCATCACCGTCAGTGAAGCTGCAGCCCGGCACGTCAACCGTTACCTCACCAAGCGTGGCAAGGGCCTGGGCGTGCGCCTGGGCGTCAAGACCACCGGATGTTCCGGCTTGGCGTACAAGCTGGAGTATGTGGACGAAGCCGAACCCGAAGATGTGATCTTCGAGGCGCATGGCGTCAAGGTGTTGGTGGACCCCAAGAGCCTGGCCTACATCGACGGCACCGAGCTGGACTTTGTGCGCGAAGGCCTCAATGAAGGTTTCCGCTTCAACAACCCCAACGAACGCGACCGCTGCGGTTGCGGCGAGTCGTTTCGCGTGTGAAATCCCTGCAGGCCAACGATTTCGAGTTGTTCGGGCTGCCGCAGCAGTTCGCGCTCGACCGTGGGCAGCTGGACGACACCTGGAAAGCCCTGCAACGCGAGGCGCACCCTGACCGTTTTGCAGCGGAGGGCGCCGCCGCCCAGCGTGTGGCCATGCAGTGGTCGGTGCGCATCAATGAGGCCTACCAGCGCCTCAAGGACCCGCTCAAGCGCGCGGCCTACCTGTGCGAGTTGCGTGGTGTGCCGGTACAGGCCGAGAGCAACACGGCCATGCCGCCCGCCTTCCTCATGCAGCAGATGCAATGGCGCGAAACCCTGGAAGACACCGACGAGGTGGGTGCCCTGGAAGACTTGGCCGACGAAGTGGCTGGCGAGCGCAAGCGGGTGCAGCAGTCGCTGGGTCAGCTGCTCGACGGTGCAGAGGATGCGCACGCCGCCGTGGGGCAGGTGAGGGCGCTGATGTTCATCGACCGCTTTGCCGCCGAGGTGGACGCTAAACTCGATCGAAAACAATAAACCATGGCGCTTTTGCAGATTTCCGAACCGGGCCAGTCGCCTGACCCGCACCAGCGGCGCATTGCCGTGGGCATCGACCTGGGCACCACCCATTCGCTGGTGGCCGCCGTGCGCCACGGCGTGGCCGAATGCCTGCCCGACGGTGAGGGTCGTGTGATCCTGCCCTCGGTGGTGCGCTACCTGCCCGGGCAGGGCCGCCAGATTGGCCATGACGCTCAGCTGAACGCCGCACAGGACCCGGCCAACACCATCGCCTCGGTCAAGCGCTTCATGGGTCGGGGGCTCAAGGACATTGCCCACCCTGACAAGCTGCCTTACCGCTTTGTCGACCAGCCCGGTATGCTCGGCATCGAGACGGTGCAAGGCACCAAGTCGCCGGTCGAGGTGAGTGCCAAGATCCTGGCCACGCTGCGCTTTCGCGCCGAAGACAGTTTCAACGACGACCTGTACGGCGCTGTGATCACGGTGCCTGCCTACTTTGACGATGCCCAGCGCCAGGCCACCAAGGATGCAGCCCAGCTCGCAGGCATCAACGTGCTGCGCCTGATCAACGAGCCCACGGCGGCGGCCATTGCCTACGGCCTGGACAACGCGGCCGAAGGCATCTATGCGGTGTTCGATCTGGGCGGCGGCACTTTTGACATTTCCGTCCTGCGCCTCACGCGCGGCGTGTTCGAGGTCATGGCCACCGGTGGCGACTCTGCACTGGGCGGTGACGACTATGACCGCGCGCTGGCCGACTGGGCGCTGGCGCAGGTGCCCGGCGTGGTGGCCGACACGGCCGAAGACAAAACCCGTCTGAAAGCCGCCGCCCGTGCGGCCAAGGAAGCACTGACCAGTTCAGATCAGACCAGTCTGTCGGTGGAGTTGTCCAGCGGCAAGCTGTGCGTTCAGGTGGGCCGTACCGATTTTGAAAATATCACTGCGGCGTTGACCCAGCGCTGCATTTCGGCCGTGCGCAAGGCGCTGCGTGACGCGGGCCTGTCCAAAGAAGAAGTCAAAGGTGTGGTCATGGTCGGCGGCTCCACCCGCATGCCCCAGATCCAGCAAGCCGTGGGTGACTTCTTTGGCCAGGCACCGTTGAACAACCTCAATCCGGACGAGGTGGTGGCGCTGGGCGCCGCCATCCAGGCCAACCAGCTGGCAGGCAACGATGCCGCGGGTGACCTGTTGCTGCTGGATGTGATTCCGCTGTCGCTGGGCATCGAAACCATGGGCGGGCTGGTCGAGCGCATCGTGCCGCGCAACCAGACCATCCCGACCGCCATGGCGCAGGACTTCACCACCTACCAGGACGGCCAGACTGCGCTGGCCCTGCACGTGGTCCAGGGTGAACGCGACCTGGTGCAGGACTGCCGCAGCCTGGCGCGCTTCACGCTGCGTGGCATCCCGCCGATGGCGGCAGGTGCAGCGCGCATCCGCGTGACCTTCACGGTGGATGCCGACGGCCTGCTCCAGGTCAGTGCCAGGGAGCAGCTCAGCGGCGTGGAGGCGCGCATCGACGTCAAGCCGTCCTACGGCCTGAGTGACGAGCAGATCGCCACCATGCTGCAGGACAGCTTTGCCACCGCGCAGGAAGACATGCAGGCGCGTGCCCTGGTCGAAGCGCGTGTGGACGCCGACCGCATGCTCCTGGCCACCCGCAGCGCCCTGCAAGCCGACGGCCATTTGCTCTCGGGCGGAGAGCGCGCAGACATTGATCGGCTGATGGACGCGCTGCAAAAAGCCATCGCCACCGAAACCGATGCCAAGGCGCTTGAAGACCAGACCCAGGCGCTGGCCAAAGGCACCGAGGCTTTTGCCGCCGAGCGCATGAACCAGAGCATCCAGAAGGCTCTGGCCGGGCAAAGCATCCAGAACGTTTGAACACTCGCACACCATGCCGGTCATCAAGATCCTTCCCCACGCCGAACTCTGTCCCCAGGGCGCCGAGATCACCGCTGCCGCGGGCACCAGCATCTGCGAAGCCCTGCTGGAGAACCACATCCACATCGAGCATGCCTGCGACATGAGCTGCGCCTGCACGACTTGCCATGTGATCGTGCGCGAAGGCTTTCGCAGCCTCAACGAGATGGAAGAAACCGAGGAAGACCTGCTCGACCGAGCCTGGGGCCTGGAGCCTGACTCGCGCCTGAGCTGTCAGGCCATCGTAGGGCGCGACAATCTGGTGGTGGAAATTCCCAAATACACCATCAACCACGCCAAGGAAAACCACTGACCATGCGCCAGATCGTCCTGGATACAGAAACCACCGGACTGTCACCCGAGACCGGCGACCGCATCATCGAACTCGGTTGTGTGGAGCTGGTCAACCGCAAGCTGACCGGCAACAACCTGCACTTCTATTTCAACCCCGACCGCGACAGCCACGAAGACGCGTTGCGGGTGCACGGCATCAGCAACGAATTCCTCAAGGACAAGCCCCGCTTTGCCGAACTGGTCGATGAAATCCTGGAATACATGCAGGATGCTGAAGTCATCATCCACAACGCACCCTTTGACCTGGGCTTCCTCAACAAGGAATTGGAACTGCTGGGCAAACCGCCGTTCAAAACATTTGTGAACGGTGTGATCGACTCTCTGGCCATGGCCAAGGAGATGTTCCCCGGCAAGCGCAACAGCCTCGATGCCCTGTGCGACCGCCTGGAAGTCGACAACTCCGGCCGCACGCTGCACGGCGCCTTGCTCGACGCCGAATTGCTGGCCGATGTCTACATCAACATGACGCGTGGCCAGGAGGCGCTGATCATGGAGTCGGTAGAAGCGTCCGTGGCCGGTCAGGCGTCTGCGAAGGTGGAGCTGAGCGGTTTTCAGTTGCCTGTACTGGCGGCCAATGAACAGGAGCTGGCGGCCCATGAAGATGTGCTCGGCCAGCTGGACAAGGCCAGCGGCGGCAAGACCGTCTGGCGAAATCTGGGTGCCGCGGCGACTGCCTGAAAAACTGTGGCATAATGGCGGTCTTCGCTGCACAACAGTGACGGGTGATTAGCTCAGCGGTAGAGCACTGCCTTCACACGGCAGGGGTCACATGTTCGATCCATGTATCACCCACCAAATTCGAAGGGGACTCGACGTAAGTCGTTGTCCCCTTTATACTTTGTGCCGGGAAGAACGCGCGTTTGCGACGGTTTCATCAACTGATCACGGCAGTGATCATTTCGGAGAACCGATGTGCGTCAATCCAGCAAAATCAACCTCGCTTCAGCCATCTCGGCCGTTGCTGAGCACCCCGCCTCCCAGATCACTTTCGCTGAGCTGGTTGCATCCTATAACGCCGTCAAACTCGACGGATCCGCCCAACGCATGAGCAAATGGGTTGCCGCCTTTGGCAACGAAAGTGCTTGGAACCTGACTTCCGAAAAATTGGAATTGGCTGCCCAGGCCATGCTCAACCACGGCTATGCGCCAGCAACCGCCAACCGTGACCTCTCCAATATCGGATCAATCTACAAGTGGGCCAGACAGTCTCGCCTCTCACCCAGAGGCTTCAAAAGCCCAACACTGGGCATCAGGCGCTACCCCGAGCCGATCCGGCGCGTCTACATCGATAAAGAACTCATTGAGCGCATCAAGGCCAGATCGCTCCTCTTTCGTGATAAAGGTTTTGCCGTGTTTGTCCACCTCTTGATGGACACGGGGGCACGAAAGTCTGAGTTACTACGTCGGAAATGGTCCGATGTGGATCTTGAAAAAGGGGAAATCCTGGCTCCAATGACTAAGAGTGGCCAGCCACGCATCCTCTTTTTCACCCCCCAGACGAGGCAGCTCATGCTGAGGTTCTTTCCCAAGCGAAGCCCAGATGGATTGATTTTTGAAGGGCGCGTGCCAGGCCAACCAGTTAGTTACCGCGCTGCCTGGAATAAATTGACCAAAGAGCTTGGCGCAAGTGACGTACGTCAGCACGATATGCGACATGTGGCTGCAGCGAATTTGCTGCGCGCTGGCGTAACACTTGGCGTTGCTGCTCAGGTGCTGGGACACGATCCGGCCGTCTTGGCACGTCGCTACGGACACCTCGAAACAGCAACTCTTCGTCAAGCTCAGGAGGCATCATGGAAACAAAACTGATCACACTCGGGCGACTTTTGCATGAGCACCCGCCTGCGGTACTTGTGAAGGCCATTGAAAAGCACGGGCTGTATGGCTGGGACCAGTATGGGATTTGGGGTGAGTTCAAAAGTAAATCGCATACAACGCAGCTTGCACTGGAAAAATTGTCGGAGGTCTATTACGCGATCGTGGAGTCTGATCGCCACGACCCCCCGAAATCATGGCATTCCGTACTCACTGGTAAAAATTTGATAGGCCCACTGCACCATTTGGGCTGGCTTC
>Ga0255196_1000106_pt1 | contig 19765 bp, 20 predicted proteins | sample Miss_Law_RepA_8h_FD_183637 | JGI IMG/M metagenome (GOLD analysis project Ga0255196, IMG submission 183637) | Freshwater microbial communities from Mississippi River, Louisiana, United States - Miss_Law_RepA_8h | ecosystem: Environmental > Aquatic > Freshwater > River | place: USA: Louisiana... | reverse complement strand
GGTCGAGCCAACCGTGGCCGAAACGGTGGAAATCCTCAAGGGCCTCAAGAGCCGCTTCGAGGAGCACCACAACGTCAAGTACGCCAACGCTGCCCTGCAGGCGGCGGCCGAGCTGTCGGCCAAGTACATCAACGACCGCCAGCTGCCCGACAAGGCGATCGACGTGATCGACGAAGCGGGCGCCGCACAGCGCATTCTGGCCGCATCCAAGCGCAAGAAGACCATTGGCAAGGGCGAGATCGAGGACATCGTGGCCAAGATCGCGCGCATTCCGCCCGCCAATGTGTCCAACGACGACCGCAGCAAGCTGCAGAACATCGAGCGTGACCTCAAGGCCGTGGTGTTCGGGCAGGACAAGGCGCTTGAGGTGCTTTCTGCCGCTGTCAAGATGGCCCGCTCGGGTCTGGGCAAACAAGACAAGCCGATCGGTGCCTTCCTGTTCTCCGGCCCCACCGGCGTGGGCAAGACCGAAGCGGCCAAGCAGCTGGCCTACATCATGGGCATCGAGCTGATCCGCTTTGACATGTCCGAGTACATGGAGCGCCACGCCGTGAGCCGCCTGATTGGCGCGCCCCCGGGCTATGTGGGCTTTGACCAGGGCGGCCTGCTGACCGAGGCCGTGACCAAGAAGCCGCATTGCGTGCTGCTGCTCGACGAGATCGAAAAGGCCCACCCGGACATCTTCAATGTGCTGCTGCAGGTCATGGACCACGGCACGCTGACCGACAACAACGGGCGCAAGGCCGACTTCCGCAACGTCATCATCGTCATGACCACCAACGCGGGCGCCGAGACCATGAACAAGGCGACGATTGGCTTCACCAACCCGCGCCAGGCGGGCGACGAGATGGGCGACATCAAGCGCCTGTTCACGCCCGAGTTCCGCAACCGCCTGGATGCGATCGTCAGCTTCAAGCCGCTGGACGAGCAGATCATCCTGCGCGTGGTGGACAAGTTCCTGCTTCAGCTGGAACAGCAGCTCGGCGATAAAAAGGTCGAAGTCACCTTCACCGACCAGCTGCGCAAGCACCTGGCCAAGAAGGGTTTCGATCCGCTCATGGGCGCCCGCCCGATGCAACGCCTGATCCAGGACACGATCCGCAAGGCGCTGGCCGACGAACTGCTGTTTGGTCGCCTCACCGAAGGTGGTCGCCTCACGGTGGATCTGGACGACAAGCAGGAGGTGATGTTGGACATCACTGCGCTGCCCAAAAAAGAAGGCAAGGGTTCCAGGTCCGAGCCGGAAGAGGCCACCGCGGACTGAACACCGGGCTGATGTGGGCTGATTGGGGCCCGTTCTGCATCCGTGCCGAAAAGCCGTTGCTGGAGCAGACGCAACGGCTTTTTGCTTTTTCCGTCAGGAAAACCAGCGTAAAAATGCCGCAGCCGACAGAGCAATCACCGCCAGTGCGGCCAAGCATGACCAGGCGGCGTTCACACCCTGCGTCGACCATCCTGCGGCGAACCTGAGGTAGATGGCGGCCAGAAAAAAACCTGAGGCTGCGCATGCCATTTTCAGAAACAGGGCGGCCGAGGCGATGCCGTGGATGTCCGGCAAACGGCCCTGGAAGGCATAGCTGATGGCGCCTAATGTGGCACCACTGATGGCCTGCAAAGCCCAACCAATCAGCACCAGCCATGCCAGTTGCCGCAAAACGGCCGGACTCTGGCGCGCAGGCCAGAGGGCAAAAATGGCTCCTGCAGTCACAGCAACAGCGCCGATGTTATGCGCCATCTGCGTGCACGCATACAAAAAGTCCTGCAGTGCCATTCGCAGGAGGTCTTATTGGACCGTGATTTTGTTGCACTGCTCAAGGCCAGTAGGGACATGGGCCCGGGTCACGGCTTTGATGCAGACCTCGTGTGCACCAGACGACAAGGGCTTGAGGTTATGGGTGCCCCTGGCTTCGCGCAAAACCGCTGTTTCCTTGCCATCGACATACAAGTGCACATGGTCGACTTTCGGGCCCGAGACGACTTCGTAAACGACCTGGATCGGGCCGGGTGCATCCAGCATCGCGCCATCAATGGGCGACACCAGTTTGACCGAGCCGGTTTGGGCCAGCGCCGTTGACGCAAACCCCGTAGCGGCCAGCAGCACGGTCGCGGCTGAAATATTCATCATGCTTATCTCCTGTAAGGGGTGTTGAAGATCGGCTGCTGTGGCGCATGCCAGATGCTTTCATTTTGCGATTGCAGACTGCTTGGGTGAGCGGCAGATGTGCCAATGTGTAACGCCCGAAGCTTGTTGCAAGGCTTTGATTTCAGGGCAATCTGTGAGCGATGACAGTGGGTAAGGCCACAGTTATGACAGCACCTTCAAGTGACATCCGGCCAGAGCAGTCGCAGAATGGTTTCGCAGGGGCTTGGATTCATGCCGTTGGCGAAACCTTCAAGGAGTTCATCATGGACAAGGCAACGAAGAAAACCGTGATCGAAGCGATCAACCGGATTCTGGAACTGGAGTTGGCCGGCGTCGTCAAATACACGCACTACGCCCTGATGGTGTTTGGCTACAACCGCATTCCCATCGTGTCATGGCTCAAGGGCAATGCCGACGAAAGTCTCGCGCATGCCCACAAAGCTGGGGAGATGGTGACCCTGTTGGGTGGTCATCCATCGCTGAAGATCGGCCCACTGCTGGAGACCGAACGGCATGACATCGGCGACATCCTGCGGGAGAGCCTGGAACACGAAAAGACCGCATTGGCGGCCTACTACGACCTGCTCCATATTGCACAAGGTCACTCGGTGCTGCTCGAAGAGTATGCCCGCGAGATGATCGTGCTGGAGGAAATGCACCTGGATGCGGTCAACAAGATGCTGCGCAGCCCGGGTGATACCGGGGTGTTCAAGAATCTCTGACTTGAGGGTCAAGACCGCCCGCGTTCAGCGGCGGCGCTTGCTGCCCCCCAGCAGGCTGCCCAGCACCCCACGCACGATCTCGCGGCCAATGGCAGAACCCGCGGTGCGCACGGCGCTTTTGACGACCATCTGGGCAATGCCGTCGCGCTGGCCGCCACGCGGGCCGGTGGTGCCAAACAGCAGGTCCGATACCGCGCCCATCATGCCGCCTTGACCCGAGGCGTTGCCCTCGTGGCCAGCTTGCTCCGCCGGGCTGTCGGCATGGGCGGTGATGTTGGCCTTGAGCATCTCATAGGCTGATTCGCGGTCAACAGCTTGTTCGTACACACCGGCCACCAGTGAGCTTTGCATCAGCGTCTGGCGCTGCTCAGCTGTGATGGGGCCGATCTGGCTGCCCGGCGGCAACACGAAGACGCGCTCGGTCTCGCAGGGTCTGCCCTTGGCATCCAGAAAGCTCACCAGCGCTTCGCCCACGCCCAGCTCGGTGATGGCCGCTTCAATGTCCAGCCCGGCCTTGGGGCGCATGGTCTGGGCCGTGGCCTGCACGGCTTTTTGGTCGCGCGGGGTGAAGGCGCGCAGCGCGTGCTGCACCCGGTTGCCCAGCTGGCCGAGCACGCTGTCGGGGATGTCCAGCGGGTTTTGCGTCACGAAATACACCCCCACGCCCTTGGAGCGCACCAGGCGCACCACCAGCTCGATGCGCTCGACCAGCGCCGCCGGCGCGTCCTTGAACAGCAGGTGGGCTTCGTCAAAAAAGAAGACCAGCTTGGGTTTTTCGGGGTCGCCAATCTCGGGCAGCTGCTCGAAGAGTTCGGACAGCATCCAGAGCAGGAAGGTGGCGTACAGGCGAGGGGCGTTGAGCAATTTGTCGGCCGCCAGGATGTTCACCACGCCCATGCCTTTAGCATCGGTCTGCATGAAGTCCTGGATGTTGAGCATGGGCTCGCCGAAGAACTGATCGCCACCTTGTTCCTCGATTTGCAGCAGTCCACGCTGGATGGCGCCGATGCTGGCGGCGCTGATGTTGCCGTAGGCGGTGGTGAACTGCCGCGCGTTGTCGCCCACATGCTGCAGCATGGCGCGCAGGTCCTTCATGTCCAGCAGCAGCAGGTGGTTGTCGTCGGCGATCCGGAAGACCAGACTCAGTACGCCGGCCTGTGTTTCGTTGAGCCCAAGCATCCGCGAGAGCAGCAGTGGGCCCATGTCGCTCACGGTGGCGCGAACCGGATGGCCTTGCTGGCCAAACACGTCCCACAGCGTGGTGGGGCAGGCCAAGGGCTCGGGCAGCTCTATGCCACGCTCGGCCAGCACCTTGCCCAGTTTGCCACCGATCTGACCGGGCTGGCTGATGCCGGTCAAATCTCCTTTGACGTCGGCCATGAAGACCGGCACGCCGATGCGCGAGAAGTTTTCGGCCAGGGTTTGCAAAGTGACGGTTTTGCCGGTGCCGGTGGCGCCGGTGATCAGGCCGTGTCGGTTGGCCAGGCCAGGCAGGAGCAGGCATTGGGCATGGGCGTTGCGTGCAATCGGCATCGGTTCGGTCATGTTCTGGGCTCCCCGGTCTCAAAAAGTAAAATCCAGGGCAGATTACACCAACACGCAAGGATTTTTCGATGGCTGGCCACAGCAAATGGGCAAACATTCAGCACCGCAAGGGACGTCAGGACGAAAAACGCGGCCGCATCTGGACCCGCCTGATCCGCGAGATCATGGTGGCCGCCCGCACTGGCGGCGGTGACCTCAGCGCCAACCCCCGCCTGCGTCTGGCCGTGGACAAGGCCAAGGCCGCCAACATGCCGGCCGACAACATCAAGCGCAACATCGACAAGGCCACCGGCAACCTCGAAGGCGTGAGCTACGAGGAAATCCGCTACGAGGGCTACGGCATCGGCGGCGCGGCCATCATCGTCGACACCATGACCGACAACCGCGTGCGCACCGTGGCCGAGGTACGCCATGCCTTCTCCAAACACGGTGGTAATCTGGGCACCGAAGGCTCGGTGGCCTTTCAGTTCAAGAACGTGGGTCAACTGATTTTTGCCCCGGGCACCAGCGAAGACCAGGTCATGGAAGTGGCGCTCGAAGCCGGCGCCGAGGATGTGATCACCGACGAGGAAGGCGCCATCGAGGTGCTGACCGCGCCTGGCGACTTCGAGGCCGTGAAAAACGCGCTCGAAGCCGTCGGTTTGAAGCCCGAGGTGGCCGAAGTCACCATGCGCCCCGAAAACACCATCGCCCTGGCCGGCGAGGATGCCGCCAAGATGCAGAAACTGCTGGACGTGCTGGAAGACCTGGACGATGTGCAGAACGTGTTCCACAACGCTGAAATTGACGAATAAGGACCCCCGATGAAAGTACTGGTGGTCGGCGGCGGTGGCCGCGAACACGCGCTGGCATGGAAGCTGGCGCAATCGCCCAAAGTTCAGCAGGTTTATGTTGCGCCCGGCAACGGCGGCACCGCCCGCGACAAGTTGCTGGTCAACGTGCCGATTTCCGATGTGGTGCAGCTGCGCGAATGGGCGCAGGAGAACCAGATTGGCCTGACGGTGGTGGGGCCTGAGGCGCCTTTGGCCGCGGGCGTGGTAGACGAGTTCCGCACCCACGGCTTGCGCATCTTTGGTCCGACGAAAGCGGCTGCCCAGCTGGAAAGCTCCAAGGCCTTTTCCAAAGCCTTCATGCAACGGCACGCGATTCCCACGGCCGAGTTCGAGACTTTCACCGATCCGGTAGCTGCTCATGCCTATGTGGAGCGCAAGGGCGCGCCCATCGTGGTCAAGGCCGACGGCCTGGCCGCCGGCAAAGGCGTGGTGGTGGCCATGACGCTGGCCGAGGCACACGAGGCCATCGACTTCATGTTGGTGGACAACACCCTGGGCGTGACCCACAACGAAGGCGGCGCGCGCGTGGTGATCGAGGAATTTCTGCAGGGCGAGGAAGCCAGCTTCATCGTGCTGTGCGACGGCAAGAACGTCACGGCGCTGGCCACCAGCCAGGACCACAAGCGCCTGCTGGATGGCGACGAAGGTCCCAACACCGGCGGCATGGGTGCCTACTCGCCTGCGCCGGTGGTCACGGCCGATGTGCATGCCCGCGCCATGCGCGAAGTCATCCTGCCCACCATCCGCGGCATGGAAAAGGACGGCATTCCCTACACCGGCTTTTTGTACGCGGGCCTGATGATCGACGCGCAGGGCAAACCCAGGACGCTCGAATTCAACTGCCGCATGGGTGACCCGGAAACCCAGCCGATCCTGATGCGCCTCAAGTCCGACCTCTTTGACGTGATGATGGCGGCGACCAGCGAAGGCCTCGACAAGATCGAGCTGGACTGGGACCGCCGCGTGGCCCTGGGCGTGGTGCTGGCCGCTGCCGGCTACCCCATGAACCCGCGCAAAGACGACGCCATCACTGGCCTGCCTGCTGACAGTCCGGACGCCATGGTCTTCCATGCCGGTACGCTTGAGAAGGACGGTCAGATCCTGACCTCGGGCGGCCGCGTACTTTGTGTCACGGTGCTGGCCGACTCGGTCAAACAGGCCCAGCAAAAGGCCTACGAGGTGGCGCAGGGCGTGCAGTTTGACGGCATGCAGTACCGCCGGGACATCGGCTATCGTGCCATCCGGCACTGAGCCTTCGGCCATGAGCACGCCACACCCCGTGCAATTCAAAGGCTCGGCATTGGCGCGCGCTGTGTTGCGCCTGATGGGCTGGCGCGTGGTTTTTGAGGGACTGCCGTCCCTGCAGGGCGTGGCCGTGGTCTACCCGCACACCAGCAACTGGGACTTCATCGCCGGCATGCTGGCCAAGTGGGCGATCGGGATTCCGGCGCATTTCTGGGCCAAGGACTCCCTCTTCAAGGTGCCCGTGTTCGGCCGCTGGCTGCGCCGGGTGGGTGGCCTGCCGATCGACCGCAGCGCGGCCAACGGCGCCGTCGGCCAGATGGTCGACACCTTCCGGCAACACGAACGGGAAGGGCGCCTGCTCTGGCTGGGTCTGGCCCCCGAGGGCACGCGCCAGCGCACGCCTGGCTGGCGCAGTGGCTTTTATCAGGTGGCGCTGGGCGCGGGCGTGCCGCTGGGCATCGTGCGGCTCGACTGGGGCCGGCGCGAGCTGCGTTTTGTGGACTTTCTCACCCTGAGCGGCGACGAAGCCGTCGACTACGCCCGGCTGGCCGCGCTTTTTGACGGCGTGCAGGGCTACCATCCCTCACAGGGCAGCCCGATCATGCCGTGGCGCCCGACCAAAGACAGCAAATGACCGACAAACTCGACATCGCGCAGGTGCGCGCCTACCTCGTGGGCCTGCAGGCCCGCATCACCGAAGCACTCAACGAGATCGATCCGACCCCGTTCGTGACCGACGCCTGGGAAAAGCCTGCTGGCGAAAAACTGCAGGGCGACGGTATCACCAAAATCATGGAGGGCGGACCCATCTTCGAACGCGCTGGTTGCGGGTTTTCGCATGTGACCGGGCCGCAGCTGCCGCCTTCGGCCACCCAGCACCGTCCCGAGCTGGCCGGGGCGCCGTTCGAGGCCATGGGCGTGTCGCTGGTGTTCCATCCTCGCAACCCTCACGTGCCGACGGTGCACATGAACGTGCGCATGATCGCGGCCAAGCCAGAAGGCAAGGACCCGGTGGCCTGGTTTGGAGGCGGCATGGACCTGACCCCGTACTACGGTCACGACGAAGATGCGGTCCATTTCCACCAGACCTGCAAAGACGCCCTCGACCCCTTTGGCGGTGAGCTGTACCCGCGCTTCAAGACCTGGTGCGACCAGTATTTCTGCAACAAACACCGCAACGAGCAACGCGGTGTGGGCGGCGTGTTTTTTGACGACTTTGCCGAGCTGGGCATGGTGCGCAGCTTCGAGATGCTGCAAAGCGTGGGCGATGCCTTTTTGAATGCCTACCTGCCCATTGTGTACCGTCGCAAGGACCAGCCCTGGACCGAGCGCGAGCGCGATTTTCAGCTGTACCGCCGCGGCCGCTATGTCGAGTTCAACCTGGTTTGGGACCGCGGCACGCACTTTGGTCTGCAGTCCGGTGGCCGCACCGAATCCATCCTGCTGTCCATGCCGCCCGAAGTGCGCTGGTCTTATCAGCGGCGCGATCCGGTGGGCTCCCCCGAAGAGCGCCTGCTCAGCCACTTTCTGGTACCTCGGGACTGGGTGTGAAGCAGCCGCTGCGCATCGGTGTGTTCGGCGGCGCATTCGACCCGCCGCACCTGGCGCATGTGGCGCTGGTGCGTTCGGCCATTGAGGCGTTGCAGCTCGACGAAGTGCGGGTGCTGCCCACAGGACAGGCCTGGCACCGACAGGGACGCCTGACAGATGCCGTGCACCGATTGGCGATGGCACGACTGGCGTTTGCCGGATTGAAGCAGGTGGTGGTGGACGATCGGGAAATCCGCCGCACTGGTCCCAGCTACACGGTAGACACCCTGACCGAAATCGCGGCGGAACAGCCCAAGGCGCAGTTGTTTTTGCTGATCGGCGATGACCAACGCCGCAGCCTGCCCGCCTGGCACCGGATCGGTGAAATCGCCCAGCTGGCTATAATTTGCGCCGCTGCGCGCGATCCGCAAGTGGCCGCCTGGCATGCCGGCCAATCTGATGATGCCCATGTGTCCGGTCCCGACATCCAGCCCTTGCCCATGCCGCTGATGCCCATCAGCGCCTCCGACATCCGAGAACGACTGTCCCGCCAGGCTGACGTTGCCACGCTGGTGGCGCCTGCGGTTGAACGCTATATTCACGAACACCACCTCTACAGCACACGCTGAGAAAGCCCCACGATGAGCGAAACCGCCGCCAAGAAAGACGTCCAGAAACTGCAGCGAGTCATTGTTGACGCGCTTGAAGACGTCAAGGCCCAGGACATCCAGGTGTTCAACACCGAGCACCTCTCGCCCTTGTTTGAACGGGTGATCATCGCCTCGGGCACCTCCAACCGCCAGACCAAGGCTTTGTCGGCCAGCGTGCGTGACAAGGTGCGTGAGGGCGGCTTCGGCAAGCCCCGCATCGAGGGCGAAGACAACGGCGAATGGATCATTGCCGATTGTGGTGCGGCCGTGGTGCACATCATGCAGCCCGTGATCCGCCAGTACTACAACCTCGAAGAGATCTGGGGCGACAAGCCCGTGCGCCTGAAGTTCGGTGCACCCAAGCCTGAAACCAAAGTTCCTGCCGCGAAAAAAGCCGCCACCAAAAAACCTGCAGGCAAGGCCCTGACGCCCAAGGCAGCAGCCTCCGCAGCGCAAAAGGCGGCTGCCAAAGCCGCCGCGGGTCAGGCTGCTACCGGCAAAACCGCTGCGAAAAAGACCGCCCTGAAGGTGCCTGCCAAGAAGGCCCCGGCCGCCAAAAAGGCCACTTCGGTGAAAAAAGTGGTGGTGAACGCACCCACCAAAACAGCCGGCAAGGCCGCTGCAAAAAAAAGTGCTCCGGCCAAAAAGCCCGCAGCACGCAAAAAAACCGCCTGATCTGCGATGAAGCTGCTGATCGTGGCCGTCGGTCAGCGTGTGCCCGACTGGGCGCAAAACGCGTGGGACGATTACGCCAAGCGATTCCCGTCGGAGCTCAGGGTGGAGCTCAAGACCGTCAAGACCGAACCGCGCGGCTCCAAGACCCTGGAATCGCTGTACGCCGCCGAGCGTGAACGCATCGAGGCGGCGATCCCGCGCGGCTGCCGCATCGTCGCACTCGACGAGCGCGGCACCAACCTGACCACGGTGGCCCTGGCCGCCAAGCTCAAACACTGGCAGCTTGAAGCCGACGATGTGGCGCTGGTCATTGGCGGGCCGGATGGGCTGGATCCGGAGTTCAAGCGCCTCGCCCACGAGCGCATCCGCCTGTCCGACCTGACCCTGCCGCACGCCATGGTACGGGTGCTGCTGATCGAGCAGCTCTACAGGGCCTGGTCCATCAACGCCAACCACCCTTACCACCGCGAATGAGCGATTTCATTTACCTCGCTTCCCAAAGCCCGCGCCGTCGCCAATTGCTGGAACAGATTGGCGTGCAGCACCAGCTGCTGTTGCCTGATCCACAGGAAGATGCCGAAGCGCTGGAAGTGACCCGGGCCGGTGAGGCCCCTGCGCGTTATGTGCAGCGTGTGACCGGCCTCAAGCTCGACGCGGCCGTGGCGCGACTCCAGGCTTTGGGCTTGCCGGCTGCGCCTGTGCTGTGTGCCGACACCACGGTGGCCTTGGGGCGTGAGATCCTGGGTAAACCTGCCGATGCCGCCGAGGCGCGCGCCATGCTGGCTCGACTGGCGGGGCACACGCACCGTGTGCTCACCGCTATCGCTGTGCAAAAGGGCCCCCAGCGCGTCGCGGCGTTGTCCGAATCGTGGGTGCGTTTTTCGCCCATGACCAGCGCACAGATCCGCAACTACGTGGAGTCGGGCGAGCCCATGGGCAAAGCCGGGGCTTACGGGGTGCAGGGCAGGGCGGCTGCCTACATTGAACACATTCGCGGCAGCTATTCGGGCATCATGGGGCTGCCGCTCTTCGAGACGGCCCGGGTGCTGCGCCAGGTGGGCGTGCACTTCTAAACACACAAACCCCTATGCAACAGGACATTCTCATCAATTGGGCGCCCCAGGAAACGCGGGTCGCCGTGATTGAATCGGGCGCCGTGCAGGAACTGCACGTCGAACGCACCCTCGAACGCGGTCTGGTAGGCAACATCTACCTTGGAAAAGTGGCACGGGTCTTGCCCGGCATGCAGTCGGCTTTCATCGACATCGGTCTGGAGCGTGCGGCTTTTCTGCATGTGGCCGATGTGTGGCAACGTCAACCCGAAGGAGAGCCGCCGGCTCAGGCCAGAACCGGGCAGCCGCTGGTGCCGATTGAAAAACAGGTGTTTGAGGGCCAGGCCTTAATGGTGCAGGTCATCAAGGACCCGATCGGCACGAAAGGCGCACGCCTGTCCACCCAGATCAGCATCGCCGGCCGGCATCTGGTTTTTTTGCCGCAGGACGACCACATCGGGGTGTCGCAGAAGATTCCATCCGAGCAGCGCGATGCCTTGCGCAGCCGTGTCCAGGCGCTGGTGGGCGAGGCGGGCGGAGGCTTCATCCTGCGCACCAACGCCGAGGATTCGAGCGACCAGGAGCTGCAGGACGACATCGCCTACCTGCGCAAGACCTGGGCGCGGATCAAGGACGCCTCGACGCGCCTGCCCCCAAAATCGTTGTTACATGAAGACCTGACGTTGCTGCAGCGTGTCTTGCGCGACTTGGTGGGCGAGGCCACGCAGAGCATCCGGATTGATTCGCGTGAACAGTTTGACAAGCTGCTGGCCTTCGGCAAGGAATTCATGCCCAAGGCGGCCGAGCGTTTACAGCACTACAAAGGTGAGCGCCCGATTTTTGATCTCTACAGCATCGACGAGGAAATTGCCCGTGCGCTGGGGCGTCGGGTCGACCTCAAATCGGGCGGTTACCTGATCATCGATCAAACCGAGGCCTTGACCACCGTGGATGTCAATACGGGTGGCTATGTCGGGGCCCGCAACTTCGAAGAAACCATCTTCAAGACCAATCTGGAGGCGGCCCAGGCCATCGCGCGGCAACTGCGTTTGCGCAATCTGGGCGGCATCATCATTGTGGACTTCATCGACATGAGCCGTTCCGATCACCAGGAAGCGGTACTCGCTGAGTTGCGCAAACAATTGGCGCGTGACCGGGTCAAGACACAGGCCGGTGGCTTTTCGTCTCTCGGCCTGCTGGAGATGACGCGCAAGCGCACGCGCGAATCCCTGGCGCACATGCTGTGCGAGCCATGTCCCAGCTGCCAGGGCAAAGGCATTGTGAAGACGCCTCGAACGGTGGTCTACGACATCCTTCGCGAAATCCTCAGGGAAGCGCGTCAGTTCAATCCGCGGGAGTTTCGAGTGCTGGCCGCGCCTGCCGTGATTGACCTGATGCTGGATGAAGAAAGTCCCCATCTGGCCGGTTTGTCGGATTTCATTGCCAAGCCGATTTCGTTGCAAGCCGAGGGCAGCATGGGGCCCGAGCAGTACGACGTGGTTCTGTTGTGAGGACCGAGCCGGTCAGGATCGTTCCTGGGCGCTGAATTCACCGCGTTGATGCAGCCGGGCATAGGCGCCACCTGCACTGAGCAGCTCAGCGGGTTTGCCTTGTTCGACAATGCGGCCGCGCTCCATCACCACGACGCGGTCGGCGTGTTCGATGGTGGACAGGCGATGCGCCACGATCAGGGTGGTGCGACCTTTCATGAGTCGCTGCAAGGCTTCCTGTACCAGACGCTCTGATTCGTTGTCCAGGGCCGAGGTGGCTTCATCCAGAATCAGCAGGGGCGCATCCTTGTACAAAGCCCTGGCAATCGCCAGGCGCTGTCGCTGCCCCCCAGAGAGCTGGTTGGCGTTGTGTCCAATCAGGCTGTCCATGCCTGCGGGCAAGTGCTGCACATGCGACCAGAGGCTGGCCGCTTCCAGACAGGCTTGAACACGCGCGGGATCAACAGTCTGACCCAGCGCCACATTGGCGGCCACGCTGTCGTTGAGCATGACCACATCCTGGCTGACCATTGCAATCTGCGCGCGCAAATCGCTCAGCGACCAGTCTGGCAGTGCCACCCCATCCAGCAAAACCTGCCCAGAGCTGGGTTCGACGAATCGGGGCAAGGTCTGCACCAGCGTGGTCTTGCCCGCGCCAGAGCTGCCGACGAGCGCCACCACCTCACCGGGGTGCACCGAAAGGTTCAGGTGGTCGAGTGCCGGGGCTGCGTCCGGTTTGAACTGCACGGTGGTGGCTTGCCACTCGATTTGGCCAAGGGCGCGTTGTGATCGATATTGGCCGCTGGTTTCTGGTGGTGTCTCGGTCAGCAGATCAGGCCCCGCTCAAGGCTCGCCAGTCCCCGCGTGATCGGGTTGACCACATCGGCCAATTTGCGCACCGGCGAGATGAGCATGAGCATGGCCGTGATGAAAGCCACGAAACTCCCCACAGTGGCTCCCTGGGCACCACCTCTTGACTGGGCCAGTGCCAGCACCACCACCAGCGACAGTCCGACACCCGCCGTCAGCTGTGTCAGCGGTGTCATCGCCGCGGAGGCGACGGTGGACTTCAGGGCCAGGCGGCGCAGGCGTTCGCCCAGTTGGGCGAAGCGGCTCATCTGGGCGTCTTGTGCCGCATGCAGACGGATCATGCGATGGGCCAGTACGTTTTCCTCAACCACATAGGCCAGATCGTCGGTGGCCAGCTGGCTTTCCCGGCTCAGCCGGTACAGCCGGCTAGAGAGCTTTTTCATGATCCAACCCAAGGCAGGCACCACGGTCAAAACGAGCAGTGTGAGTTGCCAGTTCAGCCAGAACAGGTAACCCAGGAGGGCGACCAGGGTCAATCCATCGCGCAGGACCTCAGTGAATGCCCCGATCAGCTGTTGTGCACCGCTTTGCACTTCATAAACGAGTGCGTTGGACAGACTGCTGGCCGACTGACTGTGAAACAGCGACAAATCCGCCCGGCTCAAACGGGCGAACTGCGCCTGTCTCAGGCGCTGGACTCCGTCATTGGCAATCCGTGTCAGTGCATATTGGCCGATGAAGTGCGCCGTGCCCCGCAGGGCAAAAAGCCCCACCACGGCGACCGGGATCATCCACAGTGGAAAGCCGCCAGGGGCAAAGCCCTTGTCGAGCAGGGGCTTGAACAAGGCAGGGATGAGGGGTTCGGTCAGCGCCGCGCCGGTGCTGGCCAGCAAGGCCAGCACCGCATAGCGCCAGGACGGACTGAAATACGGCAGGATGCGCTGCAGGCGGGGCCAAAGGGGGGAAGAGGGCGCGTCGGTCACAGGCAGCGGCTATGAAGGGTCGGGAAGGGCATTGTAAGCAAGCCCCGGTTCCGCGATATCAGCCCCTGCCGATGCCAGGCAGTCCGGAAACCTGATGAAACGAATTTCCCTCTTGGCGGCTGCACCGGCACTGCCGCAAGCCCGGTTTGGCGGTGTACGATCAGGGGTTGTTGTCAAAAGCTGATTTCAGAGCCTAAACCGTGCACATGTTCCGATTCGTGATCGCTTGCCTGCTGATGCTGACAGGTCCCGTGATGGCGCAGTTTCGTGTCGAAGTCACAGGGGTCGGCATGACCCAGATGCCCATTGCAGTGGCACCCTTCAAGGGCGAAAACGCCAGTCCCCAGAAATTGGCGGCCATTGTCCAGGCAGATCTGGAACGCAGCGGCCAATTCAAGGGCATTGACACGGCGGGTGTGGCGGTCGATGAACTGAGTCGACCTGACTGGTCTGCCTGGCGCCAGCGCAGTGCAGACGCACTGGTTGGCGGCAGCATGACGCGTCTGGCCGATGGGCGCTATGACATCCGTGCTCGCCTGTGGGATGTGGTCAAGGGCCTCGACAAGGCAGAATTTCGGGACACCGTTCCCGCAGCGGATCTGCGCCAGTCGGCTCACCGTCTGGCCGATTGGGTCTACCAGCAACTCACCGGTACCCCTGGCGCCTTTGCCACACGCATCGCCTACGTGACCAAGGCCGCTGGACGCTACACACTCTGGGTCGCGGACTCTGATGGTGAAGGCGCTCAGGCTGCCTTGGCCAGCCCGGAACCCATCATTTCTCCCTCCTGGTCTCCGAATGGCCAGCAGTTGGCCTATGTGTCTTTCGAGAGCCGCAAACCGGTGATCTATGTCCATGAAATTGCCACTGGCCGTCGCCGTGTTCTGGCCAATTTCCGGGGGTCCAACAGTGCGCCGGCCTGGGCACCCGATGGGCGCAGCCTGATTGCAACACTCAGTCGCGATGGTGGCTCGCAGCTGTTCAGGATCGACGTGGCTTCCGGAGAGGCGCGCCGCCTGACCACTTCGGTCGGCATTGATACCGAACCGGCCTTTTCTGCAGACGGTACGGCCCTGTACTTTGTCAGCGACCGCGGTGGCAGCCCCCAGATTTACCGCATGCCCGCACAAGGGGGCCCTGCCGAACGTGTCACGTTCAATGGCAGCTACAACATTTCCCCGTCACCCAGCCCCGACGGCCGCTGGCTGGCCTATGTGAGCCGCATCGGTGGGCAGTTCAAGCTGCACGTGATGGACATTGCTTCCGGGCAGAGCAGTCCGATCACCGACACAGCAGCTGACGAGAAGCCAAGCTTTGCTCCCAACAGCCGCCTGATCGTCTACGCCACGGTGGCCCAGGGACGCGAAGCGTTGATGACCAGCACCGTCGATGGCCGCATCAAGGCCCGTCTGGCCGGGCAGGGCGGAGACATCCGTGAGCCCGACTGGGGTCCGGTCCGGCCCTAAAGTTTTTATTCCTCATTTTTCTGGAGAACACCATGCGCAAAACCCTTTTCGTGACCGCCCTGCTGGCCGCATTGCTGGCCGGCTGCTCTTCTGGCGTCAAGCTCAACGACGTGCCGGTGGAAGACAAGAGCGCCTCCACATCCGGCGTCGGCAGCGGGCAGAACAATGCCAGCGGCGTGGCCAATGTGGTGACCGACAAGGCCGGCAGCGGCGTGGGCCCAGCTGGTGTTGCCCATGTGGTGTTTTTCGACTACGACAGCTTCGTCGTCAAGGCCGAAGCCCGTCCGGTGATTGAAAGCCATGCCCGATTCCTGCAGGCCAACAAGCAACGCAAGGCCATGCTCGAAGGTCACACCGACGAACGCGGTGGCCGTGAATACAACCTGGCCCTGGGCCAGAAGCGCGCAGAGGCCGTGCAACGTGCGCTGGTGCTGCTGGGGGTGCCGGACAGCCAGATCGAGGCTGTGAGCTACGGCAAGGAAAAGCCGGCCGCACAGGGTGCTGACGAAGCGGCCTGGGCCAAGAACCGTCGCGTTGAATTCAAATACTGAGCCCCATGATGCGTCTCGAATTCAAGCGCCATGGCGTGGCTGGTGTGCTGGCCTTGCTCCTGTTGGGTACGGGGACGGCTCAGGCCGCGCTGTTTGAAGACGACGAGGCGCGTCGTGCCATTCTGGACCTGCGCCAACGCCTGGAAGCGACCAACAATGCACTCAAGGCGCAGGCTGATGACAGCGCGCAACTGCGTCGCATCCTTGTCGAACTGCAGGCGCAAATCGACAACATGCAGGCCGAACTCAACAAGTCCCGTGGTGCCCAGGAGCAGTTGACACGTGATGTGTCTGAAATGCAGCTTCGCCAGCGTGATGCGCAGACGGGTCTCGATGAGCGCCTGCGCAAGTTCGAACCCGCCACCATCAGCCTCGACGGGCGTGAATTCCAGGCCGACCCGGCTGAAAAGCGGGACTACGATGCAGCGATGGAAATTTTCCGAAAAGGCGACTTTGCGGCTGCCCAAGTCAGTCTGCAGCGCTTTGTGCAGCGTTATCCGCAGACCGGGTACATGCCCTCGGCGCTGTTCTGGCTGGGCAATGCATCCTATGCGGTCAAGGACTACAAAGCCTCTCTGACGCAGTTTCGCCAGATGCTGAACCTGTCTCCTTCCCATGGGCGTGCCCCTGAGGCGATGCTGGCGATTTCCAACGTGCAGATTGAGCTCAAGGACACCAAGGCTGCTCGCAAGACCCTGGAAGACTTGATCAAAGCCTATCCGCAATCGGATGCGGCTCAGGCTGCACGAGACCGCCTGCCCAAGCTGCGCTGATGCGCATGGAAGACATTTCACTGACGCAATTGCAGGTGCTCGAGAGCCACGTGCTCTGGCTGGCACTGGCCTTGGCCATTGTGCTGGGCTGGGTGGTACAGCGAACGCACTTCTGCACCATGGGCGCCTTGAGCGATGTGCTGCTCATGCGAGATGCCACCCGCCTGCGTCAATGGGCTCTGGCGCTTGCCGTCTCGATGCTTGGGCTGGCCGCGATGAGTGCGCTGGGCTGGCTCTCAGCCATGGATTCGATCTACGCCGTGGCGCGTTTCCCGTGGCTGTCCTTTGCACTGGGAGGTTTCCTCTTTGGAATCGGCATGGTGCTGGCTTCAGGGTGCCCGACCAAGAACCTGGTACGACTGGGGGGGGGCAGCCTCAAGGCTTTGGTGGTCTTGCTGGTGATGGGGCTGAGTGCGCAGGCCACCATGCGCGGCGCACCGGGTCTGCTGCGCGTACGCCTCATGGATCCAGTCACCACGGGTGTGGAATCCGGTCCCTTCGTGGGGCAGTGGTTGTCGACCGTCGCAGGTCTTGGCGCCACGGAAGGCATGCTGGCGGCAGCCGTGCTGGTGGCTCTGCCCTTGCTGCTGTGGGTGTTTCGCGGACCAGGTTTTTTTCAGCTGAACAATTTGCTGGCCGGATTGGGGATTGGTGTGATCCTTTTGGCCACATGGTGGGTCAGTGGGGTGCTGGGGCATGTGCCGGAACACCCGGAAACGCTGGAGCCTTTGTTTGTCAGCACGGCCAGCGGCCGCATGGAGGGTCTCAGTTTCACGGGGCCCGTGGCCCAATGGCTGGATGCCTTTGTTTACCTGGCCGATGGACGCAAGCGCATCACCTTCGGCATGGCCCTGGTGCCCGGAGTGTTGATCGGGGCGGCATTGAGTGCTTGGCGCAGCGGTGAATTCCGTTGGGAAGGTTTTACCCGTACTTCGGATCTTGCGCGCCACCTGATCGGTGCAGTCCTGATGGGCGTCGGAGGCGTGAGTGCCATGGGCTGCACTTTTGGTCAGGGTTTGACCGGCCTTTCGACACTCAACTGGGGCAGTCTGGTTGCAGTTGCGGCCATTGTCGTCGGGGCATGGCTGGCCTTGCGGGTTCAGTGGTGGCTGGCGGAGCGTCATGGCTGAGGCACCCGCCGATTCCATGGTGCCTGCGGATGCGGATGACGCCCGGCGCTTTGGCGGCCTCGATCGCTTGTATGGCATCGAAGCGGCCCAGTATCTGCGCCGCGCGCATGTGGTGGTGGTCGGTCTCGGCGGTGTTGGCTCCTGGGCGGCCGAAGCCCTCGCCCGCAGCGGCATCTCACGCCTAACCTTGATCGACATGGACCACATCGCCGAGTCCAACATCAACCGCCAGATCCACGCGTTGAGCAGCACTCTTGGACAGTCCAAAATCGAAGCCATGCGGGAGCGCATTGCGCAGATCCATCCCGAATGCCAAGTGGAGTTGATCGACGACTTTGTCTCTCCCGAGAACTGGCCCGCTTTGCTGCAAGAGCGACCCGATGCCTTGATCGATGCCTGCGATCAGATCAAAGCCAAACAGGCCATGGCCCTGTGGGCACTGAAGGAAAAAGTGCCTTTTGTCTGTGTGGGCGCCGCTGGCGGCAAACGATTGGCGCATCAGGTGGATGTGGACGATCTGGCCCAGGTCACGCACGACCCTTTGCTGGCCCAGCTTCGCTATCGCTTGCGCAAACACAACGGGGCACCCAAACAGGGCAAGCGCATGGGCGTGCGTTGTGTGTTCAGCCGTGAGGCGGTGGTCGGGCCGGATGCTTCGTGCGCCCTCGAAGGCGACGGCAGCCTCAATTGCCACGGCTATGGATCGCTGGTCGGGGTGACCGCCACGTTTGGCATGTGTGCTGCCACAGAAGCAATGAATATGTTGGTCAAGACCCGGAAAGCCTGAAAAATCACGCTATAATTCAAGGCTCAGCAGCAATGCTGAGAAGAGTGGGACGTTAGCTCAGTTGGTAGAGCAGCGGACTTTTAATCCGTTGGTCGCAGGTTCGAATCCTGCACGTCCTACCACTTCAAGGTCGCCCAAAAAATCTTTGTTTTGCGGGTGATTTTTTTTGTCCTCAGAGCTTTCTGAAGACCGTGTGGGACGTTAGCTCAGTTGGTAGAGCAGCGGACTTTTAATCCGTTGGTCGCAGGTTCGAATCCTGCACGTCCTACCACCCATTGCAAAAGCCCGGTGAGTTGCCTCACCGGGCTTTTTGTTTGCCTGTGGTTCAGGCTTGGGTCTGCAAGTCCTGCAACTTTTCTGACAGCCACATCCAGCGTTCTTCCAGAGCCGCCATTTCGTCGCTCAGGGCTTTGAGGCGCCGACCCGCTTCGGCGATCTCGGTGGATGGCAAGGGCCCGCTCAGCTGCATTTCCAGATCGCTTTTTTCCTGTTCGATCACGGCCATCCGCTGTTCGTTCTGTTCCAGCTCCTTTTTGAACGGTCGGAGTTGCGTTGCCAGTTGCTGGCGGCGTTGGGCTTCCAGCTTGCGCTGTTCGGCAGCACTGAGTGTCGGGGTTGTCTCCAACTCTGAGGCCTTGATCGCTGGTGACTCTTTCTCTGGCTGCGGCTGCATTGGGGCCGCACTGGATGCCCCCTTGGCTTCTTCGCGCAGACGCTTCGATTCCTCCAGCAGGTAACGCTGGTAATCGTCCAGGTCGCCGTCAAACGGCTCTACTTTGCCCCGGCCCACCATCCAGAACTCGTCGCACACGGCACGCAGCAAGGCGCGGTCGTGACTGACCAGCATCACCGTGCCTTCGAATTCGTTAAGTGCCATCGACAGCGCTTCACGCGTGGCCAGATCCAGGTGGTTGGTCGGCTCGTCCAGCAGCAGCAGGTTGGGGCGCTGCCACACGATCATGGCCAGTACCAAGCGCGCTTTTTCGCCGCCGCTCATGGTGCCCACCGCCTGCTTGACCATGTCACCCGAGAAATTGAAGGTGCCCAGGTAATTGCGCAGGTCTTGTTCGCGGCTGGGTTCGCCGCTTTGCGGCCCCAGCTCCTTGGCCAGACGGACCATGTGCTCGAGCGGGTTGTCCTGCGGGTGCAGCACATCGAGTTCCTGCTGGGCGAAGTAGCCGATGTTCAGACCCTTGCCCTCGGTCAGAGTGCCGGCCAGCAGGGGCATGGTGCGGGCGATGGTCTTGACCAGTGTCGATTTGCCCTGGCCGTTGGCGCCTAGAATGCCGATGCGCTGGCCTGCCAGCACCGATTTGCTCACGCCCTGCACGATGGTTTTGGGTGTGCAAATCGGTGCTGGCAGGCCAGCGCATCGGCATT
>Ga0255196_1000093_pt1 | contig 22796 bp, 25 predicted proteins | sample Miss_Law_RepA_8h_FD_183637 | JGI IMG/M metagenome (GOLD analysis project Ga0255196, IMG submission 183637) | Freshwater microbial communities from Mississippi River, Louisiana, United States - Miss_Law_RepA_8h | ecosystem: Environmental > Aquatic > Freshwater > River | place: USA: Louisiana... | reverse complement strand
CCGCTTTGTAGCGCCGGCCTCGGACGCCGTGGCCATTGCGCAGGACCGCGCCGCCGAGAAGGCCCACTTCGTGAAGTGTGGTGTGCCGGTGGCCCCGCATGCGGTCATCGAGACCGAGGCGCAGCTGGCGGCCGTGGCGGACGATCTGCTGCCCGGTATTCTCAAGACGGCCCGTCTGGGCTACGACGGCAAGGGCCAGGTGCGCGTCAAGACGCGTGCCGAGCTGGTGACGGCTTGGACCGAGCTCAAGCAGGTGCCCTGCGTGCTCGAAAAAATGCTGCCGCTCAAGGACGAGTGTTCCGTCATCGTGGCGCGCAGCGGCAGGGGCGAGATGGTGCACTTTCCGGTGCAGCGCAACTTGCACCGGGACGGCATTCTGGCGGTGACCGAGGTGAACCCGGGCGTGATCGATCCGCTGCTGGCGCAGCAGGCCGTGCAAGCCACGAAAGCGATTGCCGAAGGCCTGCACTACGTGGGCGTGCTGTGCGTGGAGTTCTTTGTGCTCGAAGGCGGCCAGCTGGTCGTCAACGAGATCGCGCCGCGCCCGCACAACAGCGGCCACTACACGCTCGACGCCTGCGACCAGTCGCAGTTCGACCTGCAGGTGCGCACGCTCGCTGGCCTGCCGCTGACGCCGCCGCGCCAGCATTCGCCGGCCATCATGCTCAACCTGCTCGGTGACTTGTGGTCTGAACCCGTGAAATCGGGGTCAGAGCCGAAATCGGGGTCGGATCCCGATTTGCGTAGCAAATTGGGCTCTGACCCCAATTTCGGCACCCCACGGTGGGACAAGGTGCTCGCTTTGCCCGGCACGCACCTGCATCTGTACGGCAAGCTGTCGGCGCGTCAGGGCCGCAAGATGGGCCACCTCAACATCACCGGTGCCACGCCAGAAGCCGTGCGTGCCACCGCCCTGCAGGCCTGCGCGCTGCTCGGCATCGAGCCCTTCTGATGATCCTGCCCGGACAAGACCCCGCCGCCATCGAGTGCGCCGTGCAGACGCTGGCGCGCGGCGAGCTGCTGGGCTTGCCGACCGAAACCGTCTATGGCCTGGCCGCTGACGCCCTGCGCGACGAAGCCGTGGCCAAGATCTTTGCCGCCAAAGGCCGTCCGGCTGACCACCCGCTGATCGTGCATGTGGCCTCTGCGGCTCAGGTGCCGCTCTTTGCCAGCGAAGTGCCTGACTTTGCCCAGCGCCTGATGGACGCCTTCTGGCCCGGGCCGCTCACCCTGATCCTGCCGCGCCAGCCCGGTGTGGCCACGGCCTCGGCCGGCTGCCACAGTTCCATTGGGCTGCGGTGTCCTTCGCACCCGGTGGCACAGGCGGTGATGCAGGCCTGTGCTGCCGCTGGCATGCCGGGCCTGTCGGCGCCGAGTGCCAACCAGTTTGGCCGCGTGAGCCCCACCACCGCCCGCCATGTGCAGGGCGAGTTCGGCGACGCACTGCTGATCCTGGACGGTGGTGAGTGCGAGGTCGGCATCGAATCGACCATCGTGGACTGCACACGAGGCGCGCCCGTGCTGCTGCGCCCGGGGCAGATCACGCGCACGCAGATCGAACAGGTCTGCGGACAGTCCTTGCAGGACAAGGCCGCGCTGGCGCAGCCCGCGCCCAAGGCTTCGGGCACGCTCGAATCGCATTACGCGCCGCGCGCCAAAGTGCGCTTGATGGACGCGGGCACCCTGCACCAGCGCCTGCAGGCGCTGGGTGTGCATGCGGGCAATCTGGGCGTCTGGTCGCAGCAGGCACCCACCGACCTGGGCGCCGGAGTGCTCTGGCGTCAGCAGTACGCGCAGCCGGCCACGGCCGCGCACGACCTGTTTGCCGTGCTGCGGGATCTGGATGCGCGCGGTGTGCAGCAGATCTGGGTGGAACTGCCGCCCGACACGCCCGAGTGGGAAGGCGTGCGTGACCGCCTGAGCCGGGCTGCGGCCTGAAACCCCTCGAACCGTTTCAGCGGTAACGCAGCTTCATCACCAGAATGGTCAGCGCCAGGCTGGTGGTGATGGCGTTGGCGATGATGATGGGCCAGGCCATCAGCAAGATGCCGTAGACCAGCCACAACACCACGCCCAGCGTGAACAGGCTGTACATGCCCAGCGAGATGCCGCGCACGTCGCGTGTGCGCAGGGTGTGCCAGACCTGCGGCACAAAGCTGGCCGTGGTCAGGCAGGCGGCCAGGGTGCCGATCGAGTCAGTGAGTTGCATGGCGGGCTTGACGGCGGCGCTGCGGGCCGTCGGTTTCGGGGATCATCAGGTCGCGGGCCGTCCAGTCGAGCAACTGGTCAAGCGCCGGTCGGGCTTGCTGGGCGTTGGGGTGGTTGATGATGGCCACCACACTGTAGCGGCGGCCGCTTTCACCCTGCACATAACCGGCCACCGAAACGACGTCGCGCAGCGAGCCGGTCTTGAGCCAGGCCCGGCCGATCACGGGCGATTGGGGCATACGCTCCTTCATGCGCTGGGTGGTCCCGTCCACGCCAGCGATGGCCAGAGATTGCACAAAGGCGTCGGCATCCGGCCCCTGATGGGCCTGCTGCAGCAACTGGCCCAGGGCAGCGGCGGTGCTGCGCTCCGCGCGCGAGAGCCCCGAGCCGTTGTCGAGCACGGGCACGGCCTGGCCAGCAAAGCGCTCGCGCCACCAGCGCGTCAGGCGCAGGCGCGAGGCTTCGAAGCGGCCGGGCGCCCCCATTTCTGCGGACAAGGTGAGGAACAGCTGTTGTGCCATCACGTTGTTCGACATTTTGTTGATGTCGGCAATGATCTCGCGCAGGGGCAGGGATGGGGATTCCAGCAACAGCCTGGCATGGGCGGGCGTGTTGCCGCTTCGCACTTGACCGGTGAGCTGCCCGCCGGCTTGCGTCCACAGCGCATGCAGCATGCGGGGCGCAAATTCTTCGGGTGCCGGAAAGGCCACAGGCCATTGGCGTTCGCCGCAGCTGGCCGGATAGCTGCCGGCAAACACGGTGCGCAGGGGCTGCCCGAAATCGGCGCGCAAGCCGCTGCGCCAGTCGTTGCAGGCGCCATTTTTGAGTGGCACGTCAGCAGGCACTTCCAGCCCGGCCAGCGGGGGTTCGCTGGTCACCGTGGCGCGGCCTGAGGCCGCTTCAGGTGTGAAGCGGTAGATCACCGATTTGAAGTTCAACAGCAGTCCATCGGGGGCCACGTTGTAGGGGCGCAGGGGTTCGTCGTCGAAAGGCTCGCTGCGTGGCGTCACATCGAACACGCTGCGGTCGAGCACGATGTCGCCGCGCACCTGGCGCACCCCGAGTGCCTGGATCTCGGCGACCATGGCCTGCGCACGTTCGATCACCAGCTTGGGGTCGCCGCTGCCACGGATCACCAGGGAGCCTTGCAACACGCCCTCACGCACCGGGCCGGTGGCGTAGATGCGGGTGCGCCAGACGTGGTCGGGGCCCAGCAGTTGCAGGCCGGCATAAGTCGTGAACAGTTTCATCACCGAAGCCGGGTTCATGGCTTCGTTTTCGCGGTGGGCCAGGCGGGGGGCAGTCGGGCTGCCCTCCATGGCCTGCACCTGCACGCTGATGGCGTCCGGCGGCACTTGCGCCTGACGCAGTGTCTGGCGCACCGCGGACGGCAGCCCGGCATGGGCCATGGGGGCCCACAAGGCACTGGCCAGCAGGAAAGCAGGAAACGGGCGTTGCAGCATGGTCTCCAGTCTAGCGGTGCTGGCCGCATCCGGGAGGGCCGTATCATCGGCGCATGCGTTTTTCTCCCCGCACCGTCGGTCTGGTGGCGGCCGTCGTCACGGTGCTGATCTGGACCTCCTTCATCGTCATTGCCCGGGCTTCGGCCTCGCACACCCTGCTGCCCCTGGACATCGCGCTCATGCGCATCCTGGGCGCCAGCTGTGTGCTGCTGCCCTGGGCCTGGTGGCGGATGCGCCCCGAGCGTGCGCGCGGTGAGCGCGTGGGTTCGCTGCTGGGTCTGTCGCCCCTGCCGCTGCGCACCACGGTGCAGGCGGGTTTTTTTGGCGGTTTGCTGTATGCCGTGCTGGCCTACACCGGCTTCTTCTACGCACCCGCGGCGCATGCAACGGTGCTGATGCCCGGCAGCCTGCCGCTGTGGACCACCTTGTTGGCCATATGGCTGTTGCACGAAAAGATCCCGGCGGCGCGCGCGCTGGGCCTGGCCTGCATCGTGCTGGGTGATCTGCTGGTGGGGGGCATGAGCCTGCTCAAGGCCTTTGAAGGGGGCGAGGTCTGGAAGGGCGACCTGCTGTTCATGTGCGCGGCCAGCTGCTGGGCGGCCTACACGGTCACGGCGCGTCGCCTGGGTCTGGACGCGGTGCGGGCCACCATGGCGATCACGGCGTTTGCCTTTGTGTTCTTTGTGCCGGTGTTCGCGCTGGTCACTGGTCTTGGCTGGTGGCCCACGCACATCCCGCAGGCGTCGTGGGGCGAGTTGCTGTTCCAGGCCGCTTTCCAGGGCGGAGGTTCGGTAGTGATCTCCGGCATCACGTTCACGCAGATGGTTCGCCACTTCGGTCCGGTGCGCACCACCATGATCACGGCGCTGGTGCCCGGCCTGTCGGCCCTGGGTGCGGTGGCTGTGCTGGGTGAGCCCATGCACTGGAATCTGCTGGCAGGTCTGGCCCTGGTGACGGGCGGCATTTTGCTGGGGGTGCGGGCAGCGCGACCCGCGACTGCACCCCTGGCGCAGGAGGCCGGCCGATGAGCCCCCTGCAGTGGCTGGCGTTTGACACCAGCACCGAAGTCTTGTCGATCGGCGTGGCCGCGAAGGGCCATACCGATGTGCGCACCCTGGCGGGTGGCGCCCAGTCCTCGGCCACCCTGATCCCCACGGCCATGGAGATGCTGTCTCAGGCGGGCATTGGCTTGCCCCAGCTCGACGCCATCGTGTTCGGACGCGGGCCGGGGTCCTTCACCGGCCTGCGCACCGCCTGTGCCGTGGCGCAGGGCCTGGCCTTCGGTGCAGACATCCTGGTGTTGCCGGTGGACACCTTGCTGGCCGTGGCTGAAGAGGCGCGCGTGCTGGCCGGCGTGAACGACCAGCCTTTGACCGTGCTGGCCATGCTCGATGCCCGCATGGACGAGGTCTACAGCGCCGCCTGGGACTGGGACGGCCAGCGCTGGACTTTGCGCCAGCCTTTGCAGGTGGGCGGGCCGCAGCATGTGTTGTTGCCTGATGCGCCGCGTGTGCTGCTGGCCGGCAATGCTTTCGAGGCCTATGGCGAACGCCTGCCTGCGGGTGAGCGGGTGCAGGCCCTGCCCACGGCTGCGGCCTTGCTGCGACTGGCGCCGAGCTTGTTCGCGGATGGCCATGCCGTGCCGGCCGAGCAGGCCATGCCGCTTTACATCCGCGACAAGGTGGCCCAGACGACCGCAGAGCGCATGGCCGAACGCGAAGCGGCCAAGGGGGCGCCTTGAGCCCCGCATCTGAGACCGAGCGCCAGGCGGCCGTACTGCAACCGATGCAGGAGAGCGACCTGGAGGCGGTCATCGCCATCGAGCAGGTTGCCTACAGCCATCCCTGGACGCGTGGCAACTTCCGCGACGCACTGGCCAGCGGCTACTGGGCGCAATGCCTGCGGGTGCAGGACGAACTGCTGGGCCATGTGGTGGCGATGGAGGGCGTGGAGGAAACCCACCTGCTCAACATCACCGTGGCGCCTGCCCGGCAGGGCCAGGGCTGGGCCCACATGATGCTCGACGCCCTGTGCCTGTGGTCGCGCCGCCAGGGGGCTCAGTGGCTCTGGCTGGAAGTGCGTGAAAGCAACCAGCGTGCTCTGCACGTGTATGAGCGTTACGGCTTTCGCCGCGTCGGCCTGCGCAAGGATTACTATCCTGCCGACCGTCAGCAACGCGAACACGCGGTGGTGATGAGCCTGAACCTGAAACTGCAGCCGTGACCGACCCGACCCGTTTTGATTTGGACGAACGCCAACGCGCCATGCTGGCCGAGATGGGCATCCGCGTCTGGTGGCCACAGAAGCAGCCATCCCCGCTGCCCGAAGTCACGGCCGTTCGCTCTGAACTTGACGCCATTCGTCCTGAGCTCGGTACCGTTCGTCCTGAGCCTGTCGAAGGACAAGCTGCATCGGCCAGGCTTCAACAGGCTCAGCCCGAACGAGGCATTACACAGCCCGAGCGGGGTGCAGCGCGAACTGCACAGGTGCAGGGGGCGGTGCCCGCCGAGGCTGTGCCTCTGCCCCCCGGTGTGGACCAGATGGACTGGGGCACCTTGCAGGCCACCGTGGCCCAATGCCGTGCCTGTGGCCTGTGCCAGGGCCGCAAGAACACGGTGTTTGGGGTGGGCGACCGCAGTGCGCAGTGGATGGTGATTGGCGAAGCCCCCGGCGCAAACGAAGACCTGCAGGGCGAGCCGTTTGTCGGCCAGGCCGGCAAGCTGCTCGACAACATGCTCAAGGCGATTGGCCTGAACCGCGCGGTCGAGGGTGAGCAAGACGGCCAGGCTGGTGTCTACATCGCCAACACGCTCAAGTGCCGCCCACCCGGCAACCGCAACCCCGAGCCGGTGGAGCTGCAGACCTGCGCGCCCTATCTGGCGCGGCAGGTGGCGCTGGTGCAGCCGAAGATCATCCTTGCCATGGGCCGCTTTGCGGTGCAGTCGCTGTTGCAGACCACCGAGCCGATCGGCAAGCTGCGCGGCCGCGTGCACCAGGTCCAGGGCGTGCCGGTGGTCGTCACCTACCACCCGGCCTATTTGCTGCGCAACCCGGCCGACAAGGCCAAGGCCTGGGCCGACCTGGTGCTGGCGCTGCAGACGGTGCAACAGGCCTGAGCTTCGCGCGCAGGGGCGCGCTCCTACCCCGATCCCAGGAACGCGCTCCTGCGCGGGTCCCGGGGGCGCGCTCCTGCGCGGGCCCCTGTAGGAGGCCGCCCCCGCGGCCGAAAGCTGGGGCCGTGAACCTCAGCCTCAGGCCCGAATTACGGTGTTCGGCAATTCGTTGGGCACAGTGACGTCACCGGTCCGCGGGAAATGCGCCACCAGCAGGGCCGAGACCTCTTCGAGCGCCTGTGTCAGGCCGTTTTCAAAGTCACCGCGACGCAGGTGCTGACCAAGCCGTGACACCACCTCCTGCCAATCCTGCGCGCTGGCGTGGCGCTGCAGCCCGCGGTCGGCCACGATCTCGATGCGGTGTTCGGCCAGCAGCAGGTAGATCAGCACACCGTTGTTGTGTTCCGTGTCCCAGACACGCAGGCGGCCAAACCACCGCATGGCCCGTTGGCGAACCACTTCATCCAGCGGCGCGTGACGCCCGGCACGCCAGACGTCCTGCAGCGGCAAGGCCCCTTCAACGCACAGACACACCTGACCGGTGTGGCGCCCCTCGCTGGCGTGCACGCGCCGTGCCAATTGCGCCGCCAGCGCATCGGGAACCGCATGTTGTGCGGCGCGCTCCGATTGCCACTGATGGCGCCACAGCCGCATCAGCCAGCGGGACCATGCTTCGGGTTCAAAGGTCTTGTCCATTCACCAGCTCCCCGAGGCACCACCGCCACCGCCATCGCCACCACCACCCGAAGACGCGCCACCGCCACCGATACCACCGGCATCGCCAAACCCGCCTCCACCCCAGCCATCGCCTGACCGGTGCCAGCCACCCCGGTGGCCAGAATGGCGGTGCCGCATGTCGCGCGCCACCATGGGCAGGTCGGTGAACAGGCCGACGAAAAAGCCCATCAGGCCGGCCAGCAGGGCCATCCAGATGCGCCCGGTGATCTGCCAGACCAGAAGACCGGCCGCCGCCGCGCCCACCAGGCTGCCCAGCCGTTGCCCGAGCATTTGGCGCAGCACCCTGGTGACCAAGGGCACGGCCACCAGCAACAGCATGGCGGCTTCGACGATGTCGAACTCGTCGATCTGTGGGCGTGCTGGCGCCGGTTCAGGCAGGGCCTCGCCCGTGATGTGGGCCTGCAGCTGTGCCAGTGCATCACGCAGACCACCGGCATAGTCGCCGCGCCGGAAAGCGGGCACCATCTGCTGGTCGATGATGCGTTTGGCCAGCACATCGGGGATGGCGCCTTCAAGCGCCTTGAACGGGGCGATGCGCACGCGCCGGTCCTGCACAGCCACCACAATCAGCAAACCATCGCCCACGCCGGCGCGCCCCAGCTTCCAGGTATCGGCCACGCGCTGGCTGTAGTCGGCAATGTCTTCAGGCGCGGTGCTGGGCACGATCAGCACGCCGATCTGCGTGCCACGCTGTGTCTCGAAGTTGGCAAGCTGGCGCTCAAGTGCTGCGCGGTCTGCGTCGGCCAGCGCACGGGCGGTGTCGGTCACATGGGCGCGGTAGTCCGGGACTGGAACCAGTGCCGTTTGGGCACAGGCCGTGGCTTGCCACAGCCCCAGACCCAAGGCCCACAGCAGTGCCAGCAGGGCGCGCAGGCCCCAGGTGCGCTTCACTTGCCGAAGTCCACTTTGGGCGGGGCGCTGATGGCGGCCTCATTGGCCACGCTGAAGTTGGCCTTGGGCTTGTAGCCAAACACCATGGCGGTCAGGTTGCTCGGGAAACTGCGCGAGAGCACGTTGTATTCCTGCACCGCCTTGATGTAGCGGTTGCGCGCCACGGTGATGCGGTTCTCGGTGCCTTCGAGCTGCACGCGCAGGTCGGCAAAGCCCTGGTTGGCCTTGAGGGCGGGGTAGTTTTCCGACACCACCAGCAGGCGCGAGAGCGCACTGCCCAGCTCGCCCTGTGCGGCCTGGAACTTCTGCATGGCTTCGGGGTTGTTCAGGGTTTCGGGTGTGACCTGGATGCTGGTGGCCTTGGCGCGGGCCTCGATCACGCGCGTCAGCGTTTCCTGCTCGAAATTCGCCTCGCCTTTGACCGTGGCGACCAGGTTGGGCACCAGATCGGCGCGACGCTGGTACTGGTTGAGCACTTCGGACCAGGCCGAAGAGGTCTGCTCGTCCAGACGCTGGAAATCGTTGTAGCCGCAACCGCTCAGGCTCAGGGTGGTGGTCAGCACACTGCTGACCAGCAGCCAGCGGGCAAGGGATGTACGCATGGTGTTCCTTGATGGGTGACAGATGCCAAAAATATACCTGCAGCTGGCGGCAGATGCACCGCTTTCAAGCAGCGATCAAGTGGGCTGCCGTGCCGGCCACAACACGGCGGCGATCGAGACCACCATCAGCACCACGGCGGCCCAGTCCTGCCAGTGCAATACCTCACCCAGCACCAGTGAGCCACTGAACACCCCCACCACCGGGATCAGCATCACGCTGAGTGTGGAGGCCACCGGCGGCAGGCTGCGCGCCAGGTAAAACCAGGCCGCGTGTGCAAAGCCGAACACCAGCACCGCGTTGAACACGATCGAACCCCAGTGCGTGGGCGAAGGGGCGATCCAGCGGTCCTGCTCGAACACCACCGCCAGCACCGTCAGCACCACGGTGGTCATGGCCGTCATCCAGAACGAAATCGCCAGCGTGGGCACCGGCATCTTGGTGCGGCGCAGCAGCTGCGTGCCCAGCGCCCAAGTGCTGGCGGCCACCAGAGCCAGCAACACCCCCAGTGGGCGCCCGCTGAGGTTGGTGATTTCGTGCCAGAGCAAGAGCACCACCCCCAGCGTGGCCGCACCCACCCCGGCCCAGGCCCGACCCGGCAGCCGGTTGCCAAAGAACAGTGCGCCCAGCACCGCCGAGAACATCGGCATGGTGTAGCCCAGGATGGCCGAGCGCCCGCTGGAGAGCGACTGCACCGCAATGATGATCAGCGCGTGCCAGATGAACATGTTGAACACCGCCAGCACCAGCAGCTCGCGCCAGTGCTCGCGTGGAATGCGAAACGGCACCCGCATCGCCAGCAGCGCCAGCCCCAGCACCGGCGTGCCCAGCCACAGGCACATCATGCGGAAGGTGAGTGGCGGAAAACCGGTGACCCCGGCCTTCATGATCGGCCAGTTGATGCCCCAGACGATGGTCAGCAGGACCAGGACGATCCACTGGCGGGAGGAGAGTTTGTGCATGGCGGGCATCTTAGGTCACCCAAGCCGACCACGCTGCCAGACAGGTGACTGGACATTGTTATTTCAATGTAATAACATTCGTGACGTTTCAAAGGAGCATTCCATGCACGTCACCATTCGCCCATTCGGCAATTCAAAGGGAGTCATCATCCCCAAGCCCTTGCTTGCCCAGGTGGGTCTGCAAGACGAAGCCGAGATCGAAGTGCAAGATGGCGCATTGGTCTTGCGGCCCGTGCAGGCGCCGGTTCGCCAGGGATGGGAGCAGGCCGCGCAGGCCATTGCAGTGGCCAAAGAAGACGAACAGGTGATGGGCGATGCGCCATTGGCCGATGAAGGCGAATGGCAATGGTGAAGCGGGGCGAAATCTGGCTCATCAACCTGGACCCCACCGTGGGCAGCGAAATCCGAAAAACCCGCCCCTGCGTGGTCGTTTCGCCTGCAGAGATGAATGCACACCTGCGCACCGTGATCGTGGTGCCCATGACCTCCCAGGGCTTTGATGCGCCCTTTCGGCCCACGCTGACCTTTCAGGGCACCAGCGGCCGCATCCTGCTCGACCAGGTTCGCACCGTGGATAAGGTGCGCCTCGTCAAAAAGCTGGGAGCGCTGACAACCCAGACGCATCACAAGGTCATGAAAACGCTGCAGGAATTGTTCGCTGTTTGAGGCAGTCCTGCTTTGGGGTTGCCCGAGGTGTCACGAGCTTTTCGGTGCAGGTTGGATTGAAAGGTTCGGGCAGTTCCTCTAGCGTTGGGCGGGCTCAGGAAAAGTCTGCGGTAGGCAATGCAGGGTTATCTGCGTCTGGCGTGTCAAGCTGCATTTTGCATTTGCTCAAATGTTGATGTCCTTGACTGGCTTGGCTAACGCAGCCTCAAAGCGGATCAGGTTCTGAATCAGTTTGTCCTGAAGCTGTGGCCAGGCTTCAGGAACGGTTTTCCAACCGCCGTCAATTTCGTAAGAGATGCGACAGCCCTTTCGACCAGGCAGGTCGTCCCAGATTAATTTGTCCCCAAAGGACTGGTGAATCTGCTCTTGCTGACGCTCCAGAATCTGAAAGGCTTGAGTGTTCCAGATATCGGGCTTGTTGCCGTCACGGATGTAGCACTCCACGCGTGAGCGATTTTCCAAAAGTACCAAACTAAGCCCGAAACCTGAGCGGCCGATGCCGGCCGACAGCCAATGATCGGACGAGGTGCTGCGGTTGGCCAGCAGCTGTGTCTTGATCTTGGATTTTTCGATGAGTTGTGCCCAAAATTTCCGAAAAATTTCCTGACGAACTGTCTTGACCTTGCGTACCTCATGCAGCTGCTCCCGGGCCTTTACCTCGTAGTCAGCAGCCTCGGGCAGCGGGATGATCTGGGCCACGTCGATGAGCAACGCATCGCCCAAACGATAGGGTTGCAACCGCACGCAGGTGATGTCTAGATCGCGCTTGTTCAGCCAGATCACCGCAGTGGTGATCTCGGACGAAAAGTCGCCAGACACCAAGATGATCCGCACTTCGCCAGACAATTCGATCTCTTCCTCTGTGTCGGCCCCTAGGAATTCCAGAATCTCGTCACGCGCACGATCGCGGGCGTCTTCCCCGCCCAGCAGCCGGGAGTAAGCGTTGATGGTCCGATCCAGGGTCATGTTGGCCACCATGGCGGCATACCGGATTGCCTGTAGCTCCATGTGGCCGCCATCCTCTGTTCGCTTGATCTCCACCACCACTAGGGCTACGCTGAACAAGGCATCCAAATTTACCGTGCTGCACTAAATTGCGCGGTTTTTCGGGCCGGGCGATCCCCCGCACCGGCCATTTGGGCCGTTCGCGTGGCCTTGAGGCCCCGCTTTTGGCCCTTACGGGCGCAACTGTCCCTGCAGATGCCCCCGGCACAGGTAGATGTTGGCCAGCGCCAAGGCGGTGAATGCGCGTGTGGCGTTCTTCTGTAGTCCGCGATAGCGCACCTTGGTGAATCCCCACAGCCGCTTGACCACCGCAAAGACATGCTCAACCCGAGCACGCACCCGCGACTTGTTGCGGTTCTTGGCCCGCTGCACTTCATCGACCTCGCCTGCGCGGCGCGTACGCTGATTGGTAAAGTCCTTGGCCCTGGGTGCCTTGCTGGCTATCAGCGCTTTCTGGCTGGCATAGGCCGAGTCGCCATAGACCCGCTGTTCGTTGCCGTGGAGCAAATCAGGTAGTGGATGTTTGTCATGCACGTTGGCCGCCGTGACCACTGCGCTGTGGGACAGTCCGGTTTGACTGTCCACACCAATGTGCAGTTTCATGCCAAAGTACCACTGCTGGCCCTTGCGGGTCTGGTGCATTTCAGGGTCTCTGGCCTTGTCCGCGTTCTTTGTGGAGCTGGGTGCGCCGATGATGGTGGCGTCCACGATGGTGCCGGTGTTGACCTTGATGCCGCGCGCTTGCAATTCCTTGCCCACGCGTGCGAACAGGGCCTCGCCCAACTTTTGCTCGTTGAGCAGGCGGCGAAACCGCAGCATGGTGGTGGCATCGGGCACAGGCTCACAACCCAGGTCAATACCGACGAAGCGGCGCAGGCTGGCACTGTCGTACAGAGCCTCCTCGCATGCCAGGTCCGCAAGATTGAACCAGTGCTGGATGAAATGGATGCGTAGCATGCGCTCCAACCCGATAGGCGGGCGCCCATTGCCTGCTTTGGGGTAGTGCGGCGCGATTTCATCGCACAGCGCAGCCCAGGGCACCAGCGCATCCATGGTTTTGAGGAATTCGTCGCGCCGCGTGGGCTTGCGGTGTTGTTCAAAGCCCGACTGAGCGTCGGCCGCCATGGCAAGGGTCTGCTGCTTCATGACCATGTAATTTACACAGGCAGCAGAGACTTTTTCAGCATTGCCCTAGGTTGGCCTGTTTGTCGATGCACAGCAAGTCAATACGACGCTTGCTGTCTTCCCAATCTCCAAACTCTTCACCGACCACCATCAGGTCGTCGCCTAGGACGGAAATATCAGACAGAAGCAATTGCTGAAGATCCCGGCGTTCCTTGAACTTTTCGGTAACGAAAGATGTGGAAGGAAGAGCTGCGAGTTTGCCCGAACTGATTTGATAGAGCGGCATGATGTGGACTCGTGTGAAGTGAAATCTTTTTGATTCGGTCGAGTATGCCATCTAGGGGTGGTCAAGGCGCGCTACCGCTTCAGTCATAAAACCGTGCCCCACTAAAATCTCCCCATGACCTTCCTCGACATGCTGCGCGCCGCCGAGCGCCAAAACCGCTCCATGCTGTGCGTGGGCCTGGACCCCGAACCGACCAAGTTTCCGGCCGGCATGAAGGGCGATGCCAACAAGATCTACGACTTCTGTGCTCGCATCGTGGACGCCACGGCCGATCTGGTCAGCAGTTTCAAGCCGCAGATTGCCTACTTTGCTGCGCACCGCGCCGAAGGCCAGCTCGAGCGTCTAATGGAGCACATGCGCCGCGTGGCGCCGCAGGTGCCGATCATTCTGGACGCCAAGCGCGGTGACATCGGCTCGACCGCCGAGCAGTACGCCAAGGAAGCCTTTGAACGCTACGGTGCCGATGCCGTGACGCTCTCGCCCTTCATGGGCTGGGACTCGGTGGCACCCTATCTCAAGTACGAAGGCAAGGGGGCCTTTTTGCTGTGCCGCACGTCCAATCCCGGGGGTGATGACCTGCAGAACCAGCGCCTGGCCACGGTCGATGGTCAGCCGCGCGTGTACGAGCATGTGGCCGGCCTCGCGCAAGGCCCCTGGAACCTGAATGGCCAGCTGGGCCTCGTGGTGGGCGCCACCTATCCGGCCGAGATCGAACGGGTGCGCGAACTCGCGCCCACGGTCCCGCTGCTGATTCCCGGCGTGGGTGCGCAGGGCGGCGATGCGGTGGCCACCGTCAAGGCCGGCTGGCGCGAGGGTGCATCCATCATCGTGAACTCCTCGCGTGCCGTGCTGTACGCCAGCGGCGGCGACGACTTCGCCCAGGCCGCACGCCAGGTGGCCATGCAGACCCGCGACACACTGGAAGCTGCCAAGGGCTGAGCGCGGCTGTCGTCTGCGCGGCAGCGTGCTGTGGCGCGCTGTGGCAGCCGGTGCTAGCCTCGCGGCCATGATTGACCTCTACACCGCCGCCACGCCCAACGGGCACAAGGTCTCCATTGCGCTCGAAGAGCTGGGTCTGCCCTACACGCTCCGGGTGCTGGACCTTGCCAAGGGCGAGCAGAAGACGCCCGCCTTTCTCGCGATCAATCCCAACGGCCGCATCCCCGCCATCATCGACCACGAGGCCGGTGGCTTTGCGGTGTTCGAGTCGGGCGCCATCCTGATCTACCTGGCCGAGAAAACCGGGCGGCTGATGCCGAGCGACGTGCAGGGCCGCTCGCGCGTGATCCAGTGGCTGATGTTCCAAATGGGCGGGGTCGGGCCGATGATGGGCCAGGCCAATGTGTTCTTCCGCTACTTTCCGGAAAAGATCCAGCCTGCGATCGACCGCTACCAGGGCGAGAGCAAGCGCCTGCTGACCGTCCTGGATGGGCACCTGAAAGACCACGAATACCTGGCCGGCGACTATTCGATCGCCGACATCGCCAACTGGGCCTGGGTGCGCACGCACCGCTGGTCGGGCGTGGACGTGAGCGACCTGCCGCACCTGCAGCGCTGGCTTGATGCGATCCGCCAGCGCCCGGCGGTGCAGCGCGGCATCGAGGCGCCACCGTCCAGAATCCACCTGACCAAGGACGGCGACGAGGCGGCCAAACGCTTCTCGGAAGAGGCCCGCAAGATGGTCGAGATGGGTCAAGCCCAGAAGGACAAGCCATGAAGCTCTTCAGCGCCCACCGCGCCCCCAGCCCCCGCCGTGTGCTCATGTTCATGGCCGAAAAAGCCATCAGCGGCATCGAAATCGTGAACGTGGACCTCAACAGCGGCGAGCACCGCACGGCCGACTACCGGGCCAAGAGCCCGCTGTCGAAGGTGCCCGCCTTGCAGCTGGACGATGGCCGGGTGCTGACCGAAACCCGTGCGATTTGCACCTGGCTTGAAGGCCGCTGGCCCGAGCCCAACCTCATGGGGGTGGACGCGGACGAACGCGCCTTCATCGAGATGGCGGACCGCCGCGTCGAGCTCTATCTGATGGCCGGCATGGCCAACTGCATCCGCCACACCCACCCGGGCCTGGCCGCGCTGGAGCAGCCGCAGTTTGCTGACTTCGGCCGCTCGCAGGGCGAGAAGGTGCGCGAGACCGCGCGCTGGTTCGACGCATGGCTGCAGCGGCACCCCTGGATGGCGGGGGATCGTTTCACCATCGCCGACATCACCGCGTTCTGTGCGGTGGAGTTTGCGCGCCTGATGAAGTTCGTGCCCGGCGAAGAAGGCCTGCATGCGCTGCAGGCCTGGCGCGACCGCGTGGCCGAGCGGCCCAGCGCCAAGGTGGTCTGAACGCCGTCAGGCCCGCGCGCGTTGCCAGAGCGCCAGGCCGCGCTGGGCCTTGCTCACGTCCGAGGGTGTGAGCTTGACAGTGCCGTGTGCTGTTTGTCGAAGCGCGTCGGCCAGAGCCAGCAAGGCTGCATCGGGGCCTTCCAGCAGTTCCAGTTCGAGCTCCAGCAAGACGTTTTCCAGCGCCGTGCCCGGCACATGAACGCGGCCCTGATCGAGTGCGACTTCGATGCGCGAGCCCGCGTGCTCGATGAACCAGCGGCGGCGTTCAAAGTCGGTGGCAAACAGTGGCCGCAGCGCAGGGCGCAGCGCCATGAGTTCGGCGGCCAGCGTGGTGTCGTCCACCAGCGCGGCAAAGTCGAGCGTGCCCGGCGTGGTCGGGCCTTCCCACTCCTGCCGGCGCGAAAGGCCGCCGGTGCTGCGGCCGGCGGTCTTGACCGTCAGCAGCCACTTGTCACCGGCAAGCCGCTCGCGGACCGCCATGCGCCGGGCCTGGAGTGCCAGGTCGGGCGTGTCGAAATAGGTGTTGAGCAGGCGTTGCGGCAAGGCGGGCGCTGCCAGCAGCGGGTGGCTGAGCAGCTGCGGCACAGCCTGCGCATCCAGGCTGAGCTTGAGTTCGGTTTCGTGGGCCATGGCCGATTATCGGCAGCCCGCAGGAGCGCACATTCGGCCGCAGGGGCGGCCTCCTACATAGGAGCGCGCCCCCGCGCGCGAATCAGGCCGCGAACACGCCACCGTATTTCTGTCGCAGCTCGTTCTTCTGCACCTTGCCGGTCCCACCGACGGGCAGGGATTCGAGGAAGACCACGTCTTCGGGCACCCACCACTTGGCCACGCGGGTGGCCAGAAAATCGAGAATCTCTTGCTTCTCAAGCGCCTGCCCAGGCTTGCGCACGATGAAGAGCAGCGGCCGCTCGTCCCACTTGGGGTGCTTGACGCCAATCACCGCGGCCATGGCCACGGAGGGGTGGCCGATGGCGGCGTTCTCCAAGTCGATGGAGCTGATCCACTCGCCGCCGCTCTTGATCACGTCCTTGGTGCGGTCGCGGATGGTCATCACGCCGTCGGCATCGATCGTGGCGATGTCGCCGGTGGGGAACCAGCCGTCCACCAGCGCGGTGCGGTCGGTCTTGAAGTAGCGCTCCACGATCCACTGGCCGCGCACCATGAGCTCGCCTTGCGAGGTGCCGTCGCGTGGCAGCGTGGCACCGTTTTCGTCGACCACCTTGATCTCGATGCCCGAGACCACCTTGCCCTGGCGCGCCACGATGGCGTGCTGCTCGGCAGCGGGCTTGCGGCGGTCGGTGCGGCTGAGGTTGCTCATGGTGGCCACGGCGGTGGTTTCGGTCATGCCCCAGCCGTGGCGCACTTCCACCCCGTACACATCCATGAACTTGGCGATCAGCGCCATGGGCATGGCCGAGCCGCCCACACAGGTGCGCTTCATCGACGGGAAACGCAGGCCGTTGGCCTCGGCGTGCTGGATCAGCCCCATCCAGATGGTGGGTACGCCGGCGCTGATGGTGACTTCTTCGGACGCCATCAGTTCGTACAGGCTGGCGCCATCGAGTTTGGGGCCGGGCAACACCAGCCGGGTGCCCGAGAGCAGCGCCGCATAGGGGATGCACCAGGCGTTGATGTGGAACATGGGCACCACCGGCAGCACGGTTTCCTGCGTGGACAGGCCCAGCACGTCGGGCATGCAGGCGCTGGTGGCGTTCATCACGATGGCGCGGTGCGAATACAGCACGCCCTTGGGGTTGCCGGTGGTGCCGGACGTGTAGCACAGGGCCGCGCCGGTGGTTTCATCGAGCTCGGGCCAGTCGAACGTGCTGCTGTGCGGGGCGATCAGGTCTTCGTAATTGCACACCTTGGCCACGCCTTCGATGGCGGGCGTGTGGGCGGCGTCGGCCAGGCAGACCCAGGCGCGCACATTGGGGCAATGCGCGGCAATGCCCTGGACCAGCGGCGCGAAGGTGGCGTCAAACAGCACCACTTCGTCTTCGGCGTGGTTGATGATGTAGATCAGTTGTTGCGGGTGCAGGCGCGGGTTGCAGGTGTGCATGACCATGCCGTTGCCCGAGACCGCGTAATAGGCCTCGAGGTGGCGGTGGTTGTTCCAGGCGATCGAGCCGACCGCGCTGCCGGCCTTCAGGCCCATCTGCTGCAGGGCGTTGGCCAGTTGGCGCGCGCGACGGGCCACGTCGGCGTAGGTGCTGCGGTGCAGCGGGCCGTGCGTCTCGCGCGAGACGACTTCTTGGTCGCCAAATTGCGCAGCGCCATGTTCCAGGATGCCGGAAATCAGCAATGGGCGGTTCATCATCAGGCCGGGTTGGGGCATGGTCTTGTCTCCTTCCTTGTTTGTATGTGGGTGGCCATAAGCATGACACAGCCGCGCGCCGGCACCAGGCACATGCCTGACACCGGCGCAGCGCATTGCAAAGCGGCGAATGATCAGCTGTCGACGGTGAAGCCAATCGACTTGACGATGGGCCCCCAGGTCTTCAGGTCGCGCTGCAGGGCGGCGGTCAGTTCTTCGGGCGTGCCGGGTGCAGGCTCCATGCCGAAGCTGGCCAGTGAATCGATGATGTCTTGCGCTTTCAGGGCCTGGTGCAGTGCACAATTGAGGCGGCGCACCACGTCGCCAGAGGCCTTGGCCGAGAGGTAGAAGCCGTACCACTCGCTGTAGGCCATGTCCTTGAAGCCTTGCTCCACCAGGGTGGGTACGTTCGGGGTGAAACGGCTGCGCTTGGCGCCCGAGGTGGCCAGCACGCGGATTTTGCTGCCCGGACCCATGTAGGTCAGGAACGAGCCCAGCGGGGTCACCAGCGCGGGCAGTGTGCCGCCGAGCATGTCCTGGATGGCCGGGGGCGAGCCTTTGTAGCCCACGTGCGTGAGCTCGATGCCAGCCTTGCGGCCCAGCGTCACCCCGGTGAAGTGCAGGGTGGAGCCGGGCGCGGGCGAAGCGATGCTGGCCTTGTCCGGGTTGGCCTTGAACCAGGCCATCAGGCCCGGGATGTCCTTGACGCTGTCGGGCACCATCGGGCCGACGCCGATGCCGTAGTCAAAGCTCACGCCCATGGTGACCAGCGAGAGGTCATTCATCGGGTCGTAGGGCAGTTTCTTGTAAGTGAAGGGGTACACCCCCAGCATCGACATGGGGGTGAGCAGGATGTGCGCACCGTCGGTGGGCGTGCCCTTGACGCCGACCACGCCCAGCTGGCCACCGGCCCCTGCCCGGTTCTCGACGATCACGGCGCGGGCATAACCGCCCTGAACCAGCTTTTCGCCAATCTTGCGTGCCAGGATGTCGGGCGTGGTGCCGGCCGGAAAGCCGACGTAGATGCGGGCGGTGTCCACGGCCTGGGCGGATGCGCCGGTGTGCGAACCCAGCATCATGGTGGCGCCAGCGGCGCCGATGAAGTCGCGTCGATTGAGGGGCATGCAGTGTCTCCGAGAATATGTCAATGTTGGTTGACGTATTTTCCGGTTCGATCTCCTGCCCTGTCAACGTGTCCGGTGGTGTCGTGGCTCAGGGGTTTCCCTGATCCGGCAAGGTGTCGGGCCAGGGCAGCGCGAGGATGCGCTTGAGCGATTCGAGTTCCTTCGTACCGATGTGCTCGGCCAGTTCCTGCTCGATTTCCACAAAAGAAGCGGCGGCTTTTTCAGACATGCGCCAGCCCTTCTGCGAAAACCGCAGCAGCTTGACGCGGCCATCCTCCTCGCTTGGCACAAACTCCACCAGCCCCAGTTGCTGCGCTTCCTGGGCCAGTTTGTGAACGGCTTGCCGGCTCACCGACAGGCGCCGGGCCAGTTCAGACAGACCCAGCGGCTTGCCTCCCAGATGGGCGAACAGGCGGTTCATCGCCGTGGTCACATGGGGGTAGCCATTGCGTTCGGCCAGGGCCATCACGCGCTGCTCCATCCAGTCGGAGCGGGCCATGAGCAGATGCCGGAGAAGGTGTTTGTGCACGGTCATGGACCAAGTATCGTTGAATCGGGGGCGGGACACGAGTGTCTCGCGGGTGCATTGATATTGTCAACAATGAATGACAAAATGCCTGCCAACCCTGTTTTCAAGAAAAGGAAGCCTGTCCATGCGTTCCCTGCCCCGCCCTTTGTTCTCGGCCGACCACGAAGCCTTTCGTGACCAGGTGCGCCGTTTCTGTGAACGCGAGATTGCACCGCACCATGCCGAGTGGGAATCGGCCCACGGCGTGCCCAAATCGGTGTGGCAACGCGCGGGCGAGCAAGGTCTGCTGTGTTGCTGGCTGCCCGAAGCCGATGGCGGCCCTGGCGGTGACCTGCTCTTTGACGTCATCGTCTGCGAGGAACTGGGCCAGGTGGGGGCCACCGGGCCGGGTTTTCCGCTGCACTCGGTGATCGTCACGCCCTACATCGCGCACCATGGCACGCCCACGCTCAAGCGCAAAGTGTTGCCGCGCATGGCCAGCGGCGAATGGGTCGGCGCGATCGCCATGACCGAGCCGGGCACCGGCAGCGATCTGGCCGCCATCCGCACCCGCGCCGTGCGCGACGGCGACCACTGGGTCATCAATGGCCAGAAAACCTTCATCACCAACGGCCACAACGCCGACGTGATTGTTGTGGCCTGCAAGACCGATGCAGAACAGGGGGCCAAAGGCGTGTCGCTGTTTGTGGTGACCGCCGACATGCCCGGCTTCTCCCGCGGGCGCAACCTGCACAAGATCGGTCAGCACGCCCAGGACACGGCCGAACTCTTTTTTGAAGATGTGCGCGTGCCAGCCGACCACCTGCTGGGCGAAGAGGGCAAAGGCTTTCGCTACCTGATGCAGGAACTGGCGCAGGAGCGCCTGCTGGTCTCGGTGCAGTGCCAGTCGCGGGCTGAAGCCGCGCTGGAATGGACGGTCAAGTACGTGCAGGAGCGCAAGGCCTTTGGCCAGCGCGTGGCCGATTTCCAGAACACCCGCTTCAAGCTCGCTGGCCTGTGGGCCGAGCTGCAGGCCGGGCGTGCGTACTGCGACCAGCTGCTGGGCCTGCACATGGCGGGTCAGCTGGACGCGGTGGGTGCCTCGGCTGGCAAGCTCTGGCATTCGGAGCTGCTGGGCCGCGTCGTCGACGAATGCCTGCAGCTGCATGGGGGCTATGGCTACATGCACGGATACCCGATCGCACGCGCCTTTGTCGATGCCCGGATCGAGCGCATCTACGCGGGCACCTCCGAGATCATGAAAGAAATCATCGCGCGTGCCGTGTGCGATGAGGTGCGTCCATGACTGTCGAGGTTTTCGGCAATCCGGACCAGGCGCTGATTCACCGCTTTGTGCAGCAGGGCGGCGGCGCGATGCCGATCGATTCCAACCCGATGGCGAAGGCCCTGCAATCGACCTTGCTGAAGGTCGACCGCGAACGCGGTGAAGTAGAAATCGGTTTCGAGCCAGGAGATCTGTTCATCCAGGGCACGGGCGTTGTGCAAGGCGGTGCGGTCACGGCCATGCTGGACTTTGCCACGCTGGCCAGCCTGCCGCCGCAGGCCTCGTGCGCCACGGTGAATCTGAGCACGTCCTTTCTGCGTCCGGCGCCGCAAGGCCGCTACATCGCGGCTGGCACGGTGGAACGCTGCGGCAAGACCCTGGCTTTCACCCAGGCCCGTCTGGTGCGTGCCGACACCGGACAGGTGGTGGCGACTGCGGCCTCTTCGCTGGCGGTGCTGTCGCCCACCCTCAAGTGAGGGCGGCGTAGACCAGGTTGCGCAGCAGCTGGCGGTAGTGATCGCGCTGGTTGGGTGCCTGCGTGAGCAGCATGGCGTACAGGTCCTGCGCCGGGTCGACGAAGAAGGACGTGCCGCCGATGCCGCTCCAGTGGTAAGTGCCCACCGAGCCGGGCACGGGCGATTCGCCAGCCGCGCGGCGCACCGCAAAGCCCAGGCCAAAGCCATGGCCCGGCGGCAACAGCGTGCCGTCGATCGGGATGTCGCCGAGGTGGTCGGCCGTCATGAAGGCCAGCGTGTGGCGGCTGAGCAGCCGGTGGCCGTTCAGTTCGCCACCGCTCAGCAGGCACTGCAGAAAGCGGGCGTAGTCCATGGCGGTGGACATCAGTCCGCCCCCGCCGCTCTCCATGGCGGGCACCTCGCGCGGGTTGAACAGTTTCATCGGCACGCCGCCGTCCGGGTCGTGGCCAAAGGGCTCGACGATGCGGTGTTGCTGCGCCGGTGGCACGGCAAAACCGGTGTCCACCATGCCCAGCGGATCAAAGATTTCGTGCTGCAAAAACTGGCCCAGCGTCTGGCCGCTGATCACTTCCACGAGGCGACCCAGCACATCGGTGGCGCGGCTGTAGGCCCAGCAACTGCGCGGCTGGAACTGCAGGGGAATGCCGGCCAGCGTTTTTGAAAATTCATCATTGCTGCGCCCGCGCGAAGCGATGTTCACCTTGGCGTATTCGCGCTGCACCGGTGAATCGCCGAGAAACTCGTAGGTCAGCCCGGCCGTGTGGCGCAGCAGGTCCTGGACTGTGGGTGTTTGCCATGCTGGGACCAGCCCGGCGTTGCCCAACACCGGCTGGTTGTTGTATTCCGGCAGCCAGCGGCTGACGGGGTCGCTGATCAGCAGCCGCCCGCGCTCCACCAGCATCATGATCGCCACCGAAACCAGCGGCTTGGTCATCGAATAGATGCGGAAGATGCTGTCGGTGCGCATTGGCGTGCCCGTGGTCGGGTCCTGCTGACCGATGGCTTCAAACAGGCCGATGCGGCCTTGGCGCGCGACCATGACCACCGCGCCCGGGATGTGCTGCCGGTCCACGCTGTCCTGCAGCACGTTCACCACCTGCTGGGTGCGCTGCGGGTTCAGGCCGATGTCGGCGGGGTGGGCGGTGTCCAGCGGGGTGGCCTGGGCCATGGTGTCTCCTCGTGTTCAGAGCGGGTTTTGTACACCAGGCCTCGGCGCCGGGGTATCACCTAAAGCAACCGCGCCAGGTATTTGCCCGTGTGGCTGGCCGGATGCGCCGCGATCTGCTCGGGTGTGCCTTCGGCCACCACCGTGCCGCCACCCGCACCGCCTTCGGGCCCCATGTCGATCACCCAGTCGGCGGTCTTGATGACGTCCAGGTTGTGCTCGATCACGACGATGGTGTTGCCCGCGTCGCGCAGCTGGTGCAAGACTTTCAGCAGCAGGTCGATGTCGGCAAAGTGCAGGCCGGTGGTGGGCTCGTCCAGGATGTAGAGCGTGCGGCCGGTGTCGCGCTTGGAGAGTTCCTGCGCGAGCTTGACGCGCTGCGCCTCGCCGCCCGAGAGCGTCGTCGCGCTCTGGCCCAGGCGGATGTAAGACAGGCCCACATCCAGCAGGGTCTGCAGCTTGCGGGCGATGCTGGGCACGGCGCTGAAGAAGGCGTAGGCCGCTTCCACCGTCATGTCCAGGATCTGCGC
>Ga0255196_1000090_pt1 | contig 24042 bp, 19 predicted proteins | sample Miss_Law_RepA_8h_FD_183637 | JGI IMG/M metagenome (GOLD analysis project Ga0255196, IMG submission 183637) | Freshwater microbial communities from Mississippi River, Louisiana, United States - Miss_Law_RepA_8h | ecosystem: Environmental > Aquatic > Freshwater > River | place: USA: Louisiana... | reverse complement strand
GCCAACCTCTACAAGTTCTGGGGTTCGCAAATCGCGCAATACCTCAACGAGCGGCTGGCCAGAGACAAGAGTCCGGTCATCATCAACCTGGCTTCGCAGGAATACTTCAAGTCGGTGGACCGCAAGACCTTGCAGGCCCGTGTGGTCGAGTGCGTGTTCGAGGACTACAAAGGCGGCAAGTACAAGGTCATCAGCTTCAACGCAAAGCGTGCGCGTGGCCTCATGGCCCGCTGGGCGATCGAACACCAGGCCAAAAAGCCCGAAGACCTGCTGGCGTTTGACAGCGAAGGCTATGCCTTTGACCAAGCGGCGTCCGAGCCGGACCGCCTGGTGTTCCGCCGCAAGCAGGATTGAGCATGTCGAATACTCCAGAACAATCTCAGCTGGGCAAGGCCAGCAGCTATGCCGACCAGTACGACGCGAGCCTGCTGTTCCCGATCCCGCGCCAGCCCAAGCGCGACGAGATTGGTGTGACCGGCCGACCGGTGTTTTTGGGTGCCGACCTCTGGACCGCGTTTGAAGTGTCCTGGCTAAACCCCAAAGGCAAGCCGCAGGTGGCGATCGCGCACTTCACCATTCCGGCCGAGAGCACGCACATCGTCGAGAGCAAGTCCTTCAAGCTCTACCTCAACAGTTTCAACAACAGCCGCTTCGAGTCGCATGACGAGGTCAAGGCCCGTCTGCGCACGGACATCAGCGCCGCCATCTGGCACGGGGGTCCGGTGATGGCCAGCGCTGGCGTCAAGCTGCTGCTGCCCGAGCAGTTCGACGCCGAACCGGTGCACGAACTCGACGGCCTGAACCTGGACCGGCTGGACATCGAATGCACCCGCTACCAACCCGCCCCCGAACTGCTGAGTGCCAACACCCTGGAGGCCCCGGTGACCGAGACGCTGGTGAGCCACCTGCTCAAGAGCAACTGCCTGGTGACCGGCCAGCCCGACTGGGGCAGCGTGCAGATCAGCTACAGCGGTCACCAGATCGATCAGGCCGGACTGCTGCAATACATCGTGAGCTTTCGCAACCACAATGAATTCCATGAGCAGTGCGTCGAGCGCATCTTCATGGACATCTGGACACGCTGCAAACCCACGCAGCTGACGGTGTATGCCCGCTACACGCGGCGCGGTGGCCTGGACATCAACCCCTGGCGCACCAGCGCACCGGGGGCGCTGCCGCCCAATGTGCGCACCGCCCGCCAGTGAACACCCCTGCCGTGCCCTCGCCATCCCCGCTTGACCACATCCGCTCGATCGCGGGCAGCCTCAACCAGAGCTGCGCCTGCTTTTCGCTCGACATGGACGCGCTGCACCAGTCGCTGCATGCCGATTCGGTGCTGTCGGCCTGGTGGCCGCACTGGCAGGACACACATGCCCACTTGTTCGCGGCCTCAGGCCTGTTTGTCAGTCAGACCCAATTGACGGCCATGCAGCAGGCGGTCAAGGTGCTGCACGAGGTCATGACCTCGCCCGCCTGGCGTCAGCACGCACTGGCCGCAGAGCCTGCCCTCCAGCGTGCAGGGCCGCGCGGCGTGTTCATGGGGTATGACTTTCACCTGACCGAGTCCGGTCCCAAGCTGATCGAGATCAACACCAACGCGGGTGGGGCCATGCTCAACCTCGCGCTCACGCGGGCGCAGCGCGCCTGCTGCGACGCGGCCAGGGACTGGATGCACACCGCCACCGATGTGGCGCAGCTGGAGCAACGCTGGCTCGGCATGTTTGCGCAGGAGTGGGCCTTGCAGCGTCCGCAGGAGCCCTTCATCCCGCTGCAGGGCCGTGTGCGCACGCTCGCCATCGTGGACGAAGACCCTGCCAGCCAGTACCTGTACCCGGAGTTTTTGCTGTTTCAGGACATGTTCCGGCAAGCCGGGGTGGATGCACGGGTGCTGGCCCCGCAGGACTTGGGCTGGGTGGATGGTCAGCTGCAACATGCGGGGGAGCGCATTGACATGGTCTACCTGCGCCTGACCGACTTTGACCTGAGCGCGCCTGCGCATGTGGCCTTGCAGCAGGCCTGGGCATCCGGCGCTTGCGTGTTCACGCCCAACCCGCAAACCCACGCGCTGCACGCCAACAAACGACACCTGGTGACGCTGAGCGATGCGCAATGGGCGGCGCAACTGGGCTTGCCCGAGGCTGCGCGTGCGGTGCTGGCCCGCGTGGTGCCGCAGACGAAGCTGCTCACTGCAGACAACGCCGAGCAACTGTGGGCCGAACGCAAGGGCTATTTCTTCAAACCGCTCTCGGGCTATGGCTCCAAAGCCGCCTACCGGGGCGACAAGCTCACCACCAAGACCTGGGCGCAGATCAGCACGCAAGCCTATGTGGCCCAGGCCCTGATCCCGCCCAGCCAGCGGGTGGTGATGGTGCATGACGAGCGCAAGACACTCAAGGCCGATGTGCGGGCCTATGCCTACAACGGCCAGGTACAGCTGTTTGCGGCCCGGCTGTACGACGGGCAGACCACCAACTTCCGCAGCGATGGGGGCGGGTTTGCGCCTGTCTTTGTGACGCCGACCTGAATTTCTTGCAGGAAGCCGCCCCTCGGCCTGAGGTGCCGTCATTCGCCAGCAGGGGCTCGCGCCTGCAGGTTCAGTCTCAGCCGAACTCGCGAAAGCCCTTGAGTGGCGCCAGCGGCGGGAAGTTGGGCTCGCGCTTTTCCTTCATGGCGGTGATGGCCTCGCGCACATTGGCGTTGCTCCACACCGCGCCCTGCATCCAGCCCATCTGTTTGAGGCCTTCGTCGACGCTGTGGTCCCGGGCGTAGTGCAGCACCTGCTTGGTGCCCCAGATGGCCACGGGCGGTTTGCTGGCGATTTCTTTAGCGGCTTGCAGGGCAGCGGCCACTGCTGCTTCGTGGGTGGGCAGCACCTCGTTCACCAGACCATACCCCAGCGCCTTGTCGGCTGGCAGGCGCCGGCCGGTGTAGGCCAGTTCCTTGACCAAGGCCATGGGCAGCAGCTTGGGCAGGCGCTGCAGCGTCCCCACGTCGGCCACCATGCCGATGTTGATTTCCTGTACGCAGAAGAAGGCGTCGCTTGATGCATAGCGCATGCAGCAGGCGGTGACCATGTCCACCGCGCCGCCAATGCAGCCGCCCTGGATGGCGGCAATCACCGGCATGCGCAGTTGCTCGAGCAGCGTAAAGGTGTGCTGCATGTCGGTCAGCAGGTCGTAGATGGCGGCGCGGCCCTCGGCGCTGGCGTCGTCCATGGTGATCGCACCGCCAAAGGTCTGCAGGTCCATGCCCGCACTGAAGTGTTTTCCGGTGCTCGAAATCACCAGCGCACGCGCTGTGCCCTCGGTGTGCAGCCGGGTCAGGATCTCGTGCAGTTCGCGCCAGAAGGTCGGTTGCATGGTGTTCATCGCCTCGGGGCGATTGAGCACCAGATGGGCCACATGGCCTTCAGTCGTCAGGGAAAAGCAACTCGGTTTGCTCATGGGGTGTCTCCTCGGACGCAATGTAGCGGGTGGCCAGGGGCGGCTGTGTCCCGGCCTTGACGAGTGAGCCCACGCGCACGCCCAGCAGGCGGATGCGGCGTGTCAGGTCCACGCGTTTGAGGCACTGGCCGGCCGCCTGACGGATACGCTTGGCATCGGCCACGTGAGCGTCCAGGCTCTGGTCACGGGTGACGCTTTGGAAGTTGTCGTAACGGATCTTGATGCCGATGGTGCGGCCTTGGTAGCCCTTGCGCTGCAGGTCGGCCGCCACCTGCTCGCACAGTCGGGTGAAGATGGCGCCCAGTGCCTCGCGGTCGCGTACCGCGTGCAGGTCGCGCTCGAATGTGGTCTCGCGGCTCATGCTGACGGGCTCGCTTTCGGTCACCACCGGGCGCTCGTCGCGCCCCCATGCGGCGTGATGCAGCCAGGCGCCGTAGCTCTTGCCAAAGTGCTGCACCAGCCAGGCCGGGTCGCGCTCGGCCAGCTGGCCAATCGTCTCGATGCCCTGGGCCTTGAGCTTCTCGTCGGCCTTGGGGCCGATGCCGTTGATCTTGCGGCAGGGCAGGGGCCAGATCAGGCTTTGCAGATCGGCCTCATGCACGATGGAGATGCCGTTGGGCTTGTTGAACTCGCTGGCCATCTTGGCGATCAGCTTGTTCGGCGCCACGCCGATCGAGCAGGTCAGGCCGGTAGCTTCAAAAATGCTTTTCTGGATGAGGCGCGCCAGCACCCGCCCGCCCTCGCGCTGGCCCCCGGGCACGTCGGTGAAGTCGATGTAGACCTCGTCCACGCCCCGGTCTTCCATGACCGGCGCGATCTCGGTGATGACGGCCTTGAAAGTGCGCGAGAAATGCCGGTAGCGCTCAAAGTCCACCGGCAGCAGGATGGCGTCGGGGCAGAGTCTGGCGGCCTTCATCAGGCCCATGGCCGAGCCGATACCGAACTGCCGCGCAGGGTAGGTGGCGGTGGTGATGACGCCGCGCCCGGTGTAGCCCGACAGGCGCGGGAAGAAGTCGAGTGGAATGTGGGCCAGGCGTTCGTTGAAGTTGTCCGCTGTCCAGTCGGCATCGGGGTAGGCCGCCTGCAACTTGTCCAGCAGATCGTCCTCGCGCCGCCGCCCGCCGCCGATGACCACGGGTAGCCCCTTGAGCTGCGGGTAGCGCATGAGCTCGCAGGACGCGTAGAAGGCGTCCATGTCGAGGTGGGCAATGCGGCGGGTGGTCACGGCTGGCGGTCTGGTCGTGCGGGGCAGTTCCCGGCTGGGGTGAGGGCTGGGCTCCTCATGATGCAAGCATAAATCGTCACCCAGCCCTCACCCCAGCCGGGAACATGGGCGCAGTGTCCAGTGCTTGCAAACCGTGACGCAGCCCGATGAGTGGGGCCTGTGGCGGGCAACGATTTCTGCGTACCCGCAGCATGAGGCGCCCGCCACAGGCCCCACTCACCGGGCGGATTCAAAACCGCATGGCCTGGACCAAACCGCCGCCTCAAGCAGTGGGGTAAGTCCCCGGCAACAGAATCGACTTGTCCACCGTGTCGATCTTCGTGTGACCGCAAAACGCCATCGAAATATCGAGTTCCTTGTGGATGATCTCCAGGCATTTGGTCACGCCGGCTTCGCCCATGGCGCCCAGGCCGTAAAGGAAAGGCCGGCCGATGTACACGCCGCGCGCGCCCAGCGCGCGGGCGCGCAGCACGTCCTGTCCCGAACGCACGCCGCCATCCATGTGGACTTCGATCTGGCTGCCCACGGCCTGCACGATGGACGGCAGCGCTTCGATGCTCGACTGCGCGCCGTCCAGCTGGCGGCCGCCGTGGTTGGAGACGATCAGCGCATCAGCGCCGGACTGCACCGCCAGCTTGGCGTCTTCCACGTCCTGGATGCCCTTGAGGATCAGCTTGCCGCCCCAGCGTTGCTTGATCCATTCCACATCGCCCCAGTTGAGCGCCGGGTCGAACTGCTGGGCGGTCCAGCTCGAGAGGCTGCTCATGTCGGCCACGCCGGTCACATGGCCGACGATGTTGCCGAACTGGCGGCGCGGCGTGCCCAGCATGCCCAGCGCCCAGCGTGGCTTGGTGGCGATGTTGATCATGTTCTTGACCGTGAGCTTGGGCGGTGCCGACAGGCCGTTTTTCAGGTCCTTGTGGCGCTGGCCCAGTATCTGCAGGTCCAGCGTGAGCACCAGCGCGCTGCAATTGGCGGCCTTGGCGCGGTCGATCAGGCGCTCGATGAAGCCACGGTCCTTCATCACATACAGCTGGAACCAGAAGCCTTCGCCGGCGTGCTTGGCCACGTCTTCGATCGAGCAGATGCTCATGGTCGAGAGGGTGAAGGGGATGCCGAACTTCTTGGCGGCGCGTGCGGCCAGGATTTCGCCGTCGGCGTGCTGCATGCCGGTCAGGCCGGTGGGTGCAATGGCCACCGGCATGGCTACCTGCTGGCCGATCATGGTGGAGGCGGTGCTGCGGTTTTCCATGTTCACGGCCACGCGCTGGCGGAACTTGATCTTGTGGAAATCGCTCTCGTTGGCGCGGTAGGTGCCTTCGGTCCAGGAGCCGCTGTCGGCGTAGTCGTAGAACATGCGCGGCACGCGTTTTTCGGCCAGGCGGCGCAGGTCTTCGATGTTGGTGATCACGGTCATGGAACGGTCTCCTGTGGGGGGTATCTGGGCTGCCCCGATGTTAGCGACAGCCGTCTGGGCCGGCTTTGAAACGCTGTCGCCTGTGTTTGAAATTTATTGCAGCGGCTGGCGCGGCTCGTCCTGGCCCAGGGGTTCGATCCATTGCAGCTGACGCTCCAGCACCGCCAGCGTGGCCTCGGAAGGGTCCTGGCCCGACGCCTGGCGCGCCGTGATGCGTTGGCGCAGCACCTCGATCGGGGCTTCGGGCGCAAGGATGTGGAAGGGGCAGCGCCTGGTCCTGGCCAGGCTGGCAAAGGCGTCCCGCTCGTGCCGCCGCAAAAATGCAGCGTCCACCACCACGGTCCAGCCGGCCTGCAGCAGCTGGTCTGCACGTTCAAGCAGGGCGGCGTAGGTCCGGGCGCTGGCTTGCGGGCCGTAGAACACATCTCGCTGCTCGGGCGCGCTGGCCTGCAGCGGCGCCAGACCGTGAAGGCGCTTGCGCTCCACATCCGAACGCAGGCGCAGGGCACGGCTGCCGCTGTAGCGCAGCAGCCACTGCCCGGCGGCGTGGCTTTTGCCGCAGCCCGAGAGCCCGTGGGTGATCAGCAGCCGGGGGGATTCGGGCCGGGCCATGTGCTGTGCGAGTTGCAGGTAAAGCCGTATGTCGGCATCGCAGCCAGCGCGGGCCAGTGTGTCATCGGGCGGGAGCTGGGCGCGCCGGATGGCGGCGACTTTGGCGCGGACCAAGGCCAGGTAGACCGCGAAAAAGGGCAGCACCTGCGTTGCCGACACATCGCCACTGGCATCGATCCATTCGCTCAGCAGCACATGGGCCAGGCCGGGGCGCCCCATGCGTTGCAGGTCCATCCAGGTGAAGGCCAGATCGCTGGCCACATCCACCCAGCGCAACGTGTCGTTGAATTCAATGGCATCGAAGGGCACCACCTCGCCGTCGATCAGCACCAGATTGGCCAGGTGCAGGTCGCCATGGCCTTCGCGCACGCGACCCTGGCGGCGGCGCTCGGCCAGCAGTACTGCCAGCTGCGGCCAACGGGCATGGCTCCAGGCCGTGATGTCTGCCAGCAGGGCCTGATCGCTCGCATCGTTCAGCAGTCTTTGCAGCGCTTGCAGGTTGTCGCGGACCACGGTCTGCACGGTGTCGGGCTGGCCCCAGGGTTGGCCCTCGGGGGCCATGGCGGCGGTGCGCTGGATCGTCGCCATGCGCTGGGCCAGCTGGACCATGTGCGTGGCCTGCAGATCGCCGCGGTGGCAGAGGTGGTCCAGCCGGCCGGCTTCGTCGAAGCGGTGCATGTGCACGGCGAACTCGATGGCCGCCGCTTCATCCGCGCCAGGGCGGCCCCAGCGCGGCGCTTCGGGCGTACCGAGGATCGGCAGCACTCCACGGTAAATCGGCTGCCCGGCAGTCTGGGGCGCAAAGCGGCGGTTCACGCGCAGCTCGGCCTCGCAGGCGGCTTGTCGCCGAGGCAGCGTGCTGAAGTCCATGAAACCCAGCTGAACCGGCTTCTTGATCTTGTAGGCCGAATCTCCGGCCAGCAGCACCCAGGCGCCATGGGTCTGCACCAGCGTCACGTGATCGACCTGGCCCGGGTAAAGCCCGGGGTCGAGCAGGGCGCGGATCAGGGGCGGCAGCGACAGGTCCATGCACCGACTGTACGCCAGCGGGGTGTCGACTGCGCATCAGCCGCGCTGGAGCGCTCGCGGTATGGTGCTGGCTGGAAATCACCCTGCCAGGACACCATGAACCTTGCCCACCTGCTGCAACGCCAGGCCCTGCAAAGCCCCGAGCGCCCCGCCATTCTGGAAGCCGAGCGCCTGCACGCCACCCATGGCCAGTGGGCCGACCGCGCCGCCCGGCTGGGCGCCGCCATGCAGGCACAGGGCTTGCAGCAGGGAGACCGGGTGCTGCTCTTCATGCGCAACCACCCGCGCTACCTGGAGTTCATGTTCGGCTGCTGGTGGGCCGGGCTGGTGGTGGTGCCGGTCAACAACAAGCTGCACCTCAAGGAGGTGCAGTGGATCGCCGACAACGCGCAGGCGCGCTGGGCCTTCGTCACCAAGGACCTGGTGCCGCAGCACACCGACCTGACCGGATTGCAGGGGGTGGTGGAGGCCGACGGCCCGCAAGCCGATGCCCTGCTGCAGCACGCCGCGCCCTTGAGCGCCGTCGTCGAACGCCATACAGACGACACCGCCTGGCTGTTCTACACCAGCGGCACCACCGGCCGGCCCAAAGGCGTGATGATCACGCACCGCAACCTGATGACCATGGGTCTGGGTTACTTCTGCGATGTGGACCCGATCGCGTCCGACGACGCCATCGTCTACGCCGCGCCCATGTCGCACGGCGCAGGCATTTACGCCATCCCGCACCTGATGGCCGGCGCACGCCATGTGGTGCCGGCCTCGGGCGGCTTTGATGCGGCCGAACTGTTCGATCTGGGTCTGAAGACCGGGCCGCTGTCGCTCTTTGCCGCGCCCACCATCGTCAAGCGCCTGGTGGACGAGGCCGAGACCGCTGGCTATAGCCCGGCGCGTTGCGCACAGGCCTTCAAGACCATCGTCTACGGTGGCGCGCCCATGTACGCCGCCGACATCGAGCGGGCGCTGCGCGTGATGGGGCCGCGCTTCGTGCAGATCTACGGGCAGGGCGAAAGCCCGATGACTGGCACCGTGCTTTCGCGCCAGCATCTGGCCGACACCGCTCACCCGCACCATGCCGAACGCATCGCTTCGGTGGGCGTGGCGCAGACGCCGGTGCGCATCCGCGTGGCCGACGCGCAGGGCCGCGATGTGCCGCTGGGCGAAGTGGGCGAGGTGCTGATCGGCGGCGACAGCGTGATGGCCGGTTACTGGCGCAACCCCGAGGCCACGGCCTCAGCGATCCGGGATGGCTGGCTCTGGACGGGCGACATGGGCAGCCTGGACGCGGACGGCTTTCTGACCCTGAAGGACCGCAGCAAGGACCTGATCATCAGCGGTGGCTCCAACATCTACCCGCGCGAGGTGGAAGAAGTGCTGCTTACCGCGCCGGGCGTGGCCGAGGTCTCGGTGGTGGGCGCGCCCGATCCGGAATGGGGCGAAGTGGTGGTCGCCTTTGTGGTGGCTGCACCGGGCACGGTGGTGAACGCGCAGCAACTCGACGCCCATTGCATCGAGCACATTGCCCGTTTCAAGCGGCCCAAGCGCTACGAATTTGTCGATGCCCTGCCCAAGAACAACTACGGCAAGGTGCTCAAGACCGAACTGCGCGCCCGCTTGCAGGCCTGAGGATCAGTGGCTGCAGCTGACGCTGCCGCAGCCGGACATGGTCACGCTCTGGATCTTGCTCGGATCGGCCACGGTTTCGGTGACGGAGTCGAAGCCCACATTTTTCATGTGGATCGCCAGGCCCGCATCCATGCTGGCGGCATGGCCCGGGAACCATTCGGCCAGTGCCTCGGCCAGGCGGGTGATGATGTCGGTGTCGCCCGCTTCGTAATGCGATTCGACCGCACGCATGGTTTCCAGAATCGTGGCGTGGTGTTCGGCGTGGCAGTTCTCGGCCGAGAAACCGGTGGCCACCATCCAGCGCTCTTCCTGCGCGAAGTGTTCCACCGTGTGCAGCAGGAACTTTTTGTACAGCGGCAGCTGCTGGTCCTGCGGTGTGGCCAGGATCTCGTTGAGCATTTCCACGAATTCGTGGTGGGTGTCGTCCATGCGGCCGTCGCCGGTGTGCAGCGAGGCGGTCCAGGGCAGGCCGTTGGCAGTGGTGGGGGTGTCCATGGTGGCGGGATGTGCTTGAGATGGGGCGATTATCGCGGATGGCCCGGCGTGGCCTGGCGCACTGACCAGGCAAGGCCTGGTGCCTAGAGTGGTTTGCGCAGGGTGCGGACATGCGTCGCCACCGTGCCATCCATTCACAAAGACAGGAGAACCATCATGGACAAAAAATGGTGCAAGGTGCTGGTGCTCGGGGTGCTGGGCTGGAGTCTGCATGCGACCAGCGAGGCACAGACTGGCGTGCGCATGGATCCGGGCAAGCGCGAGTTCGAGGCACGTTGCGCCAGTTGCCACGGTATGACCGGCAAGGGCAACGGCCCGGTGACCGATCTGTTGCGCCGCAGCCCGCCCGATCTGACGCAGCTGGCACGCAGCAATGGTGGCATCCTGCCGATGGAGCGCCTGTACCAGAGCATCCTGGGCGATTCGGTGGCCGCCCATGGCAGTCGCGACATGCCTGTTTGGGGCATGGTCTACCGTACCGATGCCGCAGGCTATTACGGGGATGTGCCCTACGACGCCGACGGCTATGTGCGCACACGAGTTCTGTCTTTGCTGGAATACCTCTCGCGCCTGCAGATCCGTTGACAACGTCAGAGGTCGTCCGAGATTTTCAGGTGAGCCAGCCCGTACATCGGGCCACCGGTCATGGGCGAGTAAAGCATTTCCAGCCAGCTGCCACACCAGCCCCAGGCCTCGCAAACGCTGTGCTGGTCCAGCAGTTCCAGTCGGGCGTGGAAGCCAGCGATTTCCTGGCCGTTGTGTGCGCCCCAGGTGAATGCCACGGCTTCTCCTGACAGCTGACGATTGGCCGGTGAGGGGTGACCAATGCCCAGCGGCGAGATGAAGTCGCACAGCAACTCGCTGCCCTCTGGCGCATGGCGGCCGATTTCCTCGAAAAAAGCTTTGACCTCGGTGGGTCGCATGTACATCAACAGGCCTTCGGCGATGAGCAAAAGGGGATGGTGGTGGCCTTGTTGCGGCAGGCCCAGCCGCTCCCACCAGCCGGGGATCCTCAGGTCGTCCGCGAGGACCTCATGGCGGGCCACAGGTTCTGGTGTCAGCTGGGTTCGCAGCATGACCACTTCCGGCAGGTCCACGTCCAGCCAGTGGTTGAGGCCCGTGTCCAGCCACTGGAAGTAATTGGCCAGGCCTGCTCCCAGGTTGATGCCCTGTACATGGGCAAAACGTTCGAAAAAGTCCAGGCCGATCTGACGGATTTTTTGAGTGCGCCACAGGATGTTGATGACCGTGGCCGGGTCGGTCGGATAGGCGAAAACGATGGGCCCCGTCTGCGCCAGCATGTTGCGGGCATATTGATCGTGGGGGTCCATCCAGGGGCACAGAAGGGCAGCCTGTGCCCGAACGATCATGGGCAGATAAAGGGTGTGTTCTACGCCCTGCAGCTGAGGCGGACGGGCGGCGGGGGGGCTGGGCATCGACTTCTCCCGATAGGCTGGGTAAAGCCGACATGCTGCGTGCAGGCAATGGGCGTGTCTGTGCGACAAATCGCCGCGGTGGCGCAGTGGGCCTGATCAGGTCCCCGCCTCATTCTTCGTCAAGGTGGTGCTTGCTGCGCCGGATCGAGCGCACCAGCCATAACCCTCCCGCCACTGCGCCGCAAAAACCGAGAAAACCGAAGGCGGGCAGGCCAAAGAGGGTGGGGCCACCTTCGACCGTCATGACGATCGAGGAGCCGACGATGAGCGCCGCGATCACCAGCGCCATCGAGATCCGGTTGGCCGCTTGCGTGAGCTGGTCACCCACCCGGCGCAGGTGGGCGATGTCCAGGTGGATGTTGAGCTTGCCGCGTCGCGCGTTACGCATCAGGCGCGAAAGGTCATGCGGCAGCTGTTCCACCAGGGCCAGCAGGCGGCGCACATTGCGCCAGGCGCGTTGGGCCAGCACTTTGGGCCGGTATTGCGCACGCATCACTTTGCGCAGCAGCGGCAACGCTTCTTCGGCCATGTGGAAGTCCGGGTCCAGGCCGCGGCCCAGGCCTTCAAGGGTGATGAAGGCCTTGATCAACAGTGCCAGGTCACTGGGCAGTGCCAGGTGGTGTGCGCGCAGGATGGCCGTGACATCGCCCAGCATGCCACCCAGGCTGAGCTGCGCCAGGGGCACGCCGTAGTACTGGTCGACAAAGGCCTCGATTTCGGCTTCGAGCGCATCGATGTCGGCATTGCTGGCCTCACCCGTCCAGTCCAGCAACACGTCGGCCACGGCTTGCGGGTTGCGCTCGACCAGACCGAGCAGCAGGGCCAGCAGTTCGCCCCGGCGCTTGGCCGAGAGGCGGCCCACCATGCCGAAGTCGATGAAGGCGATGCGGTTGCCTGGCAGGTAGAAGACGTTGCCAGGGTGCGGGTCGGCATGGAACAGACCGTCTTCAACAATCATCTTGAGCACCGCCTGGGCACCGCGCTGGGCGAGAAGCTTGCGGTCATGGCCGTTTTCTTGCAGCGCTTCGAGCTGGTTGCCTGCGATGCCGCCAATGAAGTCCTGGACATTCACACGCTCGTGGGTGTGGTCCCAGTGCACTTTGGGCACCACGATCCAGGGCATCCCGGCCATGTTCTTGGCGATGCGCTCGGCGTTGCGGCATTCGCTGGCCAGATCGAGTTCGCGCTGCAATGATTTGGCCAGTTCCTTCACCAGCTGTTGCGGCCGGTAGGGCTTGAGCCAGGGCAGCTGCTGTTCGGCCAGTGCCGCCAGCCGGCCCAGCAGGCGCAGGTCGGCGGCGATGGTGTCGGCAATGCCCGGACGGCGGATTTTGACAATGACTTCGGTGCCATCTTTGAGCTGCGCGCGGTGCACCTGCGCGATCGAGGCAGCGGCCAGGGGCTCGGTGTCGAAGCGGGCAAACACCGCTTCGGGCTCGTCACCCAGGTCTTCGCGCAGCTGCGGGCGCAGTTCCGACAGCGGCACGGCGGGCACATGGCTGTGGAGTTTTTCGAATTCGGCGATCCATTCCGGGCCGAACAGGTCGGCCCGGCCGGCCAGGATCTGGCCGAGCTTGACGAAGGTGGGCCCCAACTCTTCCATGGCCAGACGTGCCTGCACCGGGGGCTCCAGGCGCGCCAGATCGGCGGCGTGGGGCTTCATCACGGCTTGGCCGGCCCGCTCCAGCTTGTCGGCCAGCCCCAGGCGGTGCACCACATCGCCCAGCCCGTGGCGCACCAGCACACCCACGATGGTGTTCAGGCGTCCGACGTCGCGCGAGGCGATCAGGGTTTCAATCAGCATGGTGGCATCTTAGACAGTGCGGGCAAAGCGTCCTGGAAAATTGTAGATGGCTTGATGTCTGTCAATTCGGGCGTGCGGCAATGCCCGAGGATGCCGACATGAGCAACACCCCGCAACAGGACTGGTGGCGCGATGTGCCGCAGCTGGATGCGCTGCGCGGCGCGTCCGTGGCCCAGGGGCTGCGTTCGGATCAGGCGCAGCTGCGTTTGGCCGAAGTGGGGCCGAACCGTTTTGGCCAGCCGCCGGCCTTGCCCGGCTGGCGGCAGCTTCTGCGACACTTTCGCAACCCGCTGGTGCTGACCCTGTTGCTGGCCAGCGGCGTGTCGGCCGCCACGGGCGAGGTGACCAACTTCCTCATCATTGCCTGCATCGTGCTGCTGAGCGTGACGCTGGATTTCTGGCAGGAGTTGCGTGCGGGCCAGGTGGTGGAGCGCCTGCGGCAGTCGGTGGCGGTGCGGGCCACGGTTTTGCGTGACGGGCAATGGCAGGAGCACCCTGTGGCCGATCTGGTGCCGGGCGATGTGGTGCGGGTGGCCGCCGGCGACCTGGTGCCGGCCGACGCACTGGTGCTGCAGGCGCGCGACTTTTTCGTCAACCAGTCGGTGCTCACCGGCGAGTCGTACCCGGTGGAAAAGCATGCGCACATGCCCGAGGCGCTGGACGATCTGCAGGATGCCACCCATGCGGTGTTCATGGGCTCTTCGGTGGTCAGCGGCATGGCGCAGGTGGTGCTGGTGCGCACCGGCGCTGGCACCGCCATGGGCGAGGTGGCCAGCAGCCTGACGCAGGAACCCGAGCCCACGTCGTTTGAGCTGGGCATGCGGCGCTTTGGCATGCTGATTTTGCGGCTGACCTTTTTGCTGGTGCTGTTCGTGTTGCTGATCAATGGCCTGATGGGGCGGCCGCTGCTCGAATCCTTTTTGTTTGCCGTGGCGCTGGCGGTGGGCCTGACGCCGGAGCTGTTGCCCATGGTGGTGTCGGTCACGCTTTCGCGCGGGGCCATGCGCATGGCGCAGCAGGGCATCGTGGTCAAGCGGCCCTCGGCCATTCAGGACCTGGGCTCGATGGATGTGCTCTGCACCGACAAAACCGGCACCCTGACCGAAGCGCACATCCGCATGGAGCGGCATGTGGACCCGCTGGGCCAAAGCAGCGAACGTTCGCTGGAACTGGCATGGCTCAACAGCCATTTCGAGAGTGGCCTGCGCAGCCCGCTGGACGAGGCCATCCTGCAGCACCGGACTTTCGATGCGAGCGTCTGGACCAAGATCGACGAGGTGCCGTTTGACTTCGAGCGCCGGCGTGTGTCGGTGCTGCTGGAACGGGCCGGTGAGCGCGAGCTCGTGGTCAAGGGTGCGCCCGACGACATCCTCAAGCTGTGCACCGTGCATGAGGCCGGCGACACGCAGCAGCCGCTCGATGACGCCGCGCTGGCGCTGGTGCGCGCCACCTGCCATGCGCTCGAAGACGAAGGCTTTCGGGTGCTGGCGATCGCCTGGCGGCCGGTGCCGCCCGCACACGACCATGCCGTGGTCAATGACGAGTCCGAGCTCGTGCTGGTGGGCTTTGCGGCCTTTCTGGACCCGCCCAAGGAGAGCGCCGCCGGTGCCCTGCAGGCGGTGCAGCAGGCGGGCGTGGCGATCAAGGTGGTCACCGGAGATAGCGACCGCGTGACCCGGCATGTGTGCCGCACGCTGGGCTTGCCGGTGCAGGGTGTGCTGACCGGCGCCGAGATCGCGCAGCTGAGCGATGAAGCCCTGCGCGCGCAGGTGGAAACCGTGAACCTGTTTTGCCGGGTGAACCCGGCGCAGAAAAACCGCGTGATCCAGGCGATCCGGGCGCGCGGGCATGTGGTGGGCTACATGGGCGATGGGGTGAACGACGCGCCATCGCTGCACTCGGCTGATGTGGGCCTGTCGGTGGATTCGGCGGTGGACGTGGCCAAGGCGGCGGCCGACATGATTCTGTTGCGCCCGGACCTTCGCATCCTGCAGGGCGCGGTGCTGGAAGGGCGGCGCACCTTCGGCAACATCCTCAAGTACATCCTGATGGGCACCAGCTCGAACTTCGGCAACATGTTCAGCATGGCCGGGGGGGTGCTGTTTCTGCCCTTCCTGCCGATGCTGCCCACGCAGATCCTGCTCAACAACATCCTGTACGACCTGTCGGAGCTGCCGATCCCGCTGGACGCGGTGGACGAGGCCGAAACCGCGGCCCCCCGCGTGCTGGACATGGCCGCGATCCAGCGCTTCATGTTCACCATCGGGCCGGTCAGTTCGTTGTTCGACTTCATCACCTTTGCGGTGCTGCTCAAGGTGTTTGACGCCAGCGAGGCGCTGTTTCAGACGGGCTGGTTTGTCGAGTCGCTGTGCACGCAGGTGCTGGTGATCTTCGTCATTCGCACGCGGGGTAATCCTTTGCGCAGCCGGCCGCACCCGGTGCTCACGGCCACATCGCTGGGTATCGTGGCGCTGGCCATGGCCTTGCCTTTCACGCCGATGGCCGGGGTGTTTGGTTTCACGCCGCTGCCTGCCGGGTTTTATGCGGCGCTGGCGGTCATGGTGCTGGTGTATTTGCTGCTGGTGATGGTGGTCAGGCGGCAGATCGAGCGCCGGGCTGTGTAGGAGGCCGCCCCTGCGGCCGAAAGACAATTCGCGCGCAGGGGCGCGCTCCTACAGGGGCATCTCGGTGTGCCGGCTCAGCCGGCCAGACCCACGAACACGTTCTGCACGTCGTCGCATTCGTCCACTGTGGCCAGAAACTCTTCGACCTCGGCCATGGCCTCGGCACCCAGGCTGGCGGGATCGATCGGATTTTTGGGCTTGTAGCCCAGCTTGGCCGAGAGCACATTGAAGCCCTGCGCGGGCAGGGCGCGGCTGACCAGATCCAGATCCGACGGGTCGGTGATGAACAGGGTGGTGCCTTCGTCACCCGGCTCCAGATCCTGTGCGCCGGCTTCGATGGCGGCCATGTCGGGGTCGGCGTCGTTTGAAGTGGGTTCGGCTTCGATCATGCCCACATGGTCAAAGTCCCACGACACCGAGCCCGAGGTGCCTTGCTGGCCCTTGCGGAAGATGACCCGCATGTCCGAGGCGGTGCGGTTCACGTTGTCGGTCAGGCACTCGATCATCACCGGCACACGGTGTGGGCCAAAGCCTTCGTACATCACGCGGTCGAAGTTGACCGCTTCACCCGTCAGGCCCGCGCCTTTCTTGATCGCGCGGTCCACCGTGTCCTTGGGCATGGAGACCTTGCGGGCCTGCTCCAGCACCATGCGCAGGCGCGCATTGGCCGCCGGGTCGGCGCCGTTGCGTGCAGCCATCATCAGGTCTTTGGCCAAACGGCCAAACAATTTGCCCCGCGCGTCGGCGGCCTGTGCCTTGCCTTTGGCTTTCCACTGTGCGCCCATGGTGATCGTCCTTGTTGATCAGCCCAGACGGGCGCGGTGACGGGCGATCTGCGCCTGCACTTGCGTCGGGGCGGTGCCACCCAGCGTGTTGCGCGCTTCGAGCGAGCCGCGCAGGCTCAGGCAGTGGTACACGTCTTTCTCGATCGCGGGGTGGAAGCCCTGCAACACATTGAGCGGCAGCTCCGACAAATCGCAGTTGTGGCTGGTGGCGGCCTTGACGGCGTGGGCCACGGTTTCGTGCGCGTCACGGAAGGGCAGGCCCTTCTTGACCAGGTAGTCGGCGAGATCCGTGGCGGTGGCGTAACCCTTCTTGGCGGCGTCTTCCATGGCCTGCGCGTTGACGGTGATGCCGCCTTCCTTGGCGCCGGTGGCCGGGTTCAGCTGGCCACCCACCATCTCACAGAAGATGCGCAGTGTGTCCTTGAGCGTGTCCACCGTGTCGAACAGCGGCTCTTTGTCTTCCTGGTTGTCCTTGTTGTAGGCCAGCGGCTGGCCCTTCATCAGGGTGATCAGGCCCATCAGGTGACCGACCACGCGGCCGGTCTTGCCTCGCGCGAGTTCAGGCACGTCGGGGTTTTTCTTCTGCGGCATGATCGACGAGCCGGTGGTGAAGCGGTCGGCGATCTTCACGAAACCGAAGTTCTGGCTCATCCACAAAATCAGTTCTTCCGACATGCGGCTGATGTGCACCATGCACAGGCTGGCCGCCGCAGTGAATTCGATGGCGAAATCTCGGTCGCTCACCCCGTCCAGGCTGTTCTGGCTGACTTGTGGCTGGCCTTGTGCATCGACCATGCCCAGCGTGCGGGCCACGCGCTCGCGGTCGAGCGGGTAGGTGGTGCCGGCCAGCGCGGCTGAGCCCAGCGGCAGGCGGTTGGTGCGGCGGCGCACGTCGGCAAAGCGCTCGGCATCGCGCGCGAACATCTCGACATACGCAAGCAAGTGGTGAGCAAAACTCACCGGCTGCGCCACCTGCAGGTGGGTGAAGCCGGGCAGGATCACGTCGACGTTCTGCTCGGCCACATCGACCAGCGACTTCTGCAGGTCGGCCAGCAGTTCGATGATCAGGTCGGTTTCGCCGCGCAGCCACAGGCGCACGTCGGTGGCCACCTGGTCGTTGCGGCTACGGCCGGTGTGCAGGCGCTTGCCCGCGTCGCCCACCAGCTGGGTCAGGCGCGCCTCGATGTTCAGGTGCACGTCTTCGAGGTCCAGCTTCCATTCGAAGGCGCCGGACTCGATTTCCTGTGTGATCTGCGCCATGCCGCGCTGGATGTCGGCCAGGTCGGCGTTTGAAATGATGCCCTGCGCGGCCAGCATGTCGGCGTGCGCCAGCGAGCCCTGGATGTCGGCTTGCCAGAGGCGCTTGTCAAAGAACACACTGGCGGTGTAACGCTTGACCAACTCGCTCATCGGTTCCGAAAAGAGCGCAGACCAGGCCTGGGATTTTTTGTCGAGTTGGTTCGTCATGATCCCGCGATTTTATCGGGCCGTATGCCTCGCCCGATGCGGCTGCATACCTGTCAACGCAACTGCGCGGCGCGGTAGAGCGCGTTGCGGTCGCGTTTGCCCACCGCGATCACGATCACCAACACTTGTTGATCCCGCACTTCGTAAACCAGCCTGTAGCCCACGGTGCGCAGCTTGATCTTGTAACGATCTGGATGGCCGCTGAGTTTGGCTGAGGGCACGCGAGGGGATTGGAGCCGCTCGATCAGCTTCTTTTTCAGCTGGGTGCGGATGCTGCCATCCAGCCTGTGCCATTCGGCCAAGGCCTCTTCCAGAAAGGCCAGTTCAAAGCTCATCGATCGAAACTGGAATGATTTTCTGACCTTGGCGGGTGTTGGCGATCTGGTTGAGTTCGATGTCTTCCAGCTGCGCCATCATGGTTTCAAACCAGGCGGCAGGCACACAGTAGAACGCGGGTTCGTTTCGGTTGAGGATGGCCACCGGAAAACCCTCGCCAGCCGCCACGGTGCCCATGGGGTTGCGCTTGAGCTCGGAAATGCTGGCCGCTGTTTCAGACAGGATTTGATGAGTCATGTGCTTTTAAGGGTGCTTTCAAAAGCACCAATAGTAGCACTTTAAGGTGGTTCGGAAAACTTCGAATTCGCCCAAAGCCTGGGCTGGTGTGAGCATTGCATTCACTCCGGATTCAACCCGTGTTCCGCAGCCCCGCCGCAATACCGTTGATGCTGATGTGAATCCCGCGCTGTACCCGCTCGTCGGCCTTGCCTTCGCGGTAGCGGCGGATCAGTTCGACCTGCAGGTGGTGCAGCGGGTCGATGTAGGGGAAGCGGTGGCGGATGGAGCGGGCCAGCGCAGGATTGCTTTCCAGGCGGTTTTTTTCGCCAGTGATCTGGGCCAGCGCGTCGGCGGTGCGGTGCCATTCGGCCTCGATGGCGGCAAAGATGCGGTGGCGCAGGCGCTTGTCGGTCACCAGTTCGGCGTACAGCGAAGCCAGGGCCAGATCGCTCTTGGCCAGCACCATGTCCATGTTGGACAGCAGGGTGCGGAAGAACGGCCACTGGCGGTACATCTTTTGCAAGAGGGCCAGTTGTGCCTTCTTGCCCGGGCCATCGGCCTTGTTCAGGAAGCTCTCCACAGCCGAGCCGAAACCGAACCAGCCCGGCAGCGTCAGGCGACACTGGCCCCAGCTGAAGGACCACGGAATCGCGCGCAGGTCTTCGATTTTGTGCAGGGTCTTGCGCGAGGCCGGGCGCGAGCCGATGTTGAGTTGGGTGAGTTCCCGAATCGGCGTGGCGCCAAAAAAGTAATCGGTGAAATCGGGGGTGCCGTAGACCAGTGTGCGGTAGGCGTCCATGCTGGCTTCGGACAGCTCGGCGGCTGCGTCCAGAAAGGCGCGGGTGGCCGGCTTGGTGGGCTGCAGCAGCGTCGCTTCGAGCGTGGCGGCGACCAGCGTTTCGAGGTTGCGGCGCCCGATCTCGGGGTTGGCGTATTTGGAACCGATGACTTCGCCCTGCTCGGTCAGGCGAATCTGGCCGCGCACCGTGCCCGGCGGCTGGGCCAGGATGGCCTGGTAGCTGGGGCCGCCGCCGCGACCCACGGTGCCGCCACGGCCATGGAACATGCGCAGCTGGATGTTGTGCGAGTTGGCCAGCTGGTCGAACAGGCTCACCAGCGCGATCTCGGCACGGTACAGCTCCCAGTTGCTGGTGAAGATGCCGCCGTCCTTGTTGCTGTCGCTGTAGCCGAGCATGATGTCCTGCTCGGCCCCCGATCGCTGCACCAGCCTGGCCACGCCGGGCAGGGCGTAGAACTCGCGCATGATGGGCGCGGCGTTGCGCAGGTCTTCAATCGTTTCGAACAGCGGCACCACGATCAGGTCGACCACGGGATCCATGTCCAGTGTGCCCCGCATCAGGCCGACTTCCTTTTGCAGCAGCAGCACTTCGAGCAAATCGCTCACGGTCTCGGTGTGGCTGATGATGTAGTGGCGAATCGCCTGCGCGCCGTAGAGCGCGCGCATGCGCCGGGCGGTTTCAAAGATGGCCAGTTCGCTGCTGGCGTGCGCGCTGTAGTCGGTGCCGGGCACGCGCAGCGGGCGGGCGTCGTTCAGCAGGCCCAGCAGCAGGGCGCGCTTGGCATGCTCGTCCAGCTGGGCGTAGTGCTTTTCGATGCGGGCGGTGGCCAGCAGCTCGGCCACCACTTCTTCGTGCTTGTCCGAGCTTTGGCGCAGGTCCACCGTGGCCAGGTGAAAGCCGAACACCTCGACGGCGCGCATCAGCGGCTGCAGGCGCATGGCGGCCAGCGCTTCACAGTGGTGACTGCACAGGGACGTGTTGATCACGCGCAAGTCGGCCAGGAATTCTTCGGCGCAGGTATAGGGGTTTTGCGGGGCCACCGCATGACGGGCAGCGTCGCCGCCAGTCAGCTCTTTCAGGGTGGCGGCCAGACGGGCGTACATGCCGGTCAGGGCGCGGCGGTAGGGCTCGTCCTGGCGGTGTTCGTTGGCGTCGGGCGAGCGTGCAGCCAGCGCCTGCATCTCGGGGCCGACGGGCACCAGCATGGCCGACAGCGACAACTCACTCCCCAGGTAATGCACCTCGGTCAGGTAGTGGCGTAGGGCCACCTCGGACTGGCGGCGCAGGGCGTACTGCAGCGTTTCAGCCGTCACATTGGGGTTGCCGTCGCGGTCGCCGCCAATCCACTGTCCCATGCGGAAAAAGCTGGCCACCGGCTGGCCATCAAGCGAGGCTTCCAGCTCGGCGTAGAGCTTGGGGATCTCGCGCAGGAAAGTGGCCTCGTAATACGACAGCGCGTTTTCAATCTCATCGGCCACCGTGAGCTTGGTGAAGCGAAGCAGCCGGGTCTGCCACAGCTGCATCACGCGGGCGCGGATCTGCAGTTCGTTGGCGGCCAGCTCCTTGGGGCTCAAAGCGTCCTTGTTGGCGTTGACCGCGGCGGCGCGGGCCTTGATGGCGTCGCGCTCGGCCAGCAGGTGGGCAATGTCGCGCTCGGCATCCAGAATGCTCTTGCGCTGCACCTCGGTCGGGTGGGCGGTGAGCACCGGCGAGACATAACTGTGCGCCAGCGTCTGGCTGATGGTGCGTGGCGTGATGCCGGCCCAGCGCAGGCGCTGCAGCGCCACGTCGATGCTGCCTTCTTGCGTGTGGCCAGCGCGCTCGTGGATGGCGCGGCGGCGGATGTGGTGCCGGTCCTCGGCCAGATTGGCCAGGTGCGAGAAATACGTGAAGGCGCGGATCACGCTGACGGCGCGGTCACCGGGCAGGCCCTTGAGCAATTTCTTGAGCGCCTTGTCGGCCTCGTGGTCGGCGTCGCGCCTGAAGGCCACCGACAGCTTGCGGATCTGCTCGACCAGTTCGTAGGCCTGCGGGCCTTCCTGTGCGCGGATCACATCGCCCAAGATACGGCCCAGCAGGCGGATGTCCTCGACCAGCGGTTTTTCGTTGTCGCGGCTTTGACGCTTGTTGGGGGCCTGGGGGACAGGGGCTGCGGCAGAAGGCAATGACGGGGCCGGTTTCATGGCGGTCTCGGTGGGGAATGGGCAAGGGCGAGGGCATGCTGCAAGCCTTGTGTCGTCAGGGTTTGCACCATGAGGCCATGCTAGCATCGGCCAGCCCTGCGGAATTACAAACCGGTTCCCAAACGGGTTTGATATTTTTTGAAAGCCACCCTCCGTGTCCGTCAACGCTCCCGCCCGCATCGTCATCGCCACCCGTGAAAGCCGCCTGGCCCTCTGGCAGGCAGAACATGTGAAGGCCTTGTTGCAATCGCGCGGCGCGCAGGTTGAGCTCTTGGGCATGACCACGCAGGGTGATCAGATCCTGGATCGCAGCTTGTCCAAAGTCGGTGGCAAGGGCCTGTTCGTCAAGGAACTCGAAGTCGCCCTCGAAGAAGGCCGCGCCGACATCGCGGTGCACTCGCTCAAGGATGTGCCGATGGAGCTGCCCGCGGGCTTCGAGCTGGCCTGCGTGATGGAACGCGAAGACCCGCGCGATGCCTGGGTGTCCGCGCAATACGCGCGCCTCGAAGACCTGCCTCAAGGCGCCGTGGTCGGCACTTCGAGCCTGCGCCGCACGGTGCTGCTGCGCGCGCTGCGCCCCGACCTGAAGATCGAGCCGCTGCGCGGCAACCTCGACACGCGCCTGCGCAAGCTCGACGAAGGCCAGTACGCTGGTATCGTGCTGGCCGCAGCCGGTCTCAAGCGACTGGCGCTGACGGAACGCATTCGCCACATCTTCGAGACCGATCAAATGCTGCCTGCCGCAGGGCAAGGCGCACTCGGCATCGAAATCCGCGCCGGCCGCGAAGACCTCAAGGCCCTGCTCACGCCGCTGGCCGACACGGCCACCTGGCTGCGCGTGGCGGCCGAACGTGCCGTGAGCCGCGCCATGGGCGGCAGCTGTTCCATGCCGCTGGCCGCACATGCGGTGCTCGAAGGGGGTGTGCTGAGCCTGCGTGCCGCCTGGGGTGACCCTGAGGGCAGCGCGACGCTGGTGCGTGCCAGCGCGCAGACCTCGTCCCTGGACCTGGCTTCGGCCGAGCAACTGGGCCTGGAGGTGGCGGCCCAGTTGCGCGCAGGCGGCGCCCACTGAGCCGCAGGAGTCCAGTGGATGACGCCGAGCGCCGTCCGAGTCCTGGTCACCCGCCCGGCGGTCGAGGCCCAGCGCTGGACCCAGGCCCTGCGCGAGCGCGGCATCGAAGCCGACAGTCTGCCGCTGATCGAGATCGCGCCACTGGACGACATGACCGCTTTGCACAAGGCATGGCAGGCCATGCCCCGCCATGTCGCGGTCATGTTCGTGAGTGCCAATGCCGTGCAGCATTTCATGGCGGCACGACCGGCCGGACAGCTTTTGCAGGCCCAGGCCTGGGGCACCGGGCCGGGCACGCAGGCCGCCCTCATCGCAGCGGGCTGGCCTCCTGAACAGATCCGATGTCCGGCCGCCGACGCCGACAAATTCGATTCCGAAGCCCTGTGGGCGCAAGTCCAGGCCGATGTGCGGGCGTGGGCTGGCCGCAGCGTACTGATCGTGCGCGGCGCAGATGCCAGCGGTCAACTGGCCGGCCGCGACTGGCTGGCGCAGCAGTTGCAGGCCGCAGGCCTGCGGGTGCAGCAATGTGTGGCCTACGTGCGTCGTGCCCCGGTCCTGGAAGAGGCGCAGCAGGCTTTGGCCCGCAGCGCCCTTCGCGATGGCTGCTGGTGGCTGTTCAGCAGCTCTGAAGCCGCACAGAACCTGGCGCAGCAGTTGCCCGGCGCCATTGGCCCGGCCTCGCGAGCCCTGGCCACCCATCCGCGCATCGCCGCACGCCTGCAGCAGCAGGGCTGGGGGCGGGTGGAGGTGGTGCCGGCCACGCTGGCGGCGCAGGTCGCCTCGATAGAATGCTTGACATGAGCGCCACACCCGACTCCGCAGCGCCCGAGCAGGGCCAGCCTTCCACCACTGCACAGCCCTTGGCACGGTCATGGGTGGTCTGGGCGGCAGCTGCCATGGCCGTGCTGGCGCTGGCCTTGTCGGCCCTGCTCTGGCAAAAAATCACCCGCATGCAGGAGCAGCTGGCGCGCCAAAGTGCCGACGCCGGCCAGCAGTCCCTTGAGGCCAAGGCCTGGGCCAAACAGGCGCAGGACACGGTCAAGGACAACGCCGCACGTCTGGGCCTGATTGAAGGCCGGTTGGGGGAGGTGGCCCTGCAGCGTGGCCAGCTCGAGGAGCTGATCCAGAGCCTGTCGCGCTCGCGTGATGAGAATCTGGTCGTTGACATCGAGGCAGGGCTGCGCATGGCCCAGCAACAAGCCCAACTCACCGGCAGCACCGAACCCCTGATGGCCACCCTCAAGTCGGCCCAGCAACGCCTGCAGCGCGCTGCGCAGCCCAGGCTGGCACCGGTGCTGCGCGCCCTTGAAAAAGACATGGAGCGCCTGCGCGGCCTGCAAACCCCCGACCTGCCCGGCTTGCTGGTGCGTCTCGATGAAGCGGTGGCCCAGGTGGACGCTCTGGTGCTGGCCAATCAGGCGCCGGCGCCTGTGGCGGCAGCAGCCAGCGATTCCATGCCAGCCCGGTCT
>Ga0255196_1000085_pt1 | contig 25290 bp, 23 predicted proteins | sample Miss_Law_RepA_8h_FD_183637 | JGI IMG/M metagenome (GOLD analysis project Ga0255196, IMG submission 183637) | Freshwater microbial communities from Mississippi River, Louisiana, United States - Miss_Law_RepA_8h | ecosystem: Environmental > Aquatic > Freshwater > River | place: USA: Louisiana... | reverse complement strand
CCACGCTGGCGCTGGCCGGTGACACCGACGCCTTGCACGACAACGGCCAGTTGATCCCCAAGGACTGGCAAAAGCGCCTGCCGCACAACAGCTCGCCCTACACCTCGACCATCATCCTGGTGGTGCGCGAGGGCAACCCCAAAGGCATCAAGGACTGGGACGATCTAGTCAAGCCCGGCATCAAGGTGATCACCCCCAACCCCAAGACTTCGGGCGGCGCCCGCTGGAATTACCTGGCAGCCTGGGAGTTTGCCAAGCGCAAATACGGTGGTGATGCCAAGGCCAAAGAGTTTGTGAAGAAGCTCTACGAGAACGTGCCTGTGCTCGACACCGGGGCCCGCGGCTCCACCATCACCTTTGCCCAGCGCGCGCAAGGCGATGTGCTGATCGCCTGGGAAAACGAGGCTTACCTGCTTGAAAAGGAATTTGGCGCCAAATTCGATGTGGTGGCCCCCAGCCTGTCGATCCTGGCGGAGCCGGCGGTGACCATCGTGGACAAGAACGTCGACAAGAAGGGCACCCGCGCCGTGGCCCAGGCCTATCTGGAATACCTCTACAGCGACGAAGGCCAGGACATTGCAGGCAAGAACTTTTACCGCCCCATCTCGCCCAAGGCCCAGGCCAAGTACGCCAAGCAGTTTCCCAAACTCAACCTGGTGACGATCGACCAGGCCTTTGGGGGATGGAGCAAGGCCAGCAAGGAACACTTTGCCGACGGTGCGAGCTTTGACCAGATTTATGTGAAAAGGTAAGGGGCAAGGCTTGATGTGACGCAAGACCCCGACTGGCCCGTGCTGCAAGAATTTGCCCAGTTCAATATTCAGGCAACAACACATGCGAACCCTCGAACGTGCCCGCTGGCTGCTGTCTCGCGATCCCCACGGTCCTTCGGTGCGGGTGCTGCAAAAACTGCTGCATGCGCTGGAGACTGATGGGGACTTCAACATCACCGAGCTCTCGATCCTGCCTCACGACCGCTAGCAGCTGGCGGTGGATGTGCTGCGCGACTGGCGCAAGGACCGCTACCACCTGCCGGGCATGGCTGTTGCGGGGCAGGGCGTCATCGACCGCCCCCAGTCTGCTGACATCGACGCGCAGCCAGAGCCGGCCTTGCCCTGATCGGCGCAAAAGCGGCAAAGTCCACTCTTGCACGCCCAGCTTGCGGCGCAGCTATAGTGCGCGCGGGCCGGCTGTTGCCGGTCTGTGCCATTTCAAAACAAACCAAAGGTCTTTGTCATGTCTTTCAATGCCCTGAGCGATGCCGCGCTCGACCAGCTTTTCCGTCAGGCCCGCACTGTCCACGCTTTCAAGCCGCATGCCGTTTCGGACGACACGATCCGCCAGCTCTACGACCTGCTCAAGTGGGGCCCGACAGCCTTCAACGCTCAGCCAGCCCGCTATGTGTTCGTCAAGAGCACCGAGGCCAAGGCCAAACTGACGCCTGCACTGATGCCCGGCAACGTGCCGCAGGTGCAAAGCGCTGCCGTGACGGTCATCGTGGCGCAGGACTCCCGCTTTCACGAGCATCTGCCCGCGCAGTTCCCCGGCTATGACGCCAAGGCGGTGTTCGATGCCAATCCGGCCATGATCGAGCCGGCCGCTTTCCGCAACAGCAGCCTGCAGGGCGCCTACCTGATTTTGGCCGCCCGTGCGCTGGGACTGGACTGCGGCGCCATGTCGGGCTTCAACCCGCAGGCGGTGAACGAAGCCTTTTTCCCGGACGGTCGTTACACGGCCAACTTCCTGCTCAACATCGGTGTGGCCGATCCGGCTGGCATTTACCCCCGTGCGCCGCGTCTGGCGTTTGAGGAAGTGGCCCAGATCCTCTGATCCGCCTCACTCCTGATCCCTATAGCCCGCTTCAGCGGGCTTCTTTATTTGTTTTGGTAATTAACAAACAAAAATAAAGTCGTTTGTGTTTTGAAGATGGGCTTTCACAATCGCGCCCATGTCTTCAGCACCCACCCTCATCATCGTGCCCGGCTGGCGCAATTCCGGGCCTGGCCATTGGCAAAGCCTGTGGGCCGAACGCCTGAGCGGCGCCGTGCGCGTGGAGATGGCCGAAGACGATTGGCAACGCCCCCGGCGCAGCGTCTGGGTGCAGACCATTGCCCGCACCATCCTGGTCCAGCCGGGACCGGTGGTGGTGGCTGCGCACAGCCTGGGCTGCATCGCCACCACGCACTTGCCATCCGAGGCCGCACGCCGCATCCGTGGTGCGCTGCTGGTGGCCCCAGCCGACCCGGAGCGCCGGGGCGTGCTCGCGGACTTTGCCCCTGTGCCTCACCAGCCGCTGCCTTACCGCAGTGTGGTGGTGGCCAGCGCCAACGACCCGTTCTGCCCCATCCGCACCGCCGGGGCCTATGCGCGGTCCTGGGGCAGCGAAGTCGTGCGCCTGCAAAAGGCAGGGCACATCAATGTCGAATCCGGCCACGGCGAATGGCCGCTGGGTCTGGCCCTTTTGCAATCCCTGCTGGCAGAACACTCCTGGACTGCACAGCCCCACCCTGAACTGGAGTCCGCATGAAAACCTCTACACGCCTGGCCCTGGTGGCCGCTCTCTCGTTGGCCGGTCTGGCCGCCCAGGCCCAGACTTTGCTTAACGCCTCGTACGACGTGGCCCGAGAGTTCTACAAGGACTACAACGCCGCCTTTGTGGCCCATTACAAAAAGACCACTGGCAAGGACGTGAAGATCGATCAGGCCCATGGTGGCTCCAGCGCGCAGGCGCGTGCCGTCAACGACGGGCTGGACGCCGATGTGGTGACCATGAACACCACCACCGATGTGGACTTTCTGGCCGGCACCGGCGTGGTGGCCAAGGACTGGGTCAAACGCTTTCCGAACAACGCTTCGCCCACCACGTCGACCATGCTGTTCCTCACGCGCAACGGCAACCCCAAAAACATCAAGGATTGGGACGACCTGACCAAGCCCGGCATCCAGGTGATCGTGGTCAACCCCAAGACGGGCGGCAACGGCCGCATGGCCTACCTGGCCGCCTGGGGCTACGCCAAGAAGAAGGGCGCGAGCGATGCGCAGGCCGCCGAGTTCGTGGGCAAGCTCTACAAGAACGTGCCGGTGCTGGCCAAGGGCGGGCGCGATGCGACCACCATCTTCCTGCAGCGCAACATTGGCGATGTGCTGGTGACCTTTGAATCCGAGGTGGTTTCGGTGGACCGCGAATTCGGCACCGGCAAGGTGGACGCTGTCCACCCGTCCATCAGCATCGTGGCCGAAAACCCGGTCGCGGTCGTAGAGCGCACCGTGGCCAAGAAGGGCACGGCCGAGCTGGCCAAGGCCTATCTGGACTACCTGTATTCCGAAGAGGCTCAGGAGATTGCGGCCAAGCACGCGCTGCGTCCGCGCAACCCGGCCATCCTCAAAAAGTACAGCGCCACCTTCAAGCCGATCCAGTTGTTCACCGTGCAGGAGCTGTTCGGCTCGCTGGCGGAGGCGCAGAAAGTCCACTTCAACGACGGTGGCCAGTTCGACAAGATTTACACCGTCAAGTAAGCCGGGCTCTCTATGACTGTTGCCGTTTTGTCGGCTGGCGGCCTGCGCCGCAAGCCTCGTCGGGTGTTGCCGGGCTTCAACCTCACGCTGGGTTACACCGTGCTGTACCTCAGCCTGATCGTACTGATCCCGCTGTCGGCCTTGCTGTTCAAGACTTTCACCCTGAGCTGGGAGCAGTTCTGGGCGGCGGTGACTGGCCCGCGCGTGCTGGCCTCTTACCGCCTGACCTTTGGTGCTTCGTTCATCGCGGCGCTGGTCAATGTGGTGTTTGGCCTGCTGGTGGCCTGGGTGCTGGTGCGCTATGACTTCTTTGGCAAGAAAGTGGTGGACGCGCTGGTGGACCTGCCTTTTGCGCTGCCGACCGCCGTGGCCGGCATTTCACTGACCGCACTGCTGGCCGGCAATGGCTGGATCGGCCAGTACCTGGAGCCATTGGGCATCCAGCTGGCTTTCAACCCCAATGGCGTGGTGATTGCGCTGATCTTCATCGGCCTGCCGTTTGTGGTGCGCACGGTGCAGCCGGTGCTCGAAGACGCGGAAAAAGAGCTCGAAGAGGCCGCGACCTGCCTGGGTGCCACCCGCTGGCAGACCTTCACCCGGGTGATCTTTCCGTCCATCGCGCCCGCCCTGCTGACCGGTTTTGCCATGGCCTTTGCCCGGGCCATAGGCGAGTACGGCTCGGTCATCTTCATTGCTGGCAACATGCCCATGGTCTCTGAAATCACGCCGCTGATCATCATCGGCAAGCTCGAGCAGTACGACTATGCCGGCGCCACCGCGGTGGCGGTGGTGATGCTGGTGTTCTCCTTCATCCTGCTGCTGATCATCAACGCCTTGCAGGCCTGGCAGCGCAAACGTGGAGGAGCACCGGTATGAGCGGCGCCGTTTCTTCTCTGGGCAAACCGGTGCGCCGCGTGCAGTCTGGCACCACCGAACCGGCCTGGGTGCGCTGGAGCCTGCTGGCGATTGCGCTGGGTTTCATGTTCCTGTTCCTGGTGCTGCCGCTGGCCGCTGTCTTCACGGAGGCGCTGCGCAAGGGGCTGGACGCTTACCTGGAAGCGTTCAAGGAGCCCGATGCCTGGGCGGCGATCCGCCTGACCCTGATCACCGCCGCGATTGCCGTGCCGCTGAACCTGGTGTTCGGCATCTCGGCCGCTTGGGCGATTGCCAAGTACGAGTTCCGCGGCAAGGCATTCCTGACCACGCTGGTGGACCTGCCGTTTTCCGTCTCGCCCGTGGTGGCGGGTCTGATTTACGTGCTGATGTTCGGCGCGCAGGGCTGGTTTGGCCCGTGGCTGGCGGCGCACGACATCAAGATCGTGTTTGCCGTGCCCGGTATCGTGCTGGCCACCGTGTTCGTCACCTTCCCGTTCATCGCCCGCGAGCTGATCCCGCTGATGCAGGCGCAGGGCACCGAGGAAGAGCAGGCTGCGATTGTGCTGGGCGCCACGGGCTGGCAGACCTTCTGGCATGTGACGCTGCCCAACATCAAGTGGGGCCTGATCTACGGCGTGATTTTGTGCAACGCCCGGGCCATGGGCGAGTTCGGCGCGGTGTCGGTGGTCTCCGGTCACATCCGCGGCCAGACCAACACCATGCCGCTGCATGTGGAGATCCTCTACAACGAATACCAGTCGGTGGCGGCCTTTGCCGTGGCCTCGTTGCTGGCTTTGCTGGCGCTGGTCACGCTGGTGATCAAGTCGGTCATCGAATGGCGCCACGAGCGCGAAATGCGCAACGCCGCCGATACACCACCGGAGCGGCCTTTGTAGGAGCGCGCCCCCGCGCGCGAATGTGCGAAGCCTTCGGCCGCAGGGGCGGCCTCCTACGAAATACAGACAGGACACCCATGAGCATCGAAATCCGCAACATCCACAAACAGTTTGGCGACTTCACCGCCCTGGACAACGTCAGCCTGGACATCGAATCGGGCGAACTGGTCGCGCTGCTGGGCCCGTCGGGCTGCGGCAAGACCACGCTGCTGCGCATCATCGCCGGGCTGGAAACCGCCGACAGCGGCACGATCGCTTTCAGCGGTGAAGACACCACCCATGTGCATGTGCGCGAGCGGCAGGTGGGCTTTGTGTTTCAGCATTACGCGCTGTTTCGCCACATGACGGTGTTCGAGAACGTGGCCTTTGGCCTGCGCGTGCGCCCGCGTGCCACGCGCCCGAGCGAAGCCGAGATCAAGCGCAAGGTGCACGAATTGCTCGGCCTGGTGCAGCTGGACTGGCTGGCCGACCGTTACCCCTCGCAGCTCTCAGGCGGTCAGCGACAGCGCATTGCTTTGGCCCGTGCGCTGGCCGTCGAGCCCAAGGTGCTGCTGCTGGACGAGCCCTTTGGTGCGCTGGACGCCAAGGTGCGCAAGGAGCTGCGCCGCTGGCTGCGCCGCCTGCACGACGAACTCAACGTCACCAGCATCTTCGTCACGCACGACCAGGAAGAAGCCCTCGAAGTGGCCGACCGTGTGGTGCTTATGAACAAGGGCCACATCGAGCAGATCGGCTCGCCGCAGGAGGTGTGGGACCACCCGGCAAGCCCCTTTGTGTACGGCTTTCTGGGTGACGTGAACCTGTTCCACGGCCGCGCCCACGAGGGTGAGATGCTGATCGGCGCCGACCACCATGCCGTGCGACTGGACACACCCGAGCACGGTAACGCGCAAGATGCCAAAGCCTTTGCCTATGTGCGTCCGCACGATCTGCATGTGGAGCGCTACACACCGGGCCACAAAGGCGGCATCGTGGCTCGCCTCACGCGCGCCATCGTCGTCGGCCCTGTGGCCCGACTGGAACTCGAAGCCCACGAAGACCAGGGTTTCGGCAAGGACGCCATCATCGAAGCCCAGCTGGCGGCTGCCCAGTTCCGTCAGGAAGGTTTTGCCGAGGGCGATGTGCTCGTGCTCACGCCGCGCAAGGCCCGGGTGTTTGTGGAAGGCTGATTGGCTGTGGGCCTCTACACCCCGTCACAAAGGGCGCATGCGGCTGCGGCACAATCGTGCCATCCGGACCGGATGGTCTGCACTTTGCCGAGTTTCTGAAGTGTTTGAAAACCGTTCTGCCCCTCGCCTGTACCTTGCTGGACTGTCTATCGCCATCCCTTCGCTGTTCGCTCTGATTGCGCTGGCCTGCCTGGGCCTGCTGGCTTTCGGCATGTATTTGCAGCATGTGGTGGGTCTGAACCCTTGCCCCATGTGCATCGTGCAGCGCTACGCCATGATCGGTGTGCTGGTGCTGGGCTTGCTGGGGTGGCGCCTGCGCAAGGCCTTGCCGCTGGCGCTGCTGGGTGCCTTGCTGGTGCTCATGGCAGGTTTCGGGGCTTTTGTGGCGGCCCGCCAGAGCTGGCTGCAGTGGTACCCGCCCGAGGTGGTGAGCTGCGGGCGCGACTTTTACGGGATGATCGAAAACTTTCCCATTGGCCGCGCGATTCCCATGATCTTCAAGGGCAGCGGCGACTGCACCGCCATCGACTGGACCTTCCTGGGCGGCACGATCTCCAACTGGTCCTTCCTCTGGTTCGTCGGCTTTGCGCTGGTGGGCCTGTGGATGACCTCGCAGGCCTGGCGCCAACGATGACGGTCAGAGCTTCTTGACCAGCACCAGGCTCTTGCGGTCCCAGTTGTATTTGCGTTTGCGCGCTTCGGGCAGCCAGTCGGGGTCCACCTGCGCAAAGCCTCGCTTGATGAACCAGTGCATGGTGCGGGTGGTGAGCACAAAAATGCTTTTGAGGCCCATGGCGCGTGCGCGCTGCTCGATGCGTTTGAGCACCTTTTCGCCATCGCCCTGGCCTTGCGACTGTGGCGACACGGTCAGTGCCGCCATTTCGGCGGTCTTGGCCTCGGGGTAAGGGTACAGGGCTGCACAGGCAAAGATCACGCCGTCGTGGTCGATGATGGTGTAGTGGTCGATGTCGCGCTCGATCTCGGTGCGGTCGCGTTTGACCAGCGTGCCGTCCTTCTCGAAGGGCTCGATCAGCTGCAGGATGCCGCCCACATCGTCCGAGGTGGCTTCGCGCAGCTCTTCGAGCTTTTCATCCACCACCATGGTGCCGATGCCGTCGTGCACATACACCTCCAGCAGCAGCGCACCGTCCACCGCAAAGGGCAGGATGTGGCTGCGCTCGACGCCTTCTTCGCAGGCCTTGACGCAGTGCTGCAAATAGAAGGCCAGATCGGTAGGCTGGGTGGGGTTGGGCGATTCGGCCAGCAGCTTTTTGGCGGCGGCCAGCGGCAGCTCGGTGTCAATCGGGTTGTCGTCGCTGGCCGGGGCGTGCGGGTCGATGCGGATGCCCGGAATTTCGGTCAGGAACAGCAGCTTGTCGGCCTGCAACTCGGCCGCCACGCTGGTGGCCACTTCTTCCATGGTCAGGTTGAAGGCTTCGCCTGTGGGTGAGAAGCCAAAGGGCGAGAGCAGCACCATGGCACCCATGTCGAGCGAGCGCATGATGCCTTGAACGTCCACCTTGCGCACCAGACCCGAGTGCATGAAATCCACGCCGTCCACAATGCCCACCGGGCGGGCCGTGATGAAGTTGCCTGAAATGACGCGCACCGTGGAACCCGCCATGGGGGTGTTGGGCAAGCCCTGGCTGAAAGCGGCTTCGATCTCGTAGCGCAGCTGGCCTGCGGCCTCCTGCGCGCAGTCCAGCGACACGCTGTCGGTGATGCGCATGCCGTGCGAGTATTTGGGCGTGTGGCCCTTGGCCGCCAGCTGTTCGTTCACCTGGGGGCGAAAGCCGTGCACCAGCACGATCTTGACGCCCATGCTCTGGATCAGGGCCAGGTCCTGCGCCAGGTTCTGCAGCTTGCCTGCCGCAATCGCTTCGCCCGCGATGCCGACCACAAAGGTCTTGCCCCGGTGCATGTGGATGTAGGGCGCCACAGAGCGGAACCAGGGCACAAAGGTGAAGTTGAAGACGGTGGACATGGACTTGGGGCGTGGGTCTTGGGGCGGGGATAATTCGGGGTCCGCTTTTGGGTGATTTTTACAGAGTTTTCCGCCTTGTCCGCCAGCCCGCTCCAGATCGACTTTCCCGACAGCCTTCCCGTCTCCGGCAAACGCCAGGAGATCATGGAGGCGCTGGACCAGCACCAGGTCATCATCGTTTGCGGCGAAACCGGCTCGGGCAAGACCACGCAGCTGCCCAAGATCGCGCTGGCCATGGGAAGAGGGAAGGCCAATGCCAAGCCCGGTGAGAAGCCGCGCCTGATCGGTCACACCCAGCCGCGCCGCATTGCCGCCAGCTCCGTGGCCAAACGCATTGCCGAGGAACTCAAGACCCCGCTGGGCGAGGTGGTGGGCTACAAGGTGCGCTTTCAGGACCGTTTGAGCAAGAACGCTTCGGTCAAGCTGATGACCGACGGCATCTTGCTGGCCGAGACGCAGACCGACCCGCTGCTGCAGGCGTATGACACGATCATCATCGACGAGGCGCACGAACGCAGCCTGAACATCGACTTTCTGCTGGGCTACCTCAAGCAGATCCTGCCGCGTCGCCCGGACCTCAAGGTCATTGTCACCTCGGCCACCATCGACGCCGACCGGTTTGCGCGGCACTTCGAGTCGCGTCACGGCCCAGCTCCAGTCATCATGGTCTCGGGCCGCACCTTCCCGGTGGAGCAGCGCTACCGCCCCTTTGAAGAGTCTCGCGAATACGACCTGAACAACGCGATTGCCGATGGCGTGGACGAGCTCTGGGCGGGCGGGGCAGGGGGCGACATTCTGGTCTTCCTGCCGGGCGAGCGCGAAATCCGCGAAGCTGCCGACCACCTGCGCAAGCACCTGGCCCACCACGCCTGGACGCGCAATGCCGACGTGCTGCCGCTGTTTGCACGCCTGTCGCAGGCCGAGCAGGACCGGGTGTTTGAAACGTCCAACGGCCGCCGCATCGTGCTGGCCACCAACGTGGCCGAAACCTCGCTCACCGTGCCGGGCATCCGCTATGTGATCGACGCGGGCACCGCGCGGGTCAAGCGCTACAGCCTGCGCAGCAAGGTCGAGCAGTTGCTGATCGAACCTGTGAGCCAGGCGGCCGCCAACCAGCGCGCCGGCCGCTGCGGTCGCGTGGCCAACGGCATCTGCATTCGCCTGTACGACGAAAAAGACTTCACCTCGCGTCCGCGCTTCACCGACCCCGAAATCCTGCGCTCCTCGCTGGCCGGCGTGATCCTGCGCATGAAGAGCCTGCACCTGGGGCAGGTGGACGACTTTCCTTTCATCGAGGCGCCCAGCAAACGGGCGATTACCGACGGCTACCAGCTGCTGGCCGAACTCGGTGCTGTGGACGAGGCCAACGAACTCACGCCGATCGGCAAGGAACTCTCGCGCTTGCCGCTCGACCCCCGCGTGGGCCGCATGATTCTGGAAGCGCGCCACCGCAACGCCCTGGACGAAGTGCTGATCATCGCCAGCGCCCTGAGCGTGCAGGACGTGCGCGACCGCCCCCTGGACCAGCAGGCCCAGGCCGACCAGCAACACGCCAAGTTCGACGACGAGAAAAGCGAATTCAGCGGCTACGTGCGCCTGTGGCACTGGATCCATGACGCCCGAGGTGGCGAGCACCATCACAAATCCATCGGGGTCGGATCCCGATTGGCCGAAGGAAATCGGGCTCTGACCCCGATGGATTCCCCGCAGACCTCTGCCCGGAAATTGGGGTCAGAGCCCGAGTTTCGCTCCGCGAAATCGGGATCCGACCCCAATTTCCCATCGACCCACAAGCTGTCCAACCGCCAATACGAGCAGCTGCTGCGCCAGAACTTCATCAACGTGCGCCGCGTGCGCGAGTGGCGCGACACGCACAGCCAGCTGCACACCGTGGTGGCCGAGCACGGCTGGAAGCTCAACACCCAGCCCGCCAGTTACGAGCAGCTGCACAAGTCCATGCTCGCGGGCCTGCTGGGCAACATCGGCTGCAAGCTGGAGGACCCTTCGACAGGCTCAGGACAGGCTTCGAGTGAATACCTGGGCGCGCGCGGCATCAAGTTCCACCGCCACCCGGGCGCGCACCTGAAAAAAAAGCCGGGCCGCTGGATCGTGGTGGCTGAACTGGTCGAGACCACGCGCCTGTTTGGCCGTGGCATCGCCAACATCGAGCCCCAGTGGCTCGAAGAGGTGGGCGCGCACCTGCTGCGCAAGCAGCTGCTCGACCCGCATTGGGAAAAGAAATCCGCCGAGGCCGTGGCCTACGAGCGCGCCACGCTTTACGGCCTGATGGTCTACAACGGCCGGCGCAAGCCCTACGGCACCATCGACATGCACGGCGCGCGCGACATCTTCATCCGCCAAGGTCTGGTCGAAGGGCAGTGGGACACCAAGCTGCCGTTCCTGGCGGCCAACCTGCGCATGGTGGCCAAGGTTGAAGAGCTCGAACACAAATCGCGCCGCCAGGACGTGCTGGTGGACGACGAACTGATCTACGCCTATTACGACGCGCAGATCCCGCCAGATGTCTACAACGGCCGCCTGATGGAGCCCTGGTGGCGCGAGCAATCGCGCACCAACCCCAAGTTTCTGCACCTCACGCGCGAGGAGTTGATGCGCCACGAGGCCGCAGGCATCACCACCCAGGCCTTCCCGAAGACGGTGCGCCTGGGCGGTGTGGACTGCGCGGCCACTTACCTGCATGAACCCGGTGACAGCCGCGACGGCGTGACGGTCACCGTGCCGCTGTTCGTTCTGAATCAGGTGAGCGAAGAGCGTTGCGAATGGCTGGTGCCCGGCATGCTCAAGGACAAAATCCAGGCCCTGCTCAAAAGCTTGCCGCAAAAACCGCGCAGCCGTTTCGTGCCCCTGCCCGAAAGCGCGACCTGCCTGGCCGACGAACTGAGCGCCCCCGAAGTTTTTGGCACTGGCTCGCTGACCGATGTGCTGCTCAAAAAAGTGCGTGATGAAACCAGCCTGGACGTCAAACGCGCCGACTTCAAGCTCGACATGCTCAGCCCGCACCTGTTCATGAACCTGCGCGTGGTCGACGAACACGGCCGCCAGCTCGGCATGGGCCGCAACCTCGGCGCCCTCAAGGCCGATTGGGGCAGCAAAGCGCGAGGTGCGTTTCAGGCGCTGGCGCAACTCAAACCCCAGTTGGGCACTGGATCTGTTGCGAAGACGCAGGTGGAGGCGACTGCCGGGGGGCAGCGGGCGACGATTTGTGACAGCCATGAGGAGTCCGCTGCCCCCCGGCAGTCGACTGCACCGGCACAAGCTCAGAAAGCCGACCAACGCCACACCACCTGGTCCTTCGGCGAACTACCCGAACTCATGGAAATCCGCAAGGCTGGCCAAACCCTCATCGGCTTCCCCGCGCTGGTCGATGCCGGTGACGCGGTCACCATCGAAGTCTTCGACGAACCCGAAGTCGCCGCCGCCAAACACCGCCAGGGCCTGCGCCGCCTGTTTGCAATGCAGATCAAGGACGCGCTCAAGTACCTCGAAAAGAACATCCCCGACCTGCAAAAAATGTCGGTGGCCTTCATGAGCCTGGGCACCAGTGACGAACTCAAAAACCAGATCATCGACGTGGCGATTGACCGCGCCTTTTTGCAAGACCCGCTGCCCACCGACGAGATGGCCTTCAAAAAACGTGTGGAAGAGGGCCGGGGCCGCCTGACCCTGATCGCCAACGAAGTCGCCCGCCTGGCCGGTGTGATCCTGTCCGAATACGCCAGCGCCGCCCGCAAGATCAAGGACACCAAGAACGCGCCCGAGGCCACGGCGGACTGCACCCAGCAACTGCAGCGCCTCATGCCCAAACAGTTCATCGCCGCCACCCCGTGGCCGCAGTTGCAGCACTTTGCGCGCTACCTGAAGGCCATCACCCTGCGCCTGGAAAAATACCGCGCCGACCCCGCCCGCGACGCCCAGCGCCTGACCGAACTCAAAGCGCAAGAGCAGCGTTACTGGCGCCTGGTGGCCGAACGCAAAGGCGCGCAAGACGCACGCATGCTCGAATTCCGCTGGCTACTGGAAGAACTGCGCGTGAGCTTCTTCGCCCAGGAATTGCGCACCCCGCAGCCGGTCAGCGTCAAGCGGCTGGAGAAAGCCTGGGGGCAGTTGAACCATTGATGGTTTTTTTGAATCCTGTAACCCCATTTTTATCGTATCTGTACTTAACTCACAGCCACCTGAGCCCCGCCCGCAATGCTTTGCGGACCAGGAGCGGCACTTCGCCTGCACCAAACAGGGTGGCTGCCAGCGGCAGCTGGGTCTGCACCACGCCTCGCTCATGGCTGAAGGCCTTGAACCCGTAGTGGCCGTGGGCGTTGCCTATGCCCGAATGGTTCACGCCACCAAAGGGCAGACGACCCTGCAGAAACTGCACCAGCGAATGGTTGACGCAGGCGCCGCCCGAGGTGGTCTGATTCAGCACCTGATCGATGTGGGAGCGGTTTCGGCTGTAGATGTAGAGCGCCAGGGGCTTGGGGTCGGCGTTGATGGCGGCAATCACTTCATCCAGTGATTCATAGCCGATGACGGGCAGCAATGGGCCAAAGATTTCTTCGCGCATGACGCGGGCATCTGGCGGTGTCTGGTCGAGCAGGGTGGGCTGCACAAAGCAGGCCTCAGGCATGGCGGCGCCCCCGGTCAGCACACGTGCGCCGCGGGCTGTGGCGTCCTGCAGCAGCGCGCCCAGGCGCGAGGCATGGCGGGTGTTGACAATGCGTGCCAGGTGCGGACTGGCCTGCTGCGCCTGCAGGCTGCCGCCGTAGGCTTTGTCGATTTCGCGCTGGCAGCAGCGCACCCATTCGTCCTTCACGCTGTGGTGCACGTACACGTGGTCGGGTGCGATGCAGGTCTGGCCCGCGTTGGCGAACTTGGCCCACATGATGTTTCTGGCGGCCAGGCGCAGGTCGGCGCTGGCATCGACGATGGTGGGGCTTTTGCCGCCAAGCTCCAGCGTGACGCTGGCCAGGTGGCTGGCTGCCGCGGCCATGACCTGTTTGCCAATGGCCGGGCTGCCGGTGAAGAACACATGGTCAAACGGCAGCTTTTGCAGCTCGATGGCCAGCTGTGCGTCGCCTTGCAGCACGGCCACTTCGTCTTCGGCAAAGACTTCGCGCACGACTTCGGCAATCAGGGCCGACAGGTGTGGCGTGAGCTCGGACGGTTTGACGATGGCGGTGTTGCCCGCCGCTACCGCCGACACCAGGGGCCCCAGTGTCAGGTTCACCGGGTAGTTGAACGGCCCGATGATCAGGCAGCGCCCCTTGGGCTGGTGCTGCACATGGCTGCGCGTGCCCAGCGTGAGCAGGGTGGGGCGCACACGCCGTGGCTTCATCCACTTTTTGAGGTGGCGGATGGCGTCGTTGGCCTCCAGGCAGACGGGCAGGATTTCGGCCAGATCGACCTCGCCGGGCGGCTTGCCAAAGTCCGCATGGGCTGCGCGGTACCAGGCCTCGGTGCGCGCAATCACGGCATCGCGCAGTTGGCGGATTTTGGCCACGCGTTCCTGCCAGGTAGACTGGCGCAGGCGCAGTGCGGTGGCGGCCTGCAGGGCAAAGACTTCTTGCAGTCGGGTGGCATCGGTCATTCGTGGCTCCGGCGGAGGATTCAGCTGGCGTTTTCTTCGGTGTATGCACGGCCGCCGAACTTGAGCGCCGTGTGCTCACGGCGAGACTGCAGCAGCGGATAAAACATCTGGTGGTACCAGCGCTCCTGACCGAACAGCTGGTCATCGATCAGGCCGACTTGAGCGGGGTATTTTCGGGTGATGTGGGCACTGCCAAAAATGAGGTCCCAGATGAACAGCAGGTTACCGTAGTTGCCCTTGTAGTGACCGATGCCGTCGTCGTTGGTGATGGCGTGGTGTGCCCAGTGGGTGGCGGGGGTCGAGATGGTGCGCTCCAGCACCCACATGAGCGGGCGCAACGCCCGGATGCGATACAGCGGTTCGTCCCAGCGCCAGGCGCAGTGGGCGCCCAGAATCACAAACAGTTTGAACACCACATACAGCGCATACACGATGCCACCTACACCCAGGTAGAGCAGGCAGCCGGCCAGCCACAGGCCGGGCATCATCAGGTAATAGAAGAAGTTGTTGCGGAAGGTGATGCGGATGCTCATGTATTGGGCCGAGTGGTGCGCACGGTGCAGGGGCCACAGCAGCGGCGAATGCGAAAGGCGGTGCCACCAGTACTGCGTGAGGTCGTCCACCAGGATCAGCAGCCCGACCATGGCCCACCAGGGCCAGTCGGCCAGAGCACCCTTGTACTGGGGGGCCAGCCAGTGGCCCAGTTTGCCGGTGACCAGAATGGCCAGCGGCTGCGTGATGGCCAGCAGGCTCAGGAACATCAGCAGTTCCAGCTTGGTGTCGTTGGACGTGGCGTGCACGGTGTCGCGGTAGCGGTAGCTGATCACTTCCATGGCCGCAAAGCCCAGGATCAAGCAAATGACCAGCAGGTTCTGGATTTGTGAGGGGTTCACGTTTTGTCTCCTAGTTGTTGTGGCTGCCCGGGTCTGGCAAGCCCTGTTGACCACCAAATTGATCTGTATTGACGCGAGCTGTGTTGTAAATCTGGCGGTTAACGATTAAATTTTGTGGCTGCCTGATCTGCCAGACCAGAGTCCAACATGCCAAAAATTGATCAATTGATGCCAGCGCCACACCCGCTGGCCACACCTGAGCCGGCGAAAGACCTGGTGGTGGATTTGCCCGCCGAATGGTTTTTGCCCAGTGTCCATTCGATGTATTTCCAATTGTTCTCCAGGCTGCTGGCCTTGCCGATGTCGGCTGCGCACCGCGACAGCCTGGCGCAGCCCCGGCTGTTGCCGCTGCTGGATTACCTGCCCATTTTTGATGCCACCCTTGCGGTGCATCAGCCCCACGGTGGTCGGTTGCTGGGCCTGCAGATTCCCATGGCCGCCCACGGTTCGATGGGCGCGGCGGCGCTGGCCAGCGCTTCCATTGCCCATGCCCTGGAGACGATCGCCCGCTACGCGCACATCCGCAACCGGCTCTTTGACTTTGAGTGCCGGCGCGAGCAAGGCTGGGTCAGCCTTTGGATGCGCCCGCGCATGCCGCTGCAGGACTATGGCCTGTTTGTGCAGAACGTGACGGTGTTTGCCAAGTTCAGCATCCTGCGCGGTCTGGCGCATCCGGCGGACCTGCAACGTGGACGCTTGCTGCTGCCATGGGACGCACCCGAAGCCGGGCAGTCGCCGGCCGACGATGTGCCCTGTGTGTACCAGGCCCCTGCGCTGGGTTTCGAATTTCCTGTCGAAGTGGCCGACCAGCCCAGCGTGCTGTCCGACCCTGACCTGTACCGCCATGTGTGTCAGGCAGGTGATGAGGAGCTCGAGAGGCTCAAGGGCAGCATCAGCGCTCGGGTGCGCCACTTGCTGCATGCGCACCAGCCCCGCTGGCCCTCGCTGGAGCAGGTGGCCGATGCGCTGTCCACGTCGCGTCGCACGTTGCTGCGCAAACTCGAATCCGAAAAGATCGGCTACCAGCAATTGCTGGACGAAGCCCGCAACGAACTGGCCTGCTGGTACCTGCGCCAGTCACGCATGCCACTGGCTCATGTGGCCGAGAAGATCGGGTTCAGCGACCAGACCAATTTCAGCCGCAGCTTCAAGCGCTGGAAGGGCTGCAGCCCCCGGGACTACCGCCGGCAGTTTGCTGCCGACGTGGCGACCTCGCTCTGAAGGTCGCAGCCCCGGCAGGCAAGGCTCAGCCGAGCACGGCTTGCGCCACCTCGCTGTAGAGTGGAATGCCCAGCAGGATATTCAGGGGGAAGGTTACGCCCAGCGAGAGCCCGAAATACAGCGAGGGCTTGGCTTCCGGGATGGCGTAGCGCAGCACCGCAGGCACCGCGATGTAGGAGGCGCTGGCGGCCAGCACCATGAGCAGCGTCGCATCGCCTTGCGGCAGATGCAGCAGCCAGGCCAGGCCCAGCGCAAGCGTTGCATGCGTCAGGGGACCCAGTACGGCATAGGCCAGCAGCCAGGGTGACTGGCCCCGCACCTGCGGCAGGTTACGGGCTGCCATCAGACCCATGTCGAGCAGGAAGAAGCACAACATGCCCTTGAACAGGTCTCCCGAGAAAGGTTGCATGGCGGCCTGACCGGTTTCGCCCGTCAGCAGGCCCACCACCATGGCGCCGAGCAGCAGCAGCTGGGCGCCGTCGGTGAAGGATTCGTGCAGCACCTTGCCCATCGACATGCCGGGCCTGGCGGGGCCTGCCACCAGCGCGGCGCTTGAACCGCCCTGAACCACGATGGGGCTGGCGGGCGCCGCTGCCGCTTGCCGCAGGGTGTTGGCCAGCACCACCGCCAGGATGATGGCGGGCGATTCCATGAGGGCCATGGCGGCAGCCATGTGCCCCCCGTAGGCAATCTGCTGGTTTTCCAGGTGCTGGACCGTGGTCACGAAGGTCACGGCGCTCACCGAGCCGTAGGTGGCCGCGATCGCGGCCGCGTCAAAGCCAGACAAAAACCGTTTGAGGACCGAATACCCGGCCAGCGGGATGACCACGGCCAGCGCGATGGCAGCCCCCAGACCGGCACCCACCTGCGGGGTCAGGCCCGATTGCGCCAGCGCAAAGCCGCCCTTGAGGCCCAGGGCCATGAGCAGGTACAAAGACAGAAAGCGGGAGATGGCGGGCGGGATTTCGAGGTTGGATCTGACGGTACCAGCCAGGATGCCGAAGACAAAGAAGAGGATCGCGGGGTCGAGAAGGTTTTGCATGTGAGGTTTCCTTGGGGCGTATGGTAGAAACCCTTGATGTATTTGTAAAATCGATTTTTGCGTAGATACATATAGGTAAAAATCTATGAACATCACCTTCAGGCAACTGCGGCTGTTTCTGGCGCTGGCCGACACCGGCAGCGTGAGTGCCGCAGCCAAGGCCACCCATGTGACCCAACCCACGGCTTCCATGCAGCTCAAGGAAGTGAGCCAGGCGGTGGGCCTTCCGCTGTACGAGGTCATCGGAAGGCGTGTTCACCTGACCGATGTGGGCAGGGAGCTGGCCGCGACGGCGCGGGCCATGACCGTGTCGTGGGAGTCGTTCGAGCAAAGCGTGGACGCGTTCAAGGGTTTGTCGCGCGGCAAGCTGCGCGTGGCGGTGGTGAGCACGGCCAAGTACTTCATGCCACGGCTGATCGGGGGGTTTTGCAAAAAGCACCCGGCCATCGATGTGGCCCTGGAGATCCTCAACCGTGACGGCGTGGTGCGCCGCCTGCGCGAGAACCTGGACGACCTCTACATCATGTCCATGCCCCCTGCGGACATGGATTTGCACGACGAGGTGCTGATGCCCAACCCGATCGTGGTGATTGCGCCGGTGTCCGATCCTTTGACCAAAAGCCCCCAGATTTCCCTGAACGACCTGGCCGGGCACCGTTTCATTCTCAGGGAACCGGGTTCAGGCACGCGGATGGCGGCAGACCAGCACTTTCGCAAGATGCGGTTTCACCCTGACGTGCGGCTGGAGCTGGGCAGCAACGAGGCGGTCAAGGAATCGGTGGCCGGTGGTCTGGGCATTGGCGTGGTGTCCCGACACGCGCTGCATGGGCTGGACAAGGAAAACGGCGTGCGCGTGGTCGATGTCGAGGGCTTTCCGCTGCCGTCAGCCTGGCACATGGTTCACCACGCCGGGCAGAAACTTTCACCGGTGGCGCTGGCGTTTCGGCAGCATGTGCTTGCACAAAACCAGGCTGCCAAACGCCGCGCACCAGCCCGGTGACGCCACCACCGTCAGGGTCGAGCCTTCAGGCTTTTTTCGATGGCGGAGGTGAGGCTGCGGCTGTCCGGGTCGGTCATGCTGCTGTAGCTCTCGACCAGCTTGCCGTCGCGGCCGATCAGGTATTTGTAGAAATTCCATTTCGGCGATGGGGCGCCTTGCGCGATCAGGTGCCGGAAAAACGGGTTGGCCTGCTCTCCGCGCACGCTCGAGGCGGCAAACATCGGGAACTTGACACCGAAGGTGCTTTCGCAGAAGTCGGCAATCTCCTTGTTGCTGCCTTTTTCCTGCGCAAAGTCGTTGGACGGGAAGCCCAGCACCACCAGCCCCTCGGCCTGGTATTTCTGGTGCAGGGCCTCGAGTCCCTTGTATTGCTTGGTGAATCCGCAATAGCTGGCCGTGTTGACGGCCAGCACCACCTTGCCCGCGTACTGGCAAAGCGACTGTGGTTTCTCGTCCTGCAGACGCAGCAGGGTGTGGTTGAGGCTGGAGGGGCAGGCCGCGGCAGGCGCTGCAGCGCTGACCAGAGAAGTGGCCATCAGCAGGCCCAGTCCTGTCAGGCATCGGATCAGCTTGGCGGTGGGTGTCATGGGGTGCTCCTTGCGCGCGGGTTCAAAGGGTACATAGCCGGTCCAGGGTACGGTCAGCCTGTTGCTTCAATGCTGTCAGGGATTCGCTGTCCATGCGGGTGAGTTGATGGTAGACCACGCCCAGCCTGGGGTTGCCTTCGAAGTGTGCACGATGGCGGTCAAAAAAGTCCCAATACAGCGCGTTGAACGGGCAGGCATGCTCGCCTGTTCGTATCTTGGGGTTGTAGGCGCAGCCTTTGCAGTGGTCGCCCATGCGCTGCAGGTAAGCGGCGCTGCTCACGTAAGGCTTGGTCGCCAGGCGCCCGCCATCGGCCCACTGGCTCATGCCCAGGGTGTTGGGCGCTTCCACCCATTCAAAGGCGTCGATGTAGATGCCCAGGTACCAGCGGTGCAGCGCCTGCGGATCGAGCCCGACCAGCAGGGCGAAGTTACCAATCACCATGAGGCGCTGGATGTGGTGGGCGTAGGCATGTTCGAGTGACTGCTTGACCGCGCTGGCCAGGCAGGCCATGCGGGTGTCGCCGCTCCAGAACCAGTCGGGCAGGGGGCGGGTGTGCCCCAGGTGGTTGGCCTCGGTGTAGCCGGGCATGTGCGCCCAGTACATGCCGCGCACGTATTCGCGCCAGCCCAGGATCTGCCGGATGAAACCCTCGGCCGCTTGCAACGGGGCCAGGCCGTCACGCCAGGCGGCTTCAGCGCGCTGCACCACCTCGCGCGGATTGAGCATCTTGGTGTTGAGCGCGAACGACAGGAGCGAGTGAAACAGGTGCCAGCTGTTCTTGGAGATGGCATCCTGGTAGTCGCCAAAGTGGGGCAGGGTGTGGGTGATGAAGTGCTCAAGCTGTTGCAGGGCTTCAGCACGGTTGAGTGGCCAACGGAAAGCTTCGGCTTGGGGCCGGCCTATGGTTTGCACGCCGGCCGCTTCGATGGTCTGCCACAGGCCGCTGTGGTCGTGGCAGGGGCGGGTGTCCACAGGCGCCGGGGGCGTACCGGGCCAGGGTTTTCGGTTGTCGGCGTCAAAGTTCCACTGGCCGCCTTCAGGTTTTGCATCAGGCATCATCAGCACGCCGTGCTTTTTGCGCTGCTGGCGATAAAAGCTTTCCATCAGCCACTGTTTTTTGCCTGCAAACATTTGAGCGGCTTCGTCGCGGCGGCTGAAAAAGTGTTCGCTGTCTACCATGCGCACCGGCACGGCGCAGGTCTCGGCCCAGTTGCGCAGCTGCTGGTCCAGACGCGATTCATCGGGTGCCTGGTATTCGACAGCGCCGGCGCCGTAATGCTTGATCAAGGCATCGAGGTTGGCGGTGATGCTCTGGCGGTTACTGGGGTGGTCAATGGCCACATGGCGCACGCGGTGGCCGTCGGCCTTGAGTTGCGCTGCCAAGGCGCGCATGGCCGCGAAGATACCCAGCACCTTTTGTGCATGGTGGCGCACGTAATCGGTTTCGCTGCGCACCTCCATGAGGACATAGACCACGTCGGCGCGCACCTCGCCGAACCAGCTGTGCAAAGGGTTCAACTGGTCGCCCAGGACCAGGCGCAGGGTGGGACGGTGCTCCCTGTTCATGGCTGTTTGCCCTTGGGCTGGCTGCCCTGGCGGCAACGGTCAGAGCAGTACTTGACCTGCTCCCAGTCGCGTGCCCATTTGCGCCGCCAGACAAAGGGCAGGCCGCAAGTGGCGCAAACCTTTTGCGGTAGATCGGACTTCTTGCGCATCTTCATGGTCAAAAATCCAGCGACATCTGGTTGACCGGCGCGCTGGCCTTGCGTCGCTGGGGCTGGCGCTCTTGACCCTGCGCATCGCGGCTGGCGCCAGGCATGCCGCGGCGTGAGCCATGGCGCTCGACCACCGCGGCCTTGGCGGCGCGCACTGACGGCTGGCGTCGCAGCGCGTGCATGCGGGCTTTGGATTCGCGCAGGGCGTCCATGAGTTCGACCGGTGGCACCGCAATGTCTTCGCCTGCACGCACTCCGCAGCGGGCCGCCACATCGGCACCCATGCGCCAGGGCTCGAAGAGCCAGCTGTCGGGCACACGGCGCAGCGCCGGCAGCCACTGGCGCACAAACACGCCCTGCGGGTCGTGGTCCAGGGCCTGCTTGATGGGGTTGTAGACACGGGTGGTGTTGATGCCGGTCGTGCCCGACTGCATCTGCATCTGCGGCCAGTGGATGCCGGGCTCGTAGTCCAGAAACTGGCGCGCCAGCCAGTGCCCCACCGGCTGCCAGTGCAGCCAGAGCGGGTAGGCGGCCACCGACACCAGCATGGCCCGCATGCGGAAGTTGAGCCAGCCCGTCTCGCGCAGCATGGCCACGCAGGCGTCCACCATCGGCCAGCCGGTGCGGCCCTGGGTCAGGGCCTCAAAGTGGGCCGGGTTCCAGTCGGCCTCACGCAGGCCGTCGTAACCGCGGTGCAGGTTGCGCCATTCCAGTTCGGGTTCGCTCTCCAACTTCTGGATGAAGTGGCAGTGCCAGTACAGCCGACTGACAAAGCCTTGCAGTCCCAGGCGATGGCGTTTGGCCTGTGGGGGCAGGGCGGCGAGCTGCTCGCGCGTGGCCTGGACGACCTCGCGCATGCTGACACAGCCCTGGGCCAGGTAGGGCGACAGGCGCGAGCAGGCATCGGGCGCAGACAGCGGTGAGGAGATGCCGCCGCGGTAGCGGGCGGCGCGCTCCAGCAGAAAATCATCCAGCACGGCTTGCGCCCGCAGGCGTCCGCCGCGCTGGCGCTGCGGCGGCTCGAACGGGTCCAGGCCCAGGTCTGCCGCCGTGGGCAAGGGGCGATGGCCCCAGGGCCAGATGGGCGCATTTTCCAGCGCGGGAGTGTGCAGGCGCTGTGGCGTCGGGGCCTGCGTGGCGGCCATGTGCTTTTCCCAGCGCGGCTGCCATTCGCGCCGGTCACGCAGGCGGCGCACCACGCCAAACTGCGGCCACTCGTGCCAGCCCACGCCGTGTGTGCGGCACCAGTTGCCCACCGCCAGATCACGGACATAGGTGAAGCCGTTGCCGGTTTCCTCGTGGGCGTGCACGGCGTCAAACGGGGCCGCTGCGTGCAGGGCGGCCAGTACATCGACGACCTCGCCCACGGCCACATGCAGGCGACTGCCCAGCCGGCGCAGCTGTGCATCGAGCACCTGCAGAGACTCGCACACAAAGCCGTAGTGCTGGGCGGCCGCGTCGGGCTGCGCCCACAAACCGGGCTCGACCACGTACAGGCACAGCACCGGCCCCTGGCGCGCGGCTTCATGCAGCGGCCAGTGGTCCTGCACGCGCAGGTCGCGCTTGAACCAGATGACGCGATAGCCCATGCGGATCAAAGCCTTCAGCTGTTGGCGCGGCGTTTGAGCCAGCGCATCAGGCCGCCGACCATGGGCAGTTTTTCGTACAGCTCTTCGGCTGCGTCCCAGTAATCGCGGTGCAGAGTCACCAGGCCCGCGTCGTTGAACACCAGGTGCGTGCCGCCGCGTACGGTTTGCCAGCGCGTGGTGTCAAAGCGTTTGAAGCGGAAACGGAAATCCCAGACCAGAAAGCATTGCGTGCCCTGCATGATTCGTTCGGTCACGACGAAGTGGGGTGAATCGAGCGACTCGAACATGTGGGCAAAGATGCGCTCGATGGCACTCAGGCCCTGCACCTCATTGAAAGGGTCCTTGAAACGTGCGTCCGCTGCGTACAGTTCGGACAGGCGCGGCAGATCCTGTGGCTGCAGTTTTTCAAAGAACTGCACCAGCTGCTGCACGGCGGCGCTCATGGCGGGCGGGGTGTGGGTCATGGCGTCAGAGTCCGGTGATGCGGCGTACCACCGCAAAGTAAAGTGGGTAGGGCAAGAGGCGCAGCAGCTTCATCAGGCGGGTGAAGCGCTTGGGAAAGTGGACGTCGAACTCGCCCCGTGCCCAGCCCTGCACGATGGCCTGCGCAGCGGTTTCGGGCGTAATCAGCGCAGGCATGTGGAATTCGTTTTGCGCGGTCAGCGGTGTCTCCACAAAGCCAGGGTTGATCACGCTCACGCCCAGACCGTGCGGCTGCAGGTCCAGGTAGAGCGTTTCGGCCAGGTTGATGAGTGCGGCCTTGGTCGGGCCATAGGCCAGGCTCTGCGGCAGGCCCCGAAAGCCGGCCACGCTGCTGACCAGGCTGATGTGGCCTTGTCCGCGCGCCACCATGGCGGGCGTGATGGCCGCCAGCACATGCAGCGCGCCCACGGTGTTGACCTCATGGTGGCGCAGCAGATCGGGCAGGTCGATGGCGGTGGCCCGCATGGCGTGGTAGTGGCCCGCGCAGTAACAGACCAGATCCAGCGGGCCAGCGGCCAGTGCTGCCTCGGCGGCGGCCTTGACGGCGGGGCCGTCGCTCACGTCCAGCGGCAGGGCGATGCTGCCCGGATGCTGGTCCGCGAAGGCCTGCAGGGCGTCCATCTTGCGTGCCGAGACGATCACGGTGGCGCCCAGCGCGTGCAGCTGCTCGGCCAACGCACGGCCAATGCCGGTGGAGGCCCCCACCAGCCACACACGCTTGCCGCGCCATTCGCGCAGGGGCGGGTTCAGGCTCATGGGGTCTGTTTCTGGAAGGACAGCGTCACTTCGCCGAGGCGAATACCGAACTTGCTCATGGTGGCGCGGTTGAGCATCACGCGCTCGTCGATCAGGTACATCCAGTCGTCAAACTGCACTTCGTACACCTTGCCGTCCACCGGCAAATTCAGCGTGTAGGCCCACTGGAAGGCGTTGCCCACTGCGCGGCCGCTGGCGGTGCCGACCACGTCGTCCGCGGTGCCGGTGTAGCGGCCGTCGGCGTGTTTGGTCAGGCGCCAGATGCGGCGCTCTTTTTTGCCGTCCGAATAGGTGAAGTGCTCGTCGAGCACGCCCTGGTTGCCGTCCCAGCGGCCGTCCATGTCGACCGTGAAGCGGCGCACCACCTGGCCGCTGCGGTCCTGGAAGATGCCGTGGGCGATCACCTTGCCGTTGAAGTACTGCGCCAGATCCAGCTGCGGACGCTCGGCAGCGTATGGCTCGATGTTCTGGCTGGCGCAGCCGGCCAGCAGTGCAGTGGTTGTGAAGAGGGCGAGCAGCCAGCGGCGAGGGGTTTGGAGTCGGGTCATGGGGCCTCCGCAAGGGGGAAACGGGATGAGGGGGTGATGCGCACGAACGCCAGATAGAGTCCGGCTGCGGCCAGCAATTTGAGCGCGCAGGGCAGCACCGCATAGGCCAGCGTGAGCGCCTGCAGGCCTTCGGGCGTATGGGTGCCAGGCCGGTAGCCCAGCAGGTCGAGCATTGGCAGCGCCAGGCCGGCAGCCAGTGCCAGGTTCAGTTTGCTGGCGAGGTTCCACCAGCCAAAGTAGGCGCCTTCGCGCTGGCCTCGGTCAGCTCGCTCGGCGATCAGGCCCGTCAGCATCGCACCGGGCAGGGCCAGGTCGCTGCCGAGCGCCAGGCCAGAGAGCACGCAGACCCACCAGAAGCCCGCCACATCGCCGCTCGCCAGCGTGGCCGCCCACACAAACACGCCCACCGACAGCAGCATGCCCGCCAGCCAGCTGCGCGCCAGACCCCAGCGGGCCACGGCGCGCATCCACAGTTGCATGGAGAGTGCAGCGGCCACGAAGTAAGTGGCCAGGAACAGCGGTTCGTGCGCCGGAGCGTTCAGTCGGTCCTGAATGAAGAACAGCACCAGCGTAGCGGGCACGGCGCTGGCCATGCCGCTGACCACGAAGACCGCCATCAACCGCCTGAACGGTGCATGTCGCCAGGGGTGCAGGAGGTCTTCGCGCAGGGGGGTAGCGGGCACCTCGGTCGATGTGGGCGGCACGGGGCTGCGGCTCCAGGCCCAAAGACCGGCGGCCAGGGCCACCGCAAAGACCGCGACCCATTCGCCCCAGCCCAGAAAGCCGGGCAAGACCGAAGCCAGCACCACGCCCACCAGGCCGGCCCCTTCGCGCCAGGCCACGATGCGGGCGCGCTGCACCTCGTCACCACCCAGCCGTGCACCCCAGGACTGGTGGGTGATGACCAGCAGGCTGAAGGCCAGGCAGGTCAGCATGAGCACAGCCAGCAAGGCCATCGGATCACCCGGTCTGGGCCAGGGCGGGAAGAACAGCAGTGCCATGCCCAGCACCAGCAGCACGGCCGCGATCGCACCGGCGAGCAGCACATGCCGCGGTGAGCGTGCGTACAGCCTGTCTCCCAGTCGGCCCAGCCAGGGGTCGGTCACGGCGTCAAACAGGCGGGCCAGCAGCAGCACGCCGCCCAGCGTGGCCAACGACAGGCCATAGCGGCTGGCATACACGTTGGGCAGGTGGACATACAGGGGCAGGGCGACAAAGGCGAGCGGAAGGCCGAGCAGACCGTAACCGAGGCCCGTGTGCGGGCTGTGCTGCAGGCCGTTTGTGGGGGCCGTGGGGTGTGCGCGGTGGTGGACAGGGGGGCTCATCTGGGCGGGTCGGCCTCGGCCTGTCCCAGCAAGGCCAGGCGCATGTCGGGTTGCGAGGTGCTGGATGCCAGCCAGATGCCGAAGAAC